>Ga0265298_10006513_pt1 | contig 14400 bp, 7 predicted proteins | sample AusTroGonzalo_MG_3_FD_193486 | JGI IMG/M metagenome (GOLD analysis project Ga0265298, IMG submission 193486) | Bovine rumen microbial communities from tropical cattle in Woodstock, Queensland, Australia - Gonzalo_01 | ecosystem: Host-associated > Mammals > Digestive system > Stomach > Rumen ...
GACCAGACCAGATCATGGTGAAGGTTGCGAAAGTCTTCTTACCCTTGCGAGCGTTGACTTCGTATTCGATTCCGCCACGAGCCTTCTTGTTTTCAATTTTCAAAGTAACAGCGAGGAAAATATGGAGAGCAAAAGCACCCACGAGCACCAGTTCGACGAGGTAAATCATCTTCACCGGGAAGTGAAGCGGGTTGAATCCGGTCAAGAATTCCGTGTAGGCATTGTAAGATGCCTGAGCCGAAGCCTGGTCGAAATTCAAGAGCTGGAAGTTACCACACATGTGGCCAAGGATGAACAATGCCAAGAAGGCACCAGTGCATCCCATGATCTGCTTCTTACCAATGGAAGAAGTAAGATACGTGATGATCCATTTCATTTGAGTCTGTCTCCTTAAGGGGATTTTATTGTTTTTTGTTACACTCTATTAGAGAACGCAGCAGGCCTTGAGAGAAGGCATTTCGTATGCGTAGCGTTCTTCCTTCTTGAACCAGAAGTCGAGTTCGCGTTCGGCGGATGCCGGACTGTCGGAACTGTGAACGACGTTTTCGGTCATAGAAGGTGCAAAATCGTAGCGGAGGGTACCCGGTTCTGCCTTAGCCGGATTGGTAGCACCGTTAATGGCGCGGACCTTTGCAATTGCGTTTTCGCCACCGAGAGCGAGCATCACAGACGGGCCCTTGGTCATGTAGGCTTCGAGTTCCGGGAAGAACGGCTTCTCGACGTGTTCAGCATAGAAACCGCGAGCATCTTCAGAAGTCATCTGGTGCATCTTGACTGCACAGACAGAGAGACCTGCAGCGATGTAACGGTCAATAATACGGCCAACCAAGCCAGACTTGACAGCGTTCGGCTTGATCATTGCAAATGTCATTTCCATAGTAGTACCTTTTTTTGAAAGTTGTGAAAAATATAGTTTTTAGTAGGAAGTGGGAAGTAGGAAGTAGGAAGTTTTGAAGCGATAATAGAACGCAAGAACTCGTATAATTGCGGCATAGCCGCCAAATCTATACTGTCTACCGTCTACTGTCTACTTCCTACAGCTCGCGAGCGAGCGACTATTCCTCTGCCGCAATCTTCTTCATGAGCTCGTCGGCGAGCTTGCCATTACTCTTGATGTTTTGGATAAGCCAATCGACCGATTCCATGAGATCGCTCTTCGGGTAAATCTTCTTGAATTCTTCAAAGACCTCGAGCGCTTCCGCATCCTTGTGCATATTTTCGTTCAGAATGAAACCGCGGCTGAACATTGCCTTTTCTGCATCCGGAGAATCAGGCCATGTCTTGTAGAACGCTCTATATTCTCTCTGGGCTTCATCGAAATTTTCTCGATCGCTAAAGATATGAGCAAGTTCAAATGTAGCCTTACGGGCAACGGAATCAATATCCACATAGCGATCGCGAATGCCAGACCAAGCGTGGTAAGCCAATTCAACATTCTTTGCTTGTGCATAAAGCGAATCAGCAGACTTCATGGCCATTTCCACAGACACTTCCTGTGGCAAAAGCGTTATGTTATCTGCAAATAAATCAACCTTGGCGTTTCCCCAAGAGCTCACGACTTCCTTATCCCATCGGCCAGAACGGAGCTTCAAGAACGCCGATTCAAAAACACGTTGTTTGGCCTGTTCGTAGGTCAAAGGCAAGTAGTCTTCTTCGGCATAATAATACGTTCTCTTCATGAGGTTTTCAGGAATAACAAACCAGTCGCTCAGCTCGGCACGAGACTCTTCATAAGACAACGACGAGTGTGAAGGATTGCCCATGCGTTCATAAAGAGCCTTGAGAGAATCTTCCGGTACAGAAACCTGGTTGAGGACCTTACTTCTATAAAGTTTGATGACGTAATCCACATCGCTCTGGCGCTTCATGGCACGGTATTCCCAAGAGCGGTCTAGTCCAATTTCACGAGCTTCGGTGGCAAACGCAAGTTGCTGTGCAAGAGAGCTTACAACGCGATCATGAGTCTTGCGAGAGCGAATCAACGTCGGATTGTCCTCGTAAACCACAAGAACATCCTTTTCGCGAATCGCAGGTTCACCATTCATCGTCACGAGAACATAAGAAGAATCAAGTTCATAATTTGCAGTTGATGCAAGTTCGCGTTCAATTGTTTTACGGACACGGTCAAGCGGCTTCTGCTGTGCAGCAACCGCCGATTCACGGTAAAACACATGGAAACGGCCCGTAGATTCAGAGCGAATGACCGAAGAAACCTCCCCATCAGCCAAGGAGTCCAGTTCAATAAACATGTTCGGAACAAAGCCTATGCCATATGGGAGCGAGTGTCCAAGCAAAACCTTCCCCACAAAGCCTTTGGCCTTTTTCGTTTCAGCATTTTGGCTGAACTTGGCGACCATTTTCATGAAATTTGCAAGGCCCATCTTTTTGTTCTTGAAGCGCTTGGCAAGGACCACAGAGTCCGCAGATTCTGCGTGATAGACGACAAAGCCATTCGGAGTCATGTACATGCGTTTGTGCGATTCATAATATGCTTCCGGCGTAGGCATCTGGATTTCTTTTTCCAGAATGTTAAACTTTTTCTGGAGAGCGGCACCAGCTTCACGAACAATCCGTTGGCGATGGTCCGAGACAAAACGTTCCTTGATATCATCTGTAATCTTGACTTCGGCTGTAGAATCGGCCAAATTTCTACGCAAGAAAGCATAAGACCTCAACGAATCCTTATGATCCTCGATGTATTTGGCATCAGCAATCTTGTCGCGAAGATTCATGTAAGTCAAAGAATCCGGGAACTCATTACGATGCTTGTCATAGAAAAATGCAAGTTCGTCATCACTATACATCAAGCGGTCCATCGAATAGAGGCGCTGATAAACAAACGTGAGGAGGTAATTTTCCATCGAGCCATTATGAACATCGAGCTGTTCCTTGAGTTCAGGATGCTTCTGCAAAGCAACAGTATAGAGAGCCTTGCGACTAAACAGAGATCCAGAAGCTTTGCGCATATCTTCCGTATTCGGAACAATATTTCCGACTCTCATCATGAAGGCATAGTCTTCTTTAAAAATGGGTTCACCATTCACTCTAGCTACGAGAGTATCCTTATCTCCGATGGAATTGCAACCTGTAAATACAAGAGTGCATAAAGAAAAAATCGCAAGCAAAGCCTTTTTCATAAGATCCTCATGATTATGTGCCTGTGAATATAATAAAATGAAACCGCTTTGCGGCAGTAGACAGTAGGAAGTAGGCAGTGGTTAGGGCAGTCATGCTACCGTTGGTCGTGTTTAGTGAGCTATTGGAAGCAACAAAAACACAACTGCCGGGCCTTAAAATTACTTTATTCAAAATAAATAATAATTTACAGTTTTCAAATACAATCATATCCAAGCTATTGTCCACGAACACAGACTGCAACAATACACCACATTATCTATATTGATGGCGCTTGAAGAGTATTCTATCAATATTTCTGGTGAAAGCCGCCATTACGACGGCTATTGTAGGCGCAATCGCAACGGGCGTCTGGTATGTCCATTTTGCCATTGAAGAAATTCTTTCGACTCCGCACACTTTTGGCGACGTCACTATAACCCCTTATGGACACCACCAAAACAATCTCCTCGACCACTATTACGATTCCATCCTTGTCCAGAAGGGCGCCTCGACTTACATGGTCCGTGGACCGCACTTGGACATCACTATTCTTGGAGACAACAGAGGCGTTGTGCTGGACATCAACGAGGTTTCCATAAACCAGGTTCCAGATACGACAAAAAGCAAATCTGCCGCAAGCGACACGACCAAGCTTGAAGCGTTTGCCATCCCCGATAACTGGAGATCACCGCTCCCTGTAAAAATCAGCCTTGGAAAGCTCGACTTTACGATGGGCGAAATGGGCTGGAACGCCAAAAATATCCTCGCCCAAACGAAAGGACAGCGGAGCCTAGTGCTTAATGCCGACAGCATTCAAGGCACCTACGTCGCCGAACCAGCCAACTTGCGACTCGACTTGGACTTCGAAGAAACAAACGTCGTTGCAAACGCAAAAGTCACAACGCCAAGCAACAGCGTATCCATCAACGCGACCGCACCGAAAAACGACGTGACACAATTGAAGGTAGCTACAAATGTGAACGTCAAGGATCCGTTCATGATGGTTCCGATGAAGCTCCCCAAGTCCATTCCGGCGATAAGCAATCTTAACGTCAGCGGCAACGTTTCGACATCGCTCACGAAAAAAACGCTCCAGTACAATTTTACGATAAAGACCCACATCGGAGAATTTTGGCCGTTCCTGCCACTCGATGCCATCATCAAGGTCAATGGCACCCCAAAACAAACGAACATCGAATCCGTATTCCGCAACAACGAAGGCGGGCACATCAATCTCGATGGCGTCATCAACGACAAACTGGATTTCGATTTTTCAGGCGAAATCGCATACATGAGCGCCATGTTCGGTCCGCAAATGATGCCAATGGACATGGACATCCAATCGATTACCAAGACCGGCGACGACATCGATGCCTCTATCGAAACACGCGAGGGTTCCGTTATCAGGGCACACGTCAAGACAAAGGACAGCCTCAAAGTTTTCTTTGCAGCTAACCTTTCAGCCATGGAACCTTGGGCACTGGACTGGGTCAAAGGGAACGTCGAAATCGGGAAGAATCCCAAGATTATCGGTTCCTTCCAGAACAACAAATTGCGTGCCTACGCTAAAATCGATTCCATCGTCAACGCTTACCATTTCAAGGCAGACTCGCTACGCATGCAGCTCATGCTAGACCTCGGACGACGTTTCATCGATTTTCCGAAAGTTACTCTCTACACTCCCAACGAAGAATTCTCCATTTCAGGCGATGTCGATTACCACGAGCCTACACTCCACACATCCTGGCGCTTAACGCAAAAGAACGGCGGCTCTGCCGAAACGGTTGTACACGTTGGCGATTCACTTCTCGTTTGGGCACAAGCGGACCATGCCGAAATATCCACCATTCCATTCTCGGACATCGAACTGAGCGATAAGCTCAAGGGGACCGTTACAGGCACGATTGCATACAATCTTGATTCGCGAGTCGGAGAAGCGGACCTCGATATTGACGGAAACGTAGAACCGTTTATCTTGCACGGACACACCAAGATTCGAGAAGTCGGTGACACCGTTTTTGTGGACAAAGCGGAATTCACGCACAACAGCAACAAAGTCGCCATGGAAGGCTCGTTCGTATTGCCTAATGATTCGAACCCGAACTACAAGCCGACCGCCATGCTCCCCATCCAAGTTTTGCATGCATGGGCATCCGCAGAAGACTTCAACTTGCCGATTCTTTTGGAACCGCTCGGCGACACGACGCTGGCCTCGGGCAGTTTCAACGGAGAGATTTCGTTCGAGGAAAAAACAGGGTTGCTCGGAAACATCGAATTTAAAGACGTGAAATTCACCAACATTCCGCCAGAATTACTGAACCTCAAGCTTTTGAACGTTTCCGCAAACAAGAACAAAATTGAATTGCTCACAAACTTTGACATCATGAACGGTGTCTGGACAGGCAGCACAAACATTGTTGTAGACGACATATTCGAGCCGAACAGACAAGTCAGCCTCACATACACAAGCCCCAACGGTGGATTCTTAAAAGGTGACGGAAACATCAATAATGACCTTGACTTTTTAGGAACAATCAAGCTAGGCGGGGCATGGCTCATTCCGGAAACGCGAGCCGAAATTGAAAAGACGGATTTAAAAATTGACGTACAAGCAAAGCTCCGCGAGGGCCTGCCAGGAATTTCAGCAAAGCTTTGGTCGGATTCCACCATCGTTCGCTATTCATCGTTCCCGACAAACTTTCCGCTTCGAATCCGTGGCGACCTCAAAGACGGTGCACTCGCCATCAACGAAATTTCAACGCAAAACGAAATCGGCGATATTCTTTTCGCCACATTGCTTTATGACTTGCAGACAATGCGTCTCGAAGCAATTGACATCAGCACCGAAAAGTACACGCTCGAAATGGACAACCATTCTGTCACGTTTAAAAATGTCACAAGCCACTTAGAAGATTCCGAAGAACAGATGTCCCTCGTCGCTGACATTCCATTGATTCAGTACAAATTCAACGATGAAACCTTCGGTACAGCAAATCTGAGGGGCAAAAGCGATATTACGTTCAACATTCCGCATACGCAAGACGGACAAATCAAGAACAAAAGTATCAACGGCAATTTCATTATTGACAAGCTCGTCTACAGAAAAGACTTGGACATTGAAATTACACCAAGTTCGCTCGACAAGCTTTTATCACTTTTCAACAACGCCATTGCGAACCTCCGCAACAAAGAGAAAACGGAAGCCAAGATTTCAGTTTCCACGCCTATTGACCTATCTTTCCACATAAGCGATTCCCAAAGCGATTCTGTAGAAGTCATATCGCCGTTTGCGACGTTCCCATTCACATTGGACATTTGGGTGCTCGGAACAACGACAAGGCCTATTTTACGCGGTGACGTCACCAACGCAGACAATGGATTTATCGGCGTCAAGGACATTTACGAATTCGACCTCAATGCGTTCAATATTTCTTGGAACGACGTTCCGTGGCAACATGGCATTATTGACGTTTCCAGTTCCCAGGAACTCCCCTACTGCTCGGAATCGGACGACAAAGACAAAGAAACTTGCCCTGTCAACTTGGACATTCAAGGAACAATCACAAACCCGCAGCCCATACCTAGTTCCAATTGCGGTACAGAATCTACCGCTGCAGACACTTACCGCAACATATTCCTTGGATGCGTCGCTACAGAATCCGGCGTTTCGGCAGACTGGAACAAGCTTGCAGGTAAAGCCATTGGTAAAGTCATTTCCTCGACAGCCAACAGGACTCTGGGAGGAGACTACATTGGTGATATCGACATGAAGGTGATGTTGTTCGACAATTCCGGCAACGATAAAGACTCTTCGTACTTCAAGGTTCCTATTTCCTTGGATCGCTGGGTCAAGAACTTGAGCCTAATCTTCGGTTACACGCAAGACCAGAGTATCGACCCGATTTACGAACAAGCACTCCAGTTCGGTGCGACCTACACACTCCCTGTATTCCAAGACAAGGAATACTCACACAAGAACCATTTCTCGCCAACGCTTTCCTTGAACGGCCTGCTCATTTCAAAACAATATACATCTAATACGGGTACCGAAAGCAACAACGAAAACCGCGTCGAAAAGAACATCGGCATCAACTACACCTATAAATTCTGGAACCCATGTATTTTGGGCATTGGGCATTGCGAAACAGTGCGACCGCCAAGAGCCATGCTCCAACCGAATGACCCGTCGGCAAGCGAATCGAAGAAATCGGAATCCTCTGATAAAAAGCAATCGAAAAAAGATTCCATTCCAGCATTGAACGCTTCAGCAAACAAGCCGTCTAACGATACAACGTCCACGGAGAAAGCAAAATGATTTTATTGATTTGCGCATTATTGTTTTTTTCGTCGCTTGCATTTGCAGATACCGAAGATAAAAGTCCTTGGTCCGTTTCCATTGAAGGGAACAAGATTTTTTCGAAATTCCAATTAAACGAGCAACTCGATATTCCCGATGAATTTGGACAGCTCGACACAATTAAACAAGATTTTTTGATGCGCCTTTCTTCGGAAAACGTAAAAGCCCTTTACTTTTCCCGCGGCTATTTCAGCCTTGATCTAAAACTGGAAATTGATCGAGAGCCACTGTCTAACGGAAACGTCCTACGCAATTATACCATCACGGTAAACGAGGGCGAATGTTATCGATTCAATGACGCGAAAATCATTTCAACAGGTGACGAACCAATTCCAATTGATTTGGGATCACTCAAAATTACAAAGCACAGATATTATAATCAAGAAGATATTTCCGAAGATTTGCAGGACATTCAGAAGGCCTACCGCAAGCAAGGTAATTTACACGTTTATCTATCTTCTGAAGAGCACGTCGATACCACAGCAAAGCAAATCAACGTCATCATCAACGTGAATCCGGGCCCTAAAGTTTTGATGGGAAACATCATTACCACAACACAACGCGTCATAAACAAGAACGAAAGGAAACAAACACCCGAGCAGGGATTGACGGATACATCGTGGCTTTCATCGCTTTGGCGCATTCCCAAGGGCGAAATTATTGACGGTAACCAATATTTCAACTTCAAGAGCAAACTTTATTCGACGCAATTGTTTACGCAAGTCAAACTCAACGATGAATTGCGCGAAGACGGACTTTCAGACGTTCACCTTGATGTTATCGAACGCGTTCCCGGTGAAGCGCGATACGGATTTTTCTTCGAAGAAATCTACGGCTTTGGAGCCATGGCCTATGCAGACCACAAGAATTTCTTTGGCAAATTCAATGAATTTTCGACAAGCGTGCAAATTGCACAACACAAGCAAGAAATCACGCTCGGGTATGCAAACCCGCTCTTATTCGGAACCGCATTCACGTTCATCCCGACAGCAATCCGCTTTGTAGACCGTCTTTCGTTCAATCATGAAAAAATCAATCCGCCGGCCTACCCTGATAGCATCGAAGAACGTTACGAAATCATCAACCGTGGCGACTTGACATTCGGAATTACAAACAACATCAAATTCCGTGGAACCATCGATACCCGATACGTGAATAAAAATGAAGATAAGCTCTTCAAGCTCAAGGGCGAAATCGGTTTGACGTTCGACTACACAGACGATTACTTCAACCCGACAAAAGGCATTCGCGTATACCCCACAGCAGGTCTTGGCACAAACTTCAGCGGAAAATCAGAATCCGAAGACGGTCGCGTTTACACCTACGGCGAAGCCACTGTCAACTTGTACACGCCCCTTTTCTGGACATTGTACGGAGCACTCAGCGGAAGCATTGGACGCTTTTTCAACAAGGGAATTGAAGATGATGCCCGTGTATTCTATCAAGGCGGATCCCGCTCGGTACGCGGTTTCCGATTCCGCAGCATTTACGCAAGTTACGACAGCACTTACACCAAGCACAACGAAAAAACAGATAGCACAGAGTCCGTCACAGTTACAAACACGGCTCTCACGCCTATGTATTTCCGCGTAAACGAAGAATTGCGCTGGACACTCCCGTGGAAATCAATGAGAGCATGGCAAATCGTGCAATTTTTTGACTGGGCTAGAGTTGTCGATACAAAGGATGACCGATTTAATTACGACCAAGAAGGAAGCCTTGGACTTGGCATTCGCTACCATTGGCAATTCCTGACATTCCGTCTCGATTACGCCATTGTAACGGGCCTCACAAGCAAGGACGAGAGCAAAAAGAACTCCACAAAATTTAAGTGGGGACGATTCGCGTTCGATTTGTCGCAGGCGTTCTAGTTTAAACGAAAGACGAGAGAAAGCGACGATTTTTTCAACTCACGAAGTGCCGTTATTATTTCTTTATCTGTAGCTTGTGAAGCGAGCGTTTTCTCGTCTTATCGAATCACTTCTCGGTAGATTTCACCGAGCGTTTCACCTTTAGCAGCTATTTGCGAGGGAACAAGTCCTGCATCCAATAACGCCTTTTCGATTTGAGCGTTCGTTACAGGCACAGCAAAATTCACTTCGAAACTAGCGGATTCTTTTTTTTGCAAGCCTTCAGCGTTCGGATTCTTCCCCGCTTTTAGCAATTGTCCGCCATCAATAATGGCATAATCCGTAGCCCATTCATCCATTTCGGCAAGCACATGCGAACAAACAATTGCTGTACCCTGCTCTTGCGTACGCCATTCATCGAGCAGATGCCACACCGTTTCCCTTGAAATCGGATCGAGATTTGCAACAGGCTCGTCAAGAATCAAGAGTTTTGGATTATGGAGCATGGCACGGACAATTTGCACTTTCTGGCGATTACCCAAAGAAAGCGTTTCCAATCGCTTATCCAGCGGAGGCAAATTCAAACGCTCGGCCAACGATTTACAGCGTTTATAAATCGCACCATTTTCGGTCCAGGCATCTGCGCCATAGCCGTAAAAACCAGAAAAATACTGAAGATATTCTTTAATCGAAAGTTTTGGATAAACGCCCGGATTTTCGAGCAAAACACCATACTTCTGAGAGTTCAGAAAACCTTTAGAATTGCGAAAAGACTCTTCAATCTTGATAGAACCATTAAACGCACCCAAGCGACCGCAAAGCAAACGCAATAACGTTGTTTTTCCGGCACCATTCGGGCCTATCAGTGCAAAAAAACTCCCCTGCGGGATACGGAGCGAAACATTCGACAAAGCATCCGCAGTAGATTTCGGATAACGAAATGTTACCGAAGAGAGCTCTATCACGCGCAGAATTCCTTTACAGCAGGCATCGGATTCTTGATAAGCTTGAGCGCATTCTTTGACTGGCGCACGGCTTCCATCTGCACATTTTCGCTTGCACGCTGCAAATACTGGATGCAGCGCCAATCCGTACGCACAGCAGCAAGCTGCACCTGTTCTGTGCGGCGACGGATGCTCACATATTCAAACGCATGGAAATCTTGCTTGACAGCCGCCACAACAACAGCTGCCGTCGGATTTTCAATTTCCTGGAGGTACTTCCAATCACGTTCAACAGCGGCTATAAGAACTTTTTCACCAGGATTTCGAATAAATTTTAAAGCATCTTCGCTCTGACGAACGGCCTCGGCCCAAAGTTCATCGGAAGCGCCATCAATCTTGCGAACAATTCGCCAATCCTGCGACACAGCAGCCTTAAGAAGCACCGGATTCGTAATGAACTTGAGCAAGTTCGGTTCCGCCTTGAAAGCAGCAAGGAACTTAGCCTCGTCCATAGCGTTGAGCGCCTGCTTCAATGCTTCGCAAGGGCCACACTTCACGTAAAGAATAGCCTGCTCATTTTTTTCAAACGCAGCCTTTTGTACCGTTTCAGTCGGATTCTGAATTAAGCTAATAGCGTACCAATTGAGCCCGATAGCTTCGAGCTGTTGTTCTTCGGTGGGGTTCTCAATGTTCTTGATTTCGGTCCAGGACTGCATAAAACCTCGTGTTTACGATACAAAGATAGATTTTAGATTAGAGACGATAAATGCATAAGGCGAATATCACGGCAAAAAACTTGTTTTTTGACATGATTGAGCCAAGCATATAACACGAAGTGCAAAGACGAGAGAAATAGTATAAATATTGAGACTATAAGCTCTAATAACAGTCTACTAAAATCATTCCTTCACGCAGCGGATTGAATAAGCGATTCCAACCGATGCTCCCGAATGCAAGTCATTCGAATCGCCACCATATAATTCCATAACACCAAGCGTTTTTCCAAAGATAAACCAGAAAGTCGCATGAACCGCACGAGCATTCTCCCTCGGTCTCACATTGCAGTATTCCTCCGTAACTTCAGAAGATTCATTCTGGGTGTAGTATTTCAATCCTGCCGGAACAGCGCCGAACCCAAACATATCTTTACCTTGGCTGTAAGGCCATCCCTCGGTAGCCCTTAAAAGATCGCCATTGTTAACACAGCCACCTAAATCATAGTGGGTCTGCTCCTCTAGTTCTTTTAGATGCTCTACTTCATCAAATGAAGGTAAACGCCACCCCGCAGGGCACGCCTCTTTCGCTTCATTAAAGGGGTACAAACGCCCCCAGCCATCACAAGAAGTCGTATCGCCACAATTGCAAAAAGTAAGGCCACCAGGGACTTCATATTTTAGGTTATCCACAAACCAAACCGTGCCATCAATATCTACGGTCCTATAGACATTGCCATCGCGTTCATCCGTAAACGAGCCGTATTCGCCGGAGTAGGTCGTAGCCTTGTCGCAATTAACCGACGGATACGTATAGGGCGGCGGCAGCTGATTTTCACCATCCTTGAGGCAACGAACAGGAGCCTCCAAATTGAGATATTGAGTTATTTGATAAACTTTTAGTTTAGTGCTATCTGCGCCTATTTCCAAAAAGATGTTGCCAAGCCAGTCCCCTTCGGTAGCCGCATTCGTCGAAGACCAAAAACGAACAACATCTTCCCCATCAGCAGGTTTTGCACCGAATCCGTAAGCATCAATGCCATTTTTCCCATCGGGCCAGCCACTTGTCGATTTCAGCATCGAACCCGTCAATGGACCTTTAGCAAAAACATCTGCATAGTCTAGGCCGTTGACAAAAGCACTAAGCACATTCCATTCGTAAGAACTCGGCACATGCCAGCCGTCAGGACAAATTCCCTGAATAGGCAATTCCGCAGAGCAAGATCTCCACATTCCATAATCATCGCCCCACATTAAACTATCCACATAGCAACCCGAAACTGGAGCGTTTATCATCTCTTCGTAAGTGTAATTTTCTTTGGAACCATAAGCCAAGTTTTCGGCCATCCAAACCCAACCGCCAATATCTACCGTCTTATAGACATGCCCATCGCGAGCATCCGTAAGGGAATCAAAAGCCCCCGCGTAAGTGTTCTCGGCACGATGAATCTGAACATTCAAGCCCTTTTTCCCTTCTCCTTGAATGCACCGAACAATATTCCCGTTACCCCAATCCGTGGGTGAAGTCCAAAAAAAGACATGAGCGGTATGTTTAGAAAAGCCAAGCGTAGTTACATCGCCATAATAGCGCGCATCGGAACTCAAAATTTCAGCAAATCCATCCTTAGTAGCAGGCATCAAATTGAAACCAAAGCAATCCACTCCATTACCGACACCATCCCACCCTATCGTTGATTTCAAGTACTTGCCCGCATATTTAAGACCACCGGCAAATTCTACCAAAGTTTTAAAATCATCGGCGGTCGGCAAACGCCAGCCATCAGGGCAAAGACCTTGAGCAGGCATCGCCATAGGACAGTTCCTGAAAGTAATATCATCTAGAACAAAATATCCTTCAGCGGGGCAACCCGCCTCTATACCCCCCGAAGCTTCATTCCATGAATAATCGAATATCGAGTGAACACCGTCTTCTTTGTGTTTATACAGAAGGTTCTCGGCCATCCAGACTTGGTTACCAATCTTTGCAGTTTTATAGACATGTCCATCGCGAACATCCATAAATTCGCCAATGATCCGCGTCGAATCGGAGCAAGCAAATTTCGGATCTACAGCATCGTCAGAAGTATCCGGTAAACTGGACGAATGAAAAACAAGCGTTCGAGAAGCAGACGGATTATCGTCACCTAAAGCAAAAGCGGAATTATCCTGACAAGCGGAAAAAAATATCAGAGTACCCAGAACTCCTAAAATTTTGAGTTCCATACATTTGCGACAAATTAAATCCATAACACATTCCTCTTTTTGCATTTAATCTATAATTTAAAGAGGACAAATGAACGAAACCCAGTTCAATTCAAAGAAATGGAATTACGATTTTGTTGCATCCGTTGCATAAAGGGATGAGGGACACCTTCGGTGCAAGTTACTACAGTGCCATTGCCACTTTGGCCCTCGTAGCCGTTCCATTTCCAATTTCAACCACTCGTTGACTTGAGCATATGGCCTGCAGTATTGAAATTCCCGACTGCAGTAAGGAGCGTATTCCATTCCGCTCTAGTTGGCAGGCGCCTGCCCTCAGGACAACAGAAATGCAAAAAGCCCCGGCGAAGTGCCGAGGCGAGAAAAGCTTGAATCCTATCAGGTTCTGCGAACCCTCCAGAATGACACAAAAACAAAAGCGACCCGTTTCTATCGGATCGCCTTTTAATCTTTCGCACCGAAGGTGCCATTATTTTACTCAAAGGCCAAAGGCCGTCCTCATTACTCAAAGCGAGCTATGCGAGCGTCCTCACAGCCTCAAGTAATTTTGCTCTGCAAAATTACTTGTAAAGCGGGTGCTTCTTGCAGAGAGCGACGATGTCTTCGCGAATCTTGGCGAGAGCAGCTTCGTCGTCCTTAGCCTGGATAGCGCGGTCGATGATGCGAGCCACTTCGCGGGTATCTTCTTCGTCGAAGCCACGAGTCGTGATTGCTGCAGTACCGAGACGGACACCGGACGGGTCCATCGGCTTGCGCGGATCGAACGGAATCGTAGAACGGCTGCAGGAGATGCCGACCTTTTCCATAGCAACTTCGGCTTCCTTACCGGAAACGCCCTTAGAAGTCATGTCGACAACGATGAGGTGGTTGTCGGTGCCATCGCTGATGACCTTGTAACCGAGCTTCTGCATTTCAGCGCACATAGCCTGAGCGTTCTTGATGACGTTCTTGGCATAGGTCTGGAATTCCGGCTGCAAAGCTTCGAGGAATGCAACGGCCTTACCGGCGTTGATGTGGTCATGCGGACCACCCTGCATGCCCGGGAACACGCCCTTGTCGATTTCCTTGGCCAAAGAAACTTCCTTGAGTTCGCCCTTCACCATCTTCTGGATCGTGCGGTCCTTGCACATGATGATAGCAGAACGCGGGCCACGGAGAGTCTTGTGAGTCGTGGTCGTCACGATGTCGAAGTACGGCAC
>Ga0265298_10006514_pt1 | contig 14400 bp, 9 predicted proteins | sample AusTroGonzalo_MG_3_FD_193486 | JGI IMG/M metagenome (GOLD analysis project Ga0265298, IMG submission 193486) | Bovine rumen microbial communities from tropical cattle in Woodstock, Queensland, Australia - Gonzalo_01 | ecosystem: Host-associated > Mammals > Digestive system > Stomach > Rumen ...
CCCCCAGGTGGCCTACCGCGAAACCATCACCCGCGAAGCCAAGTTCGAACCACCGGTCTGCTTCTTGTGGGTGTATTCGAACTTGGCTTCGCGGGTGATGGTTTCGCGGTAGGCCACCTGGGGGGCACCGGTCTGCACGTCCACCTTGTATTCGCGGCGCATACGTTCGATGTACACGTCCAGGTGAAGTTCGCCCATACCCTTGATGATAGTTTCGCCAGATTCCTTGTTCACTTCCACCTGGAAAGTGGGGTCTTCCTTGGTGAAGCGGTTCAGGGCCTTGGACATGTTGTCCAGGTCGTCGCGGTTCTTGGCTTCGATCACCAGCTCGATCACTGGGTTGGGAACGTGCATGGAGGTCATGTTGTAGTGGTTCTTGCCGTCGGTGAAGGTAGTACCGGAGGCGCAGTCGATACCGAACAGGGCAACGATGTCGCCGGCGCCGGCTTCGGTGATGTCCACCATTTCGTCGGCGTGCATACGCACCAGACGGCCCACGGACACCTTCTTGCCGGTGGCCATGTTGGTGATCATGTCACCCTTCTTGAGAGTACCCTGGTAAATACGGATGTAGGTGAGCTGGCCATAGCGGTCGTTCACCAGCTTGAACGCGTAGCAAACCAGCGGCTTGTCGTCGGCGCTTTCCAGAATGACTTCGGCCTCGTTGTTGTCCAGGTCCAGAGCCTTGTTTTCCACTTCGGTGGGGCAGGGCAGGTAGTCAACAACACCGTCCAGGAGCTTCTGCACACCGATGTTCTTGTGGGCGGAACCCATGAACACGGGGGTGATGTCCAGACGGATGGTGGCTTCGCGGATGGTCTTCTTGATGAGGGCCTTGTCGATTTCGTCCACGCCGTAGATGCCGTCCATGGCCTTTTCCATGATGTCGTCGCTGTAGTCGGCGCAGCAGTCGATGAGCTTGGTGCGGTATTCGTTGGCCTGATCGACGAGTTCGGCGGGGATTTCCTTCTCCACCATGTTTTCGCCGTTGGCGCCTTCAAAGTAGTAGGCCTTCATTTCAATCAGGTCGACCACGCCCTTCAGTTGGTCTTCCAGACCTATAGGAATCTGCATGACGCAGGGCTTGTGGTTCAGCTTTTCGCGGAGCATTTCGGCAACGCGGAGGGGGTTTGCGCCGGAGCGGTCGCACTTGTTCACGAACACGACGCGCGGCACATGATAACGCTTCATCTGGCGGTCAACAGTAATGGACTGGGACTGCACACCTTCCACGCCGGTGAGCACCAGGATGGCACCGTCCAGCACGCGGAGGGAACGTTCCACTTCGATCGTGAAGTCCACGTGCCCCGGGGTATCGATGATGTTGATGGAGTCCTGCTCGCCGGACTTGGTGTGGGTCCAGTTGGCAAACGTGGCGGCAGACTGGATGGTGATGCCGCGTTCGCGTTCAAGTTCCATGGAGTCCATCGTGGCGCCGACGCCGTCTTTACCACGAACTTCGTGGATAGCGTGGATACGCTTTGTGAAGAAAAGGATGCGTTCGGTGAGGGTAGTCTTACCCGAGTCAATGTGGGCAGAAATACCGATGTTTCTGTGTTTTTCGATGTTTTTCATTGTTTAGTCCACAAATGGAGTTGATGTTTGTTTGAGTTGCGCCCAAATGTAGAAAAAAAAGCCCCCGTTCTCAAGGGCTTGTCATCCATAAGGGCCTATCGTGAGCAAAAAAGCCCCAGTTATTAAACTGGGGCGGTTGCGAGAGCAAAACCCGACAGGATTTTTAGGCCTTCAGTAGGGTTTTGCGGTCTTTATAGGGGGCTAAGTCGGGCAAAAAGCCTCCGTAACTAGCCCCCTGGCTCGCACTTCGTTGCTCACCACCCCAAAAATTTGGAGGCAGGACGTTTTTATGCGGTCGGTGCGTCGGGGGACTGTTCGTCGCAGGGTTTTTCGTCTTTTTCCTGATCTGCCAGAGCCTTAAAGTAGGCGGAGGCGGTTTTTCCTACCTCTATGGTATCCATATAGGCGTAGGCACCGTTCCCCAGGGCTCCGATGGCAGGAATTGCTCGCAAAAGGGTCTTTCCCAGCAGTTTGGACGAGATTTTTGCCCCGACTTTGGCCAAAATCGCCTTGATGGCGGCAGAAGACAGCTTTTGCACCACGATGCGGCTTCCGGTCCGCACGGCGATGTCCCGCAGGAGCGAGGCGGCACTGTGCCGGAACAGGCACCAGACCATGGCTTCCCGGGAAAGCAGGGCCAGTTTGCCGTAACAGGCGGCAATGTCTGCCACCAATTGGGCCTGGATTTTCCAGATGGCGGCAATGTCTGGGATGGCGGTAAGGATGCCCGTGATGCCCGCCGGGATAGAGAGTGTCATGCTGACCATGCCCGCCCTCCCCGCGGCCCGCTGGGCCAAAAGGGTGGCCTTGTCGTCGGGGTTCTGGATGGGGGCGTACAGGGAGCCGGGAATGTCGGTAATCAACTCGAAAAGCAGGCAGGACGCCTTGTCCGCAAATTTTTCCTTGGTATTTTTCTTCTTGTCTTCTTCGATTTCTTCGGCCATGATAACCTCCATACGGTGGAAAAGTAGAAAAAAACTAGATTTGGGGCGTGAAAATCTGGCTTTTCGACTACGACCTCACCTTGTACGGCGAGGAGGAACGGTGCGTCATCAACTCCTTGGACCACCGCATTTCCCTTTTTGTGCAAAAGACCGTGGGGGGCGACTTTGAGTCGGCCCACAAGATCCGTACCGATTACTTGGAACGGTTCGGCACCACCTTGGCCGGACTTATGGCCATGAACCAGGTGGATCCCGACGAATTCTTTGATTTTATCCACCAGCCAGAGTTTTTAATTTACCCCAAGAAGGCTCCCGAAAAGCTGAAACTGTTGCAAAGCCTAGAGGGCCCGCGATTCGTGTTTACCAACGGCCGTCACGACTGGAGTGAGGCGGGCATGGCCCACATGGGGATAGATTCGGCCATAGACGGTGTGCTGGACTTGAAGCAGTTGGGCTGGGTGGGCAAACCCCACGACAGTGCCTACGAAAAGGCGGAGGATTGGCTCCGGCAAAGGCTCCCGCAAATGGGCTGTGCCATGCCCGCCGATCCGTGGGACATCGTTTTGCTGGAAGATTCCCTCCGGAATTTGGAACCTGCCCACCGTCGGGGGTGGACCACGGTGCTTGTAAGTCCCAGGGAGGATTGCCCCGCCTGGGTGGACTTCCACATCCCGCACTTGCTGGACCTGCCAAGTATTGCATCGTCATGCTGAAGAGGCGTAGCCTTTGATGCATCCAGACCCGCCTCCTGCCCACTGCGCGTGAGTCCCGTCACATTCTCGGCCCTGAGCGCACTCCGCTGTCGTCATCCTGAGCCGTTAGGCGAAGGATCCAGGCCCGAATCCCGTAAAAAATGTAAATTAGATTCATAGAATCCCTTCTTCACGGTTTGCGTATGCGAAGATTCCGACTGTACCTTTCTTTCCCTGTTGCGGCAGCCCTTGCTGCTGGTATGGTGGCCTGTGGAGGCGACGGATCGACGGAAGTGACCCAGGAACGGGCGACGGTAGTGTCGGACACCTCCAAACTCCCCGATTGCACCAAGGACAACGAGGGAGAACTGGCCTTTGTAAACGACGATGGCTCTATGCGCGTTTGCGTCAAGGGGGAGTGGAAGTCTTCGTCGGATTCCGACAACGATTTCTCTTGTAAAACAGAAGAACTCAAGGACAAGAGCGGCCTCAAGATTATATGCAACGGGGACTCCGTAGGCGTAGTCAAGAACGGCACCAATGGGGAAAACGGAGCGTCCAGCGAAGGCTGTTCTGTGACGGCACAAACCGATTCCACCGTAACCATCGCTTGCGGGAAAGAAACCACCACTATACCGCTGGGTAGCAAGACTCCAATCGAAGAAGACGACCCCGAACGGCAGCCGACTTCCATGGAGTCCTTGGTGGGCTACACTCAGAAGGGCCCCTTTGTCAGGGGTTCCACGGTCTACCTGTACGAACTGGAAAGCGGCCGTACCCTCAAGCAGACCAACGGGAACTTTACCAGCAATATTCTTAGCGACGATGGCCGTTACCGCTTCTTGGCCCGCGACCTGGTGAGCCAATACGCCATGCTGGTGGTGGACGGCAACTACCGCAACGAGGTGACGGGGAAGGTTTCGGGCAACACCATCCGCCTGAAGGCTTTCACGGACCTGTCCAAGCACACCTCTGCCAATGTGAACCTGCTGACCCACCTGGAATTTGAGCGGGTCTACTACCTTGTGACCAAGATGAAAAAGAAGTTGTACGAGGCCAAGGCTCAGGCACAAGGGGAAATTCTGGACATTTTCCACATCAAGTTGAAAGATAAAACGGATGCCGAGGACATGAATGTGTTCGGTGACGGCGACGCGGATGCGGCACTCCTTGCCATATCCATATTGCTGCAGGGCGAGCGCACCGAGGCGGACTTGATGGCCTTGCTTACGGAGATTTCCGATGAGATTGCGGAACTAGGCGTATGGAAGGGTAGCCGTGCCGATTCCATCAAGGCCTCCATTGCCGACTGGGCGTTTTCCAGGGACCTATCCCTCTTCCGCAAGAACGTGGAAGACTGGGGTTTGAGTAAGGGCAAACCTGTGGGCGGTTTTGAGAAGATGATTGAAAACTATATCATGGGAACCTATGGCGTGGACACCTGTGGCGTAAACGACAATGGCACCAGAAAGGTAAATAATAAGTGGAGTAGGCTCAACGGAAAGACATTCCATTGCAACGAAGGACGGCTTGTCCAGAAAGTTCCCACAACGTACTTGAATCCGGACATTCCTTATGGCGAAATGCAGGATTTGCGTGATAGGAAATTATACAAGACGGTTACAATTGGCGGTGTAACCTGGATGGCACAAAACCTGGACTATGTGGACAGTGCGGAAAATCCCGGTATGGTGAGAGGTTCTTCGTGCTATGCTGGTAATCCTGAAAATTGCGATACCTATGGCCGTCAATACAATTGGGCTGTTGCCATGGACAGTGCCGCCGTGTTTGCGGAGAATGCCAAGGGATGCGGAAGTGGTAAGACCTGCTCAATAACGCTTCCTGCCCGTGGTATTTGCCCCGAAGGTTGGCACATCCCTACATTGAGTGAATGGCAAACTTTGTATTCCGCGGTGGGGAGTGTCCCAGAGGCTTTGCAGGCAAAGGGATTTGAAAATTTGACCCCTTACTCTCTTTATGGTCATACCTATTACTCATGGTCCAGTGCTACAGATGCTTATGGTTTTTCGGCACTCCCAAGTGGAGGGCGTGACGAACTTTTGGATTATGGGACTAGTTTCTGGAGTGCTACTGAAACTGATGAGGAATATGCCTACGAATGGAGCATAACTTGGGAAGGGGCAACCTATTATGGCAGACCGGGTGATTTTGATGGACACAAGTATTATCACTACTACGTCCGTTGCGTAAGGGATTAGTGTTCATGAAAAACAAATGCTTCTCTTTGTGGGTTCTTTTTTTCGTAACAACTTGTACTGCTTTAGGTTTGGCTGCCTGCGGTGACACGGATGTCGGTGATTCCCAGTCGGGTCTTTTTGTTGCGTCGGAAGTTTCGAAACTTCCTGAATGCGCAGCCGAAAACGAGGGCGACCAGGCTGTGGTGAAGGGTGAGTCTGTGGTGCGTGTTTGCCTGGACGGTAAGTGGGCCGAGATGGGTGGGACTGGTAATGCCGATTTCTCTTGCAAAACAGAAGAACTCAAGGACAGGAGCGGCCTCAAGATTGTGTGCAACGGGGACTCCGTAGGCGTGGTCAAGAACGGCGTCAACGGGGAAAACGGAGCATCCAGCGAAGGCTGTTCCGTGACGGCGCAAACCGATTCCACCGTGACCATCACTTGCGCAGGGGAATCTACCACCATAGACATGGGTGGCAAGACATCGACCGAAGAAGATGACCCCGAACGGCAGCCGACTTCCATGGAATCTTTGGTGGGTTACACTCAGAAGGGCCCCTTTGTCAGGGGTTCCACGGTCTACCTGTACGAACTGGAAAGCGGTCGCACCCTCAAGCAGACCAACGGGAACTTTACCAGCAACATCCTAGGTGACGACGGTCGCTACCGCTTTTTGGCCCGCGACCTGGTGAGCCAATACGCCATGCTGGTGGTGGATGGCAACTACCGCAACGAGGTGACGGGGAAGGTGTCGGACAACACCATTCGCCTGAAGGCTTTCACGGACCTGTCCAAGCATACCTCCGCCAACGTGAACCTGCTGACCCACCTGGAATTTGAGCGGGTCTACTACCTTGTGACCAAGATGAAGAAGAAGTTGTACGAGGCCAAGGCTCAGGCACAAGGGGAAATTCTGGACATTTTCCACATCAAGTTGAAAGATAAAACGGATGCCGAGGACATGAATGTGTTTGGTGACGGCGACGCGGATGCGGCACTCCTTGCCATATCCATATTGTTGCAGGGCGACCGCACCGAGGCGGACTTGATGGCCCTGCTTGCGGAGATTTCCGATGAGATTGCGGAGAAGGGCGTGTGGGAAGGCAAGCGTGCCGATTCCATCAAGGCTTCCATTGCCGATTGGGCGTTAAAGGCTTACCTTAGTGGAAATCTTGCAACGTTCCGAAAAAATGTGGAACAATGGAATTTGGGACCGGTTCCGCCTTTCGAAAAGCATATCAACAAGTTCTGGAGTGGGGAATTGATGCCTAGTCTTGGGACTTGCGGCGACGAAAGCAATCCCGTGGGAACGAATAAGGTTTTGTCGGACAAGAATAGTGACTATAATGGGGCTGGTTTCATTTGTGGTGAAACGGGCTGGTATCCGGGTTTTGAGTATGAGGGGAAAATTTATAGGACCGTCAAGATCAATTCACTTCTGATAATGGCAGAAAACTTGAATTATGAAACGGAGAACAGTTTTTGCTATGCCGATGATCCAGTCAACTGTTCCAAGTATGGTCGACTTTATACATGGGCTGCGGCTATGGGCAAATCCGAGGATGAATGTGGCTCTGCTGACCATGGCTGTGAACTTGCGAGTGTAGTGCAGGGAATTTGCCCTGAAGGATGGCACATCCCTACATCTGACGAATGGCTTCAAGGCCTCATTAGACCATTTTGGTCAGGAGAAAGGGCTACGGCTATGAAACTGCTTGCAAAAGACAATACGGTGTCGTTGGATGAAGCAAACAACAGCAGCGGCTTTTCGGCTTTTTTATCGGGCTATCGCAGAGATAACGAGCAATATGTAGGTTTTCGTAACGAAACCAGAATCTGGAGTTCCTCCCAAAATTCTTTCGAACGAGATGGTGAGGAAGTATACATCGCTATGGACTTTCAGTTGAGTACGACTACTCCAGATGTGGGTATGGATCCAAAGAAAACGGCTCTTTCCGTCCGTTGCGTAAAGGATTAGTGCACATGAAAAGCAAATACTCCTCTTTGTGGGTTCTTTTTTTTGTAACAACTTGTACTGCTTTAGGTTTGGTTGCCTGCGGTGACACGGATGTCGGTGATTCTCAGGAACCCCTTTCCGTAGTGTCGGATGTTTCGGAACTCCCCGAATGCACCGCCGAGAATGCGGGTGACCAGGCTTTGGTAAAGGGTGAACCTGTTTTGTACGTTTGTGTGGATGGCGAGTGGACCGAGGTGGGCGGTACCAGCAATGAGGGCAATTCTTGCAAGACCGTTGAACTCAAGGACAAGAGTGGCCTCAAAATCGTGTGCAACGGGGACTCCGTGGGCGTGGTCAAGAACGGCGCCAACGGGGAAAACGGAGCATCCAGCGAAGGCTGTTCCGTGACGGCGCAAACCGATTCTACCGTAACCATCACTTGCGGGAAAGAAACTACTACCATAGCACTGGGCAACAAGTCCGTAGTTGAAGAGGACGACCCCGAACGGCAGGAGACATCCCTCGACTCTCTTGTTGGCGTCACCCAAAAGGGCCCCTTCCTCAAGGGTTCGACGGTGTACCTGTATGAACTGGAGAGTGGCCGTACCCTCAAGCAGACCAACGGAAACTTTACCAGCAACATCCTTAGCGACGATGGCCGCTACCGTTTTTTGGCCCGTGACCTGGTAAGCCAATACGCCATGCTGGTGGTGGACGGCTATTATCGCAACGAAGTGACAGGGGCGGTTTCGGACAACACCATCCGCCTAAAGGCTTTCACGGACCTGTCCAAGCACACCTCCGTCAACGTGAACCTGCTGACTCATCTGGAATTTGAGCGGGTCTACTACCTTGTGACCAAGAAGGGAAAGAAGTTGTACGAGGCCAAGGCCCAGGCGCAAGCAGAGGTTCTGGACATTTTCCACATCAAGTTGAACGGCAAAACGGATGCCGAGGACATGAACGTATTTGGCAAGACGGATGCCGATGCGGCCCTGCTGGCGCTTTCAGTTTTGTTGCAGGGGGATCGTACCGAATCCGACATGATGGCGCTGTTGGCTGAGATTTCCAATGCCATCGCGGACAAGGCCGAGTGGGAAAATGCTACGACCAAGTCGCAGATTGCCCTCTGGGCTGCCGTTGCCGATGGCCAGGGCCGGCTGGACTCGATTTCTAATCACGTAAAGGGCTGGGGTCTGGGTGACGGGAGCGTTCCACCATTTGAAAAATACGTCCGCAATTTCTACGGACAGGAAACAGGATTGGGGGCCTGTGGCGTTGACAGCCCTCTAGGCACAAAGAAGACGCTAAAAGCGGGCTCGGATACATTCAATTTTGTCTGTGAAGATGCCGAGAAAGGCTGGTGGCGCTTGCTTACCAAACTTGACCTCGATACCTTGGGCTGGGGGCACGATTTTGAAGAAGGCGATGTCCGTAACGGTCAGGTGAATGCGAATTTGACTTACGTCTATGAGAACGGCAACTGGCGTCACGGGACAGCGCTCGATAGTGTCCTTGGCCTGAGTTGCATACAGGCCCGCAAGGATTCGCTATTGAAAATCTCCGCTGTTGACGTTTACAAGTGTGTGGGCGATACTGCGGTATCTTTCGAAGAATCGCATTGGACAAGTGCTTGGCGCCAGGCTACGAACATCGAACTGGACAGGATTTATTGGGAAGAGAACAAGAATGAACGAGGCCTGCTACTGAAGGGCCCCTATACGGGACGGGCTATGGTGTGGGATAATGGTAAACTTAGGGAGCCAATTCTTGTGGAGCAAAATTTAGGGAGGGCCTGCGTGAAAGAGATGTATGGCAAGATAGATACGCTTTCGAACAGTTTGGCTTACACCTGCAGTGGTATGGGATGGTCTCAGGTAGGGACGTTCGTGGATGTTCGTGATGGAAAAACATATAAAGGCGTGATGATTGGGGAACAGACCTGGATGGCCGAGAATTTGAATTATGAATTTGGATATAACAATGGTGTTTATAGCAGTGGGACATATTATGAGACGTACTGCTCGTCGTGGGGGGCCGATCCTGAAGATTGCGCGAAGGATGGTAGATTGTACCGGTGGAGCGCGGCAATGGATTCTGCGGGACTTGTGAAGAACAATCCCGTCAATAATTGCGGCTATGGAAAAACTTGCACCGTACAGACCCCCGTGAGGGGGGTATGCCCTAAAGGATGGCACCTGCCGAGCAGTGACGAGTGGAGCACTTTGGTCAAAGAAGCTGGTGGAGTTCTTGTGGCGGGGAAGGCTCTCAAGTCCACAACGGGTTGGGGGTCATGGAATAACGGGGTTGATTCCTTTTCGTTCTCTGTTGAATATGGCGATTACAAGGATAATCATGATAGGACGTGTTTTGTGTTAAATGAAGCAATTGCCTTCTGGAGCTCTACAGAGAGTGGGAATAATCGTGTTAAAATATTGGCATTCACTACCGACGACGATGTGTCCTTGTTCAATAGCGATAAGGATTGCGGGTTTTACGTCCGCTGTGTAAAGGATTAGTACCATAAATGTTCAACCGCGCTTTTGTTTCGACGATTATTTTGATGGGCCTGTTTGCGGCTCTTACTTGGTCTAAGCCTGCTCCTGCCGTACGTAACGGGTTCCACAACATGACCGTGACCACGGAGTATTCCGCCCTGCTGCAAGAAAAGAACGCCCGCAACGACTCCTTGCTCCCTGCCTTGGACGGCGACAAGGCCTTTGCGGAGGTGTTGCGGCAGAACCCCAATTTCTGGAGCCTGGGCGGTGCCTTGGACAACGAGGCTTCCCTGGTGACCAAGTTGAATGCCAAGGTCATCTTTATCGACGGTATCCGTGAGGAACCCTACTGCGAAATCGACAAGAACACCGGTAGCAGCGCCGGCGAATGGAACGTACGAATCGGGGTGGACTTTGTCTCTGGCGGCTCCAACACGGTCCACATCCACGTGCAGCAGTGCTTGGACTATGTCCGCGACCAGTTGGGCTACGCCATCAAGAAGGGGGACAAGGTGGTGGTGGTACCGCCCAAAGAGGTGCTGGACAAAATCAAGAAGAGCGAGATTCCCGACGCCATCGACCTGGATTTGCAGCAGACCCTTTTGAAAGCCCACGAAGATGTGGAACTGACGGGCAAGTGCCCCAAGGATATCGAGGCCTACATCATCTTGATGAACGTCTACAACCAGGTGAAAAAGCAGAAGATGGATGTGGTGGTCATCAACGACCAGTTGAACAAGCAGAGGAATGGCAGTGGCCGTGTGCAAAGTTGTGCCTTCAGCAGGGAGTGGAACAAGCGCTACCAGGAAAGTGCCAGTTTCGAGTGCGACATCGACAACGACCGTTGCACCTACCGTCAGGAAAATGACGGGGACACGGAATGGAAAATCGACTACGACAACGACCGCTTTGAATACATCAACAAGAAGTTCCTGTTCTTTAACCTGAATCCCAAGAGCATCCATAAGGGCGGCACCATGCTGGACCTGAGGCTGCTCCGACTGTCCACCAACCTGTACCTGGAAGCCTACCTGAACCTGAAGGGCGAACCTGTGACCTTGGGACTGGTGATTGTGCCGGGGGGAAAGACCCTGCAGGACTACGGTGGCGGCGACGATGAGGAAGAAGGGGAGGAAGAGGGCGAAGAAGATGCCGCCGAAACCGAAGAAATCAAGCCTTTTGATTGATTTTCGGTAAAAAACGCCCTTTTTGCTGTTTTTCTTGTTTTGAATTTGCGGGATTTAATTATATATTGGAAGAGAAAGAATACAAGGAGAATTTCATGAATCGTTTACTCAAGGTTTCTTTGGCTGCCGCGGTGCTTGCGGCCCCCACTCTGGCGGACGAACAGTTCGGCGGCGTGGGTATCACCATCTACCAGATTCCTCAGGGCGTTCATGTGGTGGAAGTCATTCCGGGCACCCCCGCCGCCGAAACGGGAATCCAGGCTGGCGACGACATTATTGCCGTGGATGGCATGAGCCTGAAGGGCTTGAACATCGACGAATCCAAGGATAAGCTCCGTGGCGAGGTAAACAAGCCGGTGGAAATCACCTACGTGAATTCTGGCGACACTTTGAAAACCACGCTCCGCCGTACCCAGATTACGGTAAAGGATTTCGAAAGTGCCCAGGTGGAATCCTGGTACAACAAGACGGAATTTGACGCTGCCGAACTGGAAACCTTTGCCAGTGCAAATGCTGGAAACAAGCAGTTACTGGCGGTGCTTAAGCACGGTTCCCTGATGAAGGAAGGGACCGTCAACGCCAGGGATATTAACGGCATTTATGTGGACAAGGCCGAAGGCTTTGCTCCCAGACCCAGCAACCCCAACGTGGCAAAGCCGGGTTCCGCAAAACTCAAGGGCTTTACCCGTAACGCCATCAGCTTTGACTTGAAGTCTGCCGGTACGGCAGTGGTCACGGTGATGAACACCGATGGTGCCGTGGTGGCAACCCTCCGTGCAGAAAACGCACAGCCCGGTTTCAACTCCGTGTCTTGGAATGCAGACAACGTTCCTAGCGGCCGTTACATGGTGACCATCGAACACAACGGTTCGGTCAGCGGCAAGAACGCCGTCCTGAAGTAATATCAATACAAATGTGAGATGTTCATTACACATCTCACACTACACATTCCACATTTATAAATAGTGCTTGACCCGCATCTCCGGGTCGGCATTTTCTTTTGGTGGCTTGGGCACGTGTATCTTTACGGCGTACACGTAGTGTTCCGTTTCCGCCAGAATGTCCCCTTCCTGCAGGTCTTCGCCCACCTCTATTTCCAGTTCCACCCCGTCGCGGGCAATCCGTCGTATGGAGTGTTCCTGAAGTTCGTGCTTCTCGAAAAGCACGTCAATGATCTTCTTGTAGGTGCCGTGGTGGGTGGTGCCAATAACGTGATCGCAAATCATGGGGCAAAATATAGCTATCACTTTTTGCTAAATTGGTGCCCAACGTGACTTTATTTAGAACCCATAGACCTCTGTGGGCCGTTTTGGAGTTTTCCTTGACGGTCTTGTCTCTCCCTGCCCTTGGCCAGGAGATGACCCGCTTTGAATTGGAGGAACGGGTTCAGGAAGAAGAGAAGGACACTACCGAGGTGAATTGGATGAACGACACTTCGGGGGTGGATACCATCGAATACCGCGCGGTGGACCTGATTTACGACGTGGACAAGTCCACCTTCAATTTGAACAACAGCGCCCAACTCAAGTACCGCACCGCCACCTTGGATGCCGACACCATCTGGTTTGATCAGGAAAACAGTGTGCTGGCTGCCAGCGGCGACCCCATCCTCAGGGAAACCAAGAATCCCTCCCTTTCGGGCATGCGCCTCAAATACAACATGAAGAGCCGCATTGGTGAAATCTATTACGCCACTACCTACCAGGACAACCAGCAGTTGAACGGTATGGAGGTGAGACGGCTCCCGGATCAGCGTATTCAAATTGCCCGCGGGGACTTTAGTACCTGTAACGATTCCACCCACCAGCACTTCTACTTCTATGGACGGCGCATGGTGGTAAAGCCCAAGGAAACCATTACTGCAAGGCCGGTGGTGCTGAATATTGCCGATGTGCCGGTGGCGGTGCTCCCCATGATTGTGGCCCCCCTCAAGAGTGGGCGCAAGTCGGGCCTGCTCACGCCCAAGTTCGGCGGTGACCAGGTGCAGGGCTACTACATGAGCAACCTGGGGTTCTACTACGCTCCCAACGACTACTGGGATGCCACCCTTAAGGGGGACATCATTGAAGGTGAGGAGGCCCGCTTTGAAAGGACCACCATGACGGGGGAGGTCCGCTACAAGTTACGCTATGTGCTGGACGGAAACCTTTCTTACACCAGTTACCTGGAAGAATTTGACATGGCCAACAGCGGCTACGACATCCGGTTTGCCCACAACCAGAACCTGACCCCCGATGGCAAGCACACCTTGAGCGGTTCGGGTTCCTTTGTTTCTAGCCAGAGTGTCCGTAAGGACAACGCCCTGGATGCAGAGACCATCTTGAACCAGCAGGCAAACGCCCAGATGACCTATTCGGGAAGGATTGGCACCAACAAAAGTTTGACGGTTAAACTCCGCCAGAGCCACAACTTGGTGACGGACATGATGGAGCGGGAAATCCCCGATGTGCAGTACCGTATGAGCGGTCCCCTATTTACCTTTGATATTGATGAAGATGAGGAGGCCTACGATGACCATTCCATCGAGACCTACCTGGAAAAATTCAACTACAGTTTCAACAACCGCTTCAACCTTTATACCCGCCGGGCCCAGGACACCATCAACGAGGTGGACACTACCGCCAAGTACGTGGGTTACACGGGTAACTATACCTTGGATTATTCCTTTACGTTGTTCAACGTCTTGAACCTGACCCCGAAGGCCTCCTTCACCGGGTTCTGGACGGGAACCTCCTGGCGCAATCCCGAGGACTCCCTTATTTACCGCGAACGCTACACCAGCCTGGACCCGGAACACGATTCCTATGGTGAAGTGGCGTACAATCATGACTATAGCATTACGGCGGATACCAAACTGTATGGAATCTGGGTGCCAGAGATAGGGCGGTTTACGGGACTTAGGCACGTGCTGTCCCCAAGCGTTTCTTATACCTACGCTCCCGAAATCGATACAGTCAAGACTTTCGCGGCCCACCCTCTCTTGGGGCAGACGCCTTACCAGATTAAGCAGAAAACGGTGGGCTTTGGGCTCAACAACGACTTTGACATCAAGTACCTGAAGGTGGTGGGCCGTGCGGCGGACACGACTAGGGAAGGCGGTTCGGGTGCAGTTGAGGATCAGTATGGTAACCGTCGTGTTCTGACCACCCGGCACAACGTGTCGTACAACTTTGCGGCGGACTCCCTGAACTTCTCGGACATTACCTCTAGTTTTGGCTTGCAGGTGTTGCCGGACTACATGTTCACCATCAATACCCGCCATAGCGTTTACCACAAGTTCAGCGACGACCCCAACAAGGTGCAGGTACCGGAACTGACCTACTGGGGCTACGAACTGTCCCGCGCCTTCCG
>Ga0265298_10006515_pt1 | contig 14399 bp, 9 predicted proteins | sample AusTroGonzalo_MG_3_FD_193486 | JGI IMG/M metagenome (GOLD analysis project Ga0265298, IMG submission 193486) | Bovine rumen microbial communities from tropical cattle in Woodstock, Queensland, Australia - Gonzalo_01 | ecosystem: Host-associated > Mammals > Digestive system > Stomach > Rumen ...
AGGTCACTTCCAGCGTTTCCCGGTTGTACCGGTGCCCGCCGCATACGTCGCAGGGGACATAGAGGTCCGGCAGGAAGTGCATCTCGATCTTCTGTACGCCGTCCCCCTGGCAGGCCTCGCACCGCCCGCCCTTCACGTTAAAGGAGAAGCGGTTCTCTTTGTATCCCCGGGCCTTCGCTTCCGGGCTCTGGGCGAACAGCTTCCGGATCAGGTCGAACAGGCCGGTATAGGTCGCCGGATTGCTCCGGGGCGTCCGCCCGATAGGGCTCTGGTCGATCATGATGATCTTGTCCAGCTGCTCAACCCCGTCCATCCGGTCGAAGCGCCCTGCCCGGGTCCCGGCCCGGTTCAGCTTTTTCGCCAGGTATTTGTACAGGATCTCGTTGATCAGGGAGCTCTTCCCGCTGCCGCTGACGCCGGTCACGCAGGCCATGACCCCCAGGGGAATCCGGACGTCGATATGCTTCAGGTTGTGCTCCGCCGCGCCCCGGATCGTCAGCCACCCCGCCGGTTTCCGGCGCTTTGCCGGCACCGGCACGGATTTCGCTCCGCTCAGGTACTGTCCCGTCACGCTCTCCGGGTTCGCCCGGATCTGCTCCGCGGTACCCTCCGCGACGACGAACCCGCCGTGCAGCCCGGCCCCCGGCCCGACGTCGATGATCCAGTCCGCGGCCTCCATGGTTTCCTCGTCGTGCTCGACGACGATCACGGTATTCCCGAGGTCCCGCATCCGCTTCAGGGTCGCGATGAGCTTCGCGTTGTCCCGCTGGTGAAGCCCGATGGAGGGCTCGTCCAGGATGTAGACCACGCCCATCAGCGCGCTGCCGATCTGGGTCGCCAGGCGGATGCGCTGCGCCTCGCCGCCGGACAGGGTGGCCGCCCCGCGCGCCAGCGTCAGGTACCCGAGCCCCACGTCCGCCAGGAAGCCCAGCCGGCTGTCGATCTCCTTCAGGATCTGTTCCGCGATAATCTTCTCGCTGCCCGCCAGCGTCAGCCCGCGGAAGAATTCCCGCGCCTCCCGGATGCTCTTTTCGCTGACCGCGGGCAGGCTTTCCCCGCCGACAGTCACCGCCCGGGCCTCCGGCTTCAGCCGCTGCCCGCCGCAGTCCGGGCAGGTTTCCTCCGCCATGTATTCCTCGTAAGCCTGCTTCATGGCCTCGGATCCGGTCTCCCGGTACCGCCGCTCCAGCGTGGGCACGACGCCCTCGAAGGCCGTAGTGTATTCTCCCTTTCCCCGGGCGCTTTCGTATTCGATGGTGATCTTGTCCTTCCCCGTGCCGTAGAGAATGGCCTGCATCCCCTCCTCCGGGATCCGGTTCACCGGCGTGTCCAGCGTGAACCCGTATTTCTTTCCCATCGCGGTGAAGTACTGTGACGCGATGCCGTCATCCCCGGCGGTGTTGAAACCCATGGCGTTCAGGGCGCCCTCCCGCAGGCTCAGGTTTTCATTCGGAAACAGGGCCTCCGGGCTGATCTTCCGCAGGGTCCCGAGTCCCGAGCAGGTCGGGCACGCCCCGTAGGGGCTGTTGAAGGAGAACATCCGGGGGCTCAGCTCTTCCATGCTGATGCCGCAGTCCGGGCATGCGTAGTTCATGCTGTAGAGGGTCTCGCCCTCTCCGATCCAGTCGGCGATGACCAGGCCGGCGCTCTTGGAAGCCGCGGTCTCGATGTCCTCCGCCAGCCGCTGGCGGAATTCCCGGCTGTCCCGGATCACCAGGCGGTCGACGACGATCTCGATGGTATGCCGCTTTTTCTTATCCAGTGCCGGTGCGTCCTCCAGGCTGACGGTCTCCCCGTCGATCCGGGCGCGGACGTATCCGCTCTTCCGGGCGTTTTCGAGGATATCCCGGTGTTCGCCCTTCCGGCCGCGGATCAGGGGGCTCAGGATCTGCATCCGCGTGCCTTCCGGCTTCCGGCAGATCGCGTCGGTGATCTCGTCCACGCTCTGCTTCCGGATCTCCCGGCCGCACTGCGGGCAGTGCGGCACGCCGATCCGCGCCCAGAGCAGGCGCAGGTAGTCCTGGATCTCCGTCACCGTGCCGACGGTGGACCGCGGGTTCCGCCCCGTGGTCTTCTGGTCAATGGCGATCGCCGGGCTCAGTCCCTCGATGGTGTCGACGTCGGGCTTGTCCATCTGGCCCAGGAACTGCCGCGCGTAGCTGGACAGGCTTTCGACATAGCGGCGCTGGCCTTCGGCGTAGATCGTGTCGAAGGCCAGGGAGCTTTTTCCGCTGCCGCTCAGCCCCGTGATGACCGTCATCCGGTCCCGGGGGATGCGGACGGAGATATTTTTCAGGTTGTGTTCCCGGGCACCCCGGATATCAATATATTCCTTCACTGAAACCGCCTTTTATCGCTTTGCTTTTTCATTGGTGTCGATGTGTCCCCTGAACACCACGAACCGCTGCCACAGGAATTCCGTCACGAAGTTGATCAGCATTGTCCCGGCCTGGACGATGTAGTTGTTGACCAGGGGTTTTTCCGCCGCTCCGGTGCCCGTGAAGGGATTCTCCCCGGTCAGCGCCGCCGTCCACCAGGTGCTCAGCGGCGTGAAGATCACATAGAACAGCGCCACCAGCGCCATGCTCCGCCCCACCGGCGCGTCGCTCCGGAAGGTGTATTTCCGGTTCAGCGTATAGTTCCACAGCACGCTCAGGATCAGGCTCACCAGGTAGCTCAGCCACGGCGCCCAGTGGAACACCTCGTAGAACAGCACATAGGTCCCGATCTGGATGATCCCGGCCGACACGCTGAACAGCGTGAACTTCGCCGCCTGCCACAGGTTCTTTTTCTTTTCTGTCATCTCAATTCCTCGTTCTTTTCCCGTACGACCTCGCTGGTCAGGTGCCGCGCGTCCTCGGTCTCCTGCGCGTGCTCCATCATCTCCGGCGTGTAGAACAGGGCCCGGTTTCCGCCCTGGCTCTTCGCGCAGTACATCGCCACGTCCGCCGCCCGGTACAGGCTGTCGTAATTCCGCTCGACCATGTCGGTCATCACGATGCCGACACTGGCAGTAACCTGGATGTTGATCTCCCCGTTGCTGACCCACCGGCGCGCTTCGCGCACGACCTGCGCCGCCCGCTGCACTGCCCATTCCTTCTCCGGCACGCTCTTCATGTATACGACAAACTCGTCGCCCCCCAGCCGGCACAGGACGTCGCTCTGGCGGAACATCTTCTTCAGGTCCAACGCCACGTCCCGAAGCACCTCGTCGCCCTTCTGGTGACCCAGCCGGTCGTTGACGCTCTTGAACCGGTCCAGGTCCATCAGCATCATCACGCCGTGCTCGTCCGTCCGCAGGTGGTCTTCGATCTCCTGCTGCGCCGCAATGCGCATGGTCAGCCCGGTCAGCAGGTCCGTATCCGCCTGCACCCGGCTTTCCTCCCGTCCCAGGATCAGGGTCACCCGCGTCCGGTTTGTCGCGTAGAAGGTCACCAGACTGACCACCAGGTAGATCAGGCTGAACATGATCCGTTCCGGCGTCACGGCAACCCCCGCGATGTTCCACGCGATATTCAGGACGATGTAGCCCCCGATGTGCATTGCCGCAATCCGCAGCGCGTAGTCCAGCAGGAAGCAGGACGCCGCCATTTGGGTTCCGATCCAGAAGGCGTCGGTTTTAAAGCTCATCGACCCGTAGATCGCCAGCGCCAGAATCGCCGCCTCCAGAAGGTATCCGGCCAGCAGCAGCGCTCCCCGCGTGCTTTCCCGCCGTTTGGACGTGACGGCGCCGCCAACCCCGGCGGCCGCCTGAATGGCGCAGAATATGATCCCTGTCTTCGGCTGGTTTGTCGTAACCCCAAACACCGAGATGATCACGGAGCTCACAATGGCCATCCAGCTAAGCACCCAGACCGCGTCCCGGTTGCTGTTCCGCACAGCCCCGCGGTATTTGTCGAATACGTCCACGTCGTATCCGTACTGATTCAGTTTTCGGAGGAACTCAAGCATCGCCGATTCGCCTCCTCATTTTTATATCAGCCTCAGCGCCGGTTCCGCGTTCATCCCGAGCCCGGCGACCTCGCCCTGCATCAGCCGGTAATACCCCGCGGAGCCGATCATTGCCCCGTTATCCGTGCAGAGCCCGATCTCCGGCATATACAGCGCCGTGCCTTCCCCACAGCACATGTCCGTCATCATCCGCCGCAGTTCCCGGTTCGCGCTGACGCCCCCGGCCATGGCCATGGCCCCGGGTTTCCGCCCTTCCGCCGCCCGGTCCCGGATCAGCAGCCGCGCCTTCTCCGTCAGCTCTGCGCATACCGCCCGCCGGAAGCTCGCCGCCAGATCCGCCTTCGGCAGCGGTTCGCCGCGCTGCTCCATCCTGTTGACCAGATTTAGGAACGCCGTTTTCAGCCCGCTGAAGCTGTAGTCGTAGCGCCCTTCGGTCTTCGGCTTCGGAAGCGGATACGCTTCCGGGTCGCCCTCCTCCGCGAGAGTGTCGATCCGCGGTCCGCCGGGATAGGGCAGCCCCAGCACGCGCGCCGCCTTGTCGAAGGCTTCGCCCGCCGCGTCGTCCGCCGTCCGGCCGATCAGGCGGTATTCCCCGTATCCCTCTACGGCGACCAGGTGGCTGTGTCCCCCGCTGACTACGAGGCACAGGAAGGGCGGCTCCAGCTCCGGATGCGTCAGATAGTTGGCGCTGACGTGGCCCTCGATATGATTCACCCCGACCAGCGGCTTCCCCGCGGCGTAGGCCAGGCCCTTCATGCAGTTGACCCCGGTCAGCAGCGCGCCGACCAGCCCCGGCCCCTTCGTCACAGCCATCGCGTCGACGTCCTGCAGCGTCATCCCGGCCGCCTTCAGCGCCTCGTCGGTCACCCGGTCGCAGGCCTCCATATGGGCCCGGCTCGCGATTTCCGGTACCACGCCCCCGTAGAGCTCGTGCAGGTCGATCTGGCTGAAAACGATGTTGCTCAGGATTCTCCGCCCGTCCTCGACCACAGCCGCCGCCGTTTCGTCGCAGCTGGTCTCCAGCGCCAGGATCCGGACGTGCTCCTTTTCCTTCAAAGCCGCGGCCGCCTGACGGCTCCGTTCCTCATAGGTCATGCTTTTCCGCGTCTCCTTTTCGCGTCTGCCGCCTCGATCGCGGCAATGGGCAGGATGAATATCCCGGTTGCGAGGATGCCGGCCGTTCCCGCCATTCGTGTGAAGAATGCCGTCGGCATCAGGCGGATCAGCATCTCCGTCCGTGGATCCAGCAGCCACAGGTCGTTGCGGAAGGCGATCCGGTGAAACGTGATGAAAAACCCGTCGAAGTTCACCGCCGCCCAGATGGCAGTCCCTGCTGTCGCTGCCGCGGCCGCCAGAATTCCGATCCGCATTCCCCGGATGCTCCTCCCGGCCGCCGCCAGCGCCGCGGCCGCCGACAGCGAGACCCACATCACGGTCTCATCGGTCCGGATCAGCCCGCGCACGTCCGCCATGTGCTGCTGCTCCCGTTCCCCGAAACAGCGGATGACCGTTCCTTCCCGGCTGGTGTATTCGTATTGGAACGTTTCCCGCTCCCCCGTCAGGTATCCGGCGATCATCTTTCCGGCGCCGTCGTATTCGCTCTCCGGCAGCCCGGTGCTCGCCGCCGGTGCCGCCCGCAGCATCTCCCGGCCGATCCTTGCGCCGTCCCCGGCCAGGATCCGGACTGCCGCCGTCGCCGCGAATACCGCCCAGGCGATGACCGCGATCGCTGCCGCCGCCCGCCGCATTACTGCATCTTCAGGTACGCCGTCACGAAGCCCTCCAGGTTTCCGTTCATGACGTCGTCAATGTTTCCGCTCTCGTAGTTCGTCCGGTGGTCCTTGACCATCGTGTAGGGCTGGAATACGTAGCTCCGGATCTGGCTGCCCCACTCGATTTTCTTCATCTCGCCCTTGATGTCCGCCATCTGCTGTTCTTTTTCCCGCTCCCGCAGTTCCAGCAGCTTCGCCTTCAGCATCTTCAGACAGGTCGCCCGGTTCTGTACCTGGTCCCGCTCCGTCTGGCAGGCAACCACGATCCCCGTCGGATAGTGGGTCATCCGGACGGCGCTGCTCGTCTTGTTGACGTTCTGTCCGCCGGCGCCGCTGGAATGGTAGGTGTCAACCCGTACGTCCTTCATGTCGATCTTGATCTCGTCGCCCTCGTCCTCGATCATGGGCGCCACGTCCAGGCTCGAAAAGCTTGTGTGCCGCCGCGCGTTCGCGTCGAAGGGGGAGATCCGGACCAGGCGGTGTACGCCCTTTTCGCCCCGCAGATATCCGTAGGCGTGGTCCCCGCTGACCTCGAAGGTAACGCTCTTGATCCCTGCTTCGTCTCCGTCCAGCAGATCCAGCAGCTTGACCTCGAACCCCATCCGCTCGCAGTACCGGGTATACATCCGGTAGAGCATCTGGGTCCAGTCCTGGGCCTCGGTGCCGCCGGCCCCGGCGTGCAGGCTCAGTACGGCGTCGTTATCGTCGTAGTCGCCCCGCATCAGGGTCTCCAGCTCCAGGGCGTCCGCCTGTTCCTTCAGGCGGGCCAGCGCCTCCCCGGCCTCCTGGACCATATCCTCGTCGTTTTCTTCCTTTGCCAGCTCCATCATGGTTTCGATGTCGTCGGCGGCGCCGAGCAGGCTCTCGTAGTGGCTCAGCCGGTTCTTCAGGTGGCCCAGCTTCTGGTTCACCCGGGTGCTCCGGTCCGTATCGTTCCAGAATTCCGGCTGGTTCATTTCTTCGGTCAGCTCGTCAATCTGCTCTTTCATATGGTCGATATGAAGAGCCTCTCCGGCCGCCAGAATAGACTTCCGGATCCCTGCCAGCTCCTGGCTGTATTGTTCCAGTTCCAACATATTCTCTCACCTCTGTTTGCTTCTTCCAGTTCACTCATTTCTCCCGCAGCAATTCTTATACTTCTTCCCGCTCCCGCAGGGGCACGGATCATTCCGCCCGACCTTCTGCGAGGGCTTCACCTTCCGCGGCTGCCGCGGCCCGTCCCCGGCGACCCGCGCCTCGGTAGGCTTCGCGGTCTGCACCCGCTCCGGCGTGACCTGGACCTTCGTCTGGTATACCCGCCGTACCGTATCCTCGCGGATCAGATGGTTCAGCTCCTCAAACATATGTGCGGCTTCGATCTGGTATTCCGTCACCGGATTCTTCCCGCTGTATGCCCGGAATCCGATTCCGTCCCGCAGCTGGTCCATCGCGTCGATATGGTCCATCCAGCGGCTGTCCACGCTGCGGAGCAGCATGACCCGCTCAACCTCGCGCATATCCACATGCAGCTCGTCCATCATCGCTTCCCGCTCGGCGTAGAAGCCGCGGGCGTCTTCCTTCAGGGCGCCGATGAAACCTTCTCGGTTCTCCGCCTCCGCCAGGCCGCGGTTCGCTTCCAGCGCCCCGTGCCGGCAGCACAGGTTCTCGAGATAGTTGGTGGCTTCCTTCCACTCCCATTCCGCCGCGTCCTCGCCGTTCATCCAGCGCCCCGCCGCGAAGTCGACCACGTGGTCCGCCATCTTCAGGATGCTGTCCCGGACGTTCTCGCCCATCAGCACGCGCCGCCGCTGGCCGTAGATGACCTCGCGCTGGCGGTTCATGACGTCGTCGTATTCCAGGACGTGCTTCCGGGTTTCGTAGTTCCGGTTCTCGATCCGCTTCTGGGCGTTCTCGATCTGCTTGGTCAGCAGCCCCGCCGTCAGCGGTTCGTCATCCTTCAGCCCCAGCCGGTCGACCATGGCACCGATGCGTTCGCTGCCGAACAGGCGCATCAGGTCGTCCTCCAGGCTGATGAAGAACTGGGTCGAACCCGGGTCGCCCTGCCGGGCGCTCCGGCCCCGCAGCTGGTTATCGATCCGGCGGCTTTCATGCCGCTCCGTGCCGATGATGTGCAGGCCCCCGGTCTGCAGCACCCGGTCGTGCTCCTTGTCTGTCTCCGCCTTGAAATTGTTGTACAGTTCCTGGTACCGCTTCCGGGCTTCCAGCACCTCGGGGCTGACCTGTTCGCTGTGCCCTACGGCCTCTTCGATGATCTCGTCCTCGAGCCCTTCCTGCCGCAGCGCCCGCCGCGCCAGGAATTCCGGGTTGCCTCCCAGCAGGATGTCCGTGCCGCGGCCGGCCATGTTCGTCGCGATGGTCACCGCGCCCCAGTGGCCCGCCTGGGCCACGATCTCCGCTTCCTTCGCGTGGTTCTTCGCGTTCAGCACCTCGTGGGGGATTCCCCGGCGCCGCAGCAGCTCGCTCAGCATCTCGCTGACCTCGACGCTGATGGTACCGACCAGCAGCGGCTGGCCCGTGGCGTGGTGCGCTTCGATGGACGCGACCACCGCGTTAAACTTCGCCGCCTTGTTCTTGTAGACCATGTCTTCCTGGTCTTTCCGGATATTCGGCTTGTTCGTCGGGATCTCTACGACGTCCAGCCCGTAGATTCCCCGGAATTCCGCTTCTTCGGTCTTGGCGGTGCCTGTCATGCCGGACAGCTTGCCGTACATGCGGAAGTAGTTCTGGAAGGTGATCGTCGCCAGGGTCTTGCTTTCCCGCTCGACCTTGACGTGCTCCTTGGCCTCGATCGCCTGGTGCAGGCCCTCGCTGTAGCGCCGCCCGATCATAAGCCGGCCGGTGAACTCGTCCACGATGATGACCTGCCCGTTCTGCACCACGTAGTCCACGTCCCGCTTCATGATGGCGTGGGCCCGGAGGGCGCAGTTCACGTGATGGTTCAGCTCGCTGTTTTCCGGATCGTTCAGGTTCTCAATCCCGAAGGCCGTTTCAACTTTCCGGGCGCCTTCGTCCGTCAGGGTGACCGCCTTTTTCTTTTCCTCCAGTGTATAGTGGACGTCCGGCTTCATCGTGCGGACGATCGTATCCACCCGGTCGTAGAGCTCCGTGCTCTTCTCCCCCTGGCCGGAGATGATCAGGGGCGTTCTGGCTTCGTCGATCAGAATGGAGTCCACTTCGTCCACGATGGCGAACGCGTGCCCCCGCTGGACCAGGTCCCCCTGCCGGATCACCATGTTGTCCCGCAGGTAGTCAAATCCCAGTTCGTTGTTCGTGCCGTAGGTAATATCGCAGGCATAGGCCGCCCGGCGCTCCTGCGGCTCCAGGTCATGAACAATCAGGCCTACGCTCAGCCCGAGGAAACGGTGTACCTTGCCCATCCATTCGCTGTCGCGCCGGGCCAGGTAATCGTTCACCGTCACGATGTGGACTCCGTCCCCCCGCAGGGCGTTCAGGTACGCCGGCATGGTGGCCACCAGGGTTTTGCCTTCACCTGTTTTCATTTCAGCGATCCGGCCCTGGTGCAGGACGATTCCGCCCAGCACCTGTACCCGGTAGGGACGCATCCCCAGCACCCGGTCTGCCGCTTCCCGGACGGTGGCAAACGCCTCGGGAAGCAGGTCGTCTTCGGTTTCGCCTTTCCGGAGGCGTTCTTTGAATTCTGCGGTCTTCGCCTGCAGCTGTTCATCCGTCAGCCGGCGGTACGCCTCCTCCAGCGCCATGACCTCATCCACGGGCTTCTGCAGTTTTTTCAGCTGTGTGTCGTTTCCGGCGCCCAGCATTTTCTTCAAAAAATCAAGCATTTCCTTCTCCTTACGCCCCTTCCGGATCATGTCCGGACGGGCAAAACAATACAGAATATTATATCATTCCAAACCCGTCGGATGCAAGTTTTTCCTTCCCGCCCATGTCCCGCGCCTTCCCCGGTGGAGCCAAAAAAGGAGCGGAAAAAAGATCCCCGGTCATCCCGGGGATCCCTGTCCGTTGGTTTTATTCCTTGTTTTTCCTGCTCCGGCGCCGGGGAGCGGACTCCGTTGCCGCGGTTTCTTCGTCCTTCACGGCCGGAATCTGTTTCGTCTCCTGGTCCGTCACGGTGGCTTCCGGATCCTCCGTCACCGGATCGACGACGGTGGCCTCCGGATCTTCTGCCGCCGGGGCTGCTTCCGCCGGTTTCTCATCCGTATACAGCCGTTTCAGGGTTTCGGCCATCAGCTCGCTGTTCTGGGCGGTTCCTTCGGTTTCCTTCGCCGCCGGTGCCGTCCCGTCTTTTTCGTCCGTGATATCGGTAATCACGCTGCGGCGGCCGCCCCGGGGCGCCGCGCTGTAATCGCGGTATACTGCGCCGTCCAGGTGGTCCATCGCCCGCTTGGACTGGCTCCTGCTCCGTCCGCGGCGGACCGCGCCGATCAGCAGGAGCAGCAGCAGCACAGCGCCGACGCCGGCCAGCGGCCATTTGGCGGCTTCCGCGATGCGCTCGGCCGTGCCCAGCCATTCCGGTTCCTGCTGCGCGGCAGGCATGGTCTCCATCGGCGGAGCCGGCGGGGTCACCAGCGGCGCTTCGGTGGGAACCGGTGTCGGAGGCGCGTAGGATACCTGGACCGGGTTGCTGGTAAAATTCTGGGTCTGTCCCAGCGCGTCCTTGCAGGTGGCCGTAAACTGGAAGGTGCCGGCCATGCTGATGTCCATATCCCGGGCGAAGGTCCGGCCCGCGCCGGCCGCCAGGGAATCAATCGTATAGATCGTGGTGTCGACCGCTTTCACGGTCACGTTCTTGACTTCCACCGCGCTGTCGTTCTGCACCCGGATCGTGAAGCGCACCGTTCCGGGGATCTTGTAAACCACATTCCGGTCCGCGCTCGCCTCCAGCGTCAGCATGACCTGCTGCGTCGGGTCCATACAGATCAGGTTCACCCGGCCGGTGGCCGTTTCCACCTTGCCGCCGGTTTCGTCTTCCGCGGACACCGTGAACAGCAGGTCCACCGTCTCCGTAATCGTAATTTCCTTGGTCAGGGTCACGGTCTTCCCGGCCGCGACTTTTTCCTTGCTGAATACCGTCCCGAGCGCCTCGTCGGTCACCGTCACATTGGAGAAGTCGACTGTTCCGCTGTTCTTCAGCGTCAGGGTCAGCTTCACGGTATCCCCGGGAGCGCCGCCCTTTTTGTCCGCCGCCAGCGTCGCGCCGAGTTTCACCTCGCCGTATTTCACCTTGGCGGTCTCCACCTTGGTGTTGTAGGTTTTTCCGCCGGCCTTGTAGGAAATGGTGGCGGCGCTGGTCAGGTCCTTGCCTGCCATGGTCGTGGTGAACACATATTTTTCCGTCTCGCCGACGGCCACCTTGCTGATCGTTCCGGATTTGGTGGAGATGGAAGCGTTTTCCTTGATGGTAACGTTCGTTACGTCCACAGTACCGGTGTTGGAGACCTCGTAGGTAACGGTCACCTCCTGGCCCTTTGTGGCCATGGAGGGAACCACCGTCCGCTTGACTTCGATCACCGGATCCGCCCCGGCAAACGTGATCTTCTTGGAGAAATACTTGACCTTGTTGACCAGTTCACCCGCTTCGTTGTACACCGAATATTTGCAGGAGAAGGTCAGCTTGCCGTTATCCAGCTCTTTCTGGGTCACGTTCCAGGTACCCTTCCAGTTTTTGCTGGATCCGACGGCCAGCGTGGGGGATCCGAACTCTTCCACTTTCTTTCCGCTGGGGTAATAGAGGGTGATCGGTCCGGGAAGGTCCCCGTCCCCGACGTTGCTCAGCGTGACCGATACCGTCACCGGCCCGGGCCCGGAGAACTTGTTATTGCTCAGCTCCATGGAAATCTTTACCGGGTCGCTGACATTGTCCGCCAGGGCTGCCCCCGCGGCAAACAATACCAGAACCAGCGTCAGCACCAGGAACAGACACTTTCTGCTCATAACATCTCGGAGCAAAGATGCTCCTTCCCCCTTCCTCCGTCGAAAAGGCTGCCGGATCCAACAAAATTATGGATACAGTCTATCCATGTTATTGTACAGAGAAAAGTCCACTATGTCAAGAGTATAACTTTTTTGCAACAAAATTGTTTCACTTTTCCATATCCTCCTGCATCAGTTCCTCCATCCGGATCTGTTCGATCGCCTCTTCCACCTCCGGCACCAGCTGTGCCTGCGGCTTAGCCCGCCTCGCCGCCGGCGCCGCGGGGACCACCAGGCTGGCGGGCAGCCGGATCGCTTTCTTCTTTCCGATCTTGTTCCGGATGAAATCCATGGCGTCCTGCCAGACAAAAGGCGTGCAGGCCGCCGGAATCCGGAGCCACCAGCCCGGCGCGTAGAACAGGATCATGCACTTCTCCGGCCAGATCTGCACCCGGGCCACATCCTTCCATGCCAGGTTCGTCTCCCCGATTTTAAGCACGGGAACCGGAGCCTCCGGATCCGCGTTATTCATCAGGGCCGGGCTTTTCAGCCGGGCCAGCAGCTTCAGCGGTGTCGGATTCGGCAGGTAGCGGACTTCATGGATTCCCCGGTTGTCGATAATGTAGTCCGCCAGCTCCTTCCCCTGCATCGCCAGCAGCAGCGCGACCGCGGCCATCGCACTCCCCAGCAGGATCCCCAGGACGGTCAGGAACCGGTTCCGGATCAGCGCTTCCACCGCCGCGGTACCGCCGGCGATCCATTCCGCCGCCGTCACCGCCGCCAGGATCACCAGCCCCGCCGGAATCAGCAGCCTCATCACGCTGTTCCAGCTCATCCAGTCCATTACCGGAGTTTTTTCCACGCACCAGGCGGCGTGGGCCGCCGTCTTTCCCAGCCTGCTTCCGCAGTACGGGCAGACTTCCGCAGCTTCCACTTCCCGTTTACATTTTTTGCAGTATGCCGTCAGCGCCATTCGTTCCCCCTGTAAAAGCCCGCCACGCGGATTGCATGGCGGGCAATGATTGGTTTCCGTGATGATGTTACTTCGCGGCAGCCCATTCGGAATACTGCTTCTGGAATTCCTTCAGCACTTTCTGGTATCCGGCCTTGTCCAGCGCTTCCTGGTATTCCTTGATCGCGTCTTCCACGCCGTCCTCGCCGTAGGCGCCGGTCTCCAGCAGGTAACCCTGGTCCCGCCCGATTTCCTTGCACTTGTCGTAAGCGTCCTGCACGGGCGTCCGGTCAAACCGGAAGCCGGCCGCTACGGAGATTTCCGCGCCGCTGTTGAAATCCCGGTACAGCTCCGCCTTGTTGTCCGGCTCGCCCTCCATCGGGCTGACGATCGTCGCGGAAGCGGACTCCCACATCAGGTGCACATACTTCTCGCTGTGCTGCCTTACGTGGTCCATCGTCGCCCCTTCAGGCCGGACGTATTCAAAGTCTTCGCCCTCAATGCCGAAGGTATAGATATCCGCCAGCTTCTGGTCGGTATAGAGCAGGCCCAGGAATTCGATGCAGGCTTTCGCCTGTTCTTCCGTGCTATCCGCGGAGATGCAGAAGCAGCTCCCCAGCGCGGAGGTGGAGTGGGAATACCGCTTGGTCGCCGGCTGCAGCACGATTTCCTGTCCGTAGCGGCCGCTGGCTTCTGTCGCCACGGGCGTATCGGTCCACCAGGATACGGCCCAGTCCTGGGATTTCGGGGTCTCGTTGTTCGGGATATGGAGGCTTTCGTCCAGGGACAGGTAGTCGTTGTCCGCCCATTTTCCCATCAGCTTGCAGTATTCCAGGAATTCCTTGCTCTGGATCGTATTGACGACTTCGTTGCTCTTCCGGTCCACCGCCACGAAATTGGTTTCCGCGTCGCCGGTGAAGAAATCGAACCGGTCCAGCATCAGGCGGTAGAACATCGCGGTTCCCTGCAGCAGGAAAGGATAGTCCAGTCCCTCTTCCTCCGCCGCATCCTTCAGCATGGGTTCCAGGTCCGCCATGGATTTCACGGATTCAATGTCCCAGCCGTACTTATCCGCCAGGTCCTTCCGGAACATAAAATCATAGCCTTCCACGTTGTCCTTGTAGATCGGGATGAAATAGTTTCTTCCATTATATTTGGTTGCTTCCCACTGTCCCTCGTCCATGGATGCGTACAGCTTGGTTCCGGGCAGCAGGTCTGTAATGTCATAGGCCAGGTTTTTCGGCACCAGGTCGTTGCAGCCCACCGTCCCCATCCATGCCGCTGTCCACAGCAGGTTGACGCCTTTGTGTTCCAGCGCCACCCGGGCGATATCCGGGAACTGGTTGTTGCTGACGTCCGTCAGGGTGATTTTTACGTTGATCTTCCCGTCGATATAGGCGTTGATCGCGTCCTCCACCTTTTTGACCTCCGCCGGATCCGGGCTGGCGATCTCAAAGGTGTCGCGGTACAGGCTGATCTCCACTTTCTCCGCTGCGCCGGCAAGCGGGCATACGCTCATAACCAGAATGACGGTCAGGATCACAGAGAGCCATTTTTTCATTTTCCGGAACCTCCTGAAGTAGATTTTTCCGGTACGGTTCATGAAAAAAACCGCATAAACCGGATATGAAAATCTTACCATTTTCTATCATGTTGAGTATACCCCATCAGCGCAGTTTTTGCAACCATTTTGTCCCCGGCTGAATGCTGCCGCGTCTCCCGGCGGAAATCCGGCGGACGCGCATTTTCCTGTATTGATGATCGTGCGGAAACCGCTCCGTACAACGTTTTGGAATTGCTTTTTCTTGGAAAAATCGCTATTATATTGCAGG
>Ga0265298_10006517_pt1 | contig 14396 bp, 36 predicted proteins | sample AusTroGonzalo_MG_3_FD_193486 | JGI IMG/M metagenome (GOLD analysis project Ga0265298, IMG submission 193486) | Bovine rumen microbial communities from tropical cattle in Woodstock, Queensland, Australia - Gonzalo_01 | ecosystem: Host-associated > Mammals > Digestive system > Stomach > Rumen ...
CGTCAGACATCGACTGGAAGAAGTTCGGACACGAAGCGGAAGATCTGTGCAGGAAGCTCGGTCTGGACTACTACATCAAGGACAGCCTCCGGGCGGAAATGGAGAAGGCGTAATGGTATTTCTGGTGAAAGGAACATACATGCTCGGCAGCAGAACCGTTGACAAGGACGGAAACATCGTGAAGGAAACGAAACCGCTGTTCACGTCAGATCCGGACGGCGGAAGTGTGGCGGTCGGTATCCTGGACGATGAAACGCTTCAGCCGGTCGGACCTGCGGAGCTGTTCGGAGACTTCCAGCCGTGGAACTATCTGAGCTATGCGCTGGAACTGCTGAAACCGACGAGAAGAGGAAACATCCCGGATTTCAAGGCGATCACGCAAAAGCTGTCAGAGCAGAGTCCAGGTCTGTGTCCGTACAGAAGGGAATGCAAAAGCCTGATGTACTGTACGGACTGCATCGTGAGCGAATGGATAAGCGAGGCAGAAGAAGATGGATAAGCAACCGAAATGGCTGTACCGGCTGGAAAGCACAACACCGGACAACGGTCTGTGGTATGACAGCGATGGAAATCTCGTATGGGGAATCGGAAAACTGCCTGACTGTAAGACAAAAGACCTTCCGATGGACTACGATTGGAGATACAGGCAGGACGGCCGAAACTGGTTTTCTTCCTGTTCACGGAAAGAGGACCTTATACACTGGTACAGCTTGCAGGACGCGCTTGACCTGATCGCACACGGCTTTGTATTCACGCGGTATCTGGCCACGGAGTATGTGGAATATGAGCTGGAGACAGTTTTTATCAAAGAAAGCTGTCTGAAGCGTGAGGAAATCGACATCGAAGAACTATTCGGGAGAATGGAAGATGACTGAATTGAAATCCTGTCCGTTCTGCGGCGGTGAAGCAAAGTTTGAATCGAAGGTAGAGGTCTATCCGATACAGGATGAAAACGGCGCATACATAGATGCCGCCGATATCGCGTACTATGAATGCACCGGATGTCCCGCCTGCGATATCTGGTTCTACAGCGACGATGATGATGAACCGGAAGAAATCACAATAGAAAGATGGAACAGGAGGGCGAGTGATGCACGAAGACCTGATTAAGCGACTGAGAGAATTACAGGCTATTACGGAGCATTGCAATGAGCAATCATGCGGTGAGTGCGAGAATAGAGAATTGTGCGACAAGCACGATAACAAGACATTAAGCGGAACTTACAAAGAAGCCGCCGATGCCATTGAGCATATGCAAAAGACAATTCTCCGACTTGAGAACGAATTAGGCGTCTATGATGATCTGCCAATGGTGGATCAATCTATGGTTCTTTCCAAAAAGGAAAAGACCACAGAACCGCCGAAAGATGAACTCGCCAATAACTCGCCAAAGGTCGGCAGAGAATTTGGCGAGTGGATTCCCGTGACGAAGTGGTTGCCGGAGTGCGATCTCGGTGCAGAAGTGGGAAACATCGAGTGGATCAGCTGCGGGATGGTACACGCTGGGTGCTTCGGGCGCGGGGGCAAATACAGAGACGCATACTTTCGGACATGGACGGACGCAGGAGAGGGAATAGACGCAAAGGACGCTGATTATTGGCGGGCTGTTACCCTACAGAAGCCGCCGAAGGAGGAAACATCATGACTCTTGAAGAATTCAAAGCCGCAGACCAGCTGCTGAAAGAAATGAAAGCTCTCGACCGTGAGTATGACCTCTGGCACAATGCATACTGTAGGTTTTTGGAAAAGGATGAGGCAGATATCGTGACTCTGTATACCAACACATGCTGTAATCCTCCAGAGATTCACATGAGGGTGGATGAATTCTTGCAGATGTACTTTATGGTCACCCAAAGGATTGCAGCAGAGCAGAACCGGCTGGGCGCTGAGTTTGGCAGTATCGGAAAGAAGCCGCCAGTGGTTGAGGATGAACCGCCGAAGGAGGAAAGCTGATGTATTACGAAGACGAATTTGGCCTTAAAGTAAACATTCCCGCGTTGCCTCATGAATCGGCAATTGATGCAATCAAAACTTCCCGTGAGACATTGATCGAAATGCTTAAACTTTTTGACAGCCGCAGCACAAGCAAAAATAGTTGCATGAATCCTATGATGAGGAGGGCGAGTAATGGCTGAATATATTGAGAAAGAAGAATTTATGCAGTGCATGTACCATGAAGCCATGGAGAAAGACACCGATTTGCAGAGATGGGACAGTGGATGCTGGATCAGATACAAACTGCTTGAGAATGTGATTGCCGCAATTCCTGCCGCCGATGTACGGCCCATTGTCATGTGCCGTGACTGTAAGTATTCTCACATGACCAATGATGGGCTGTGCAAATACTGTGACCAATGGATAGACTGCGGCGTAGATGATGCGCTGTATCTGTCTGGAGATTTCTTCTGCGGATTCGGAGAAAGAAGGACGGAAGATGGATGAATTAAAACCCTGCCCGTTTTGCGGCAAACAGGTCGAACTGATGGGACGCAGAACATCAGAATGAAAAGAAATGGGAACCGTGTGCTGAAGAAGAGGGTGTTGTATTTCCGATTGTGCGTTGCTATGAATGTGACGCAACATTCGTCTTCGATACTCCATACGGAACCGGAAAATTTGTAATAGAAGCATGGAACAGGAGAAACTATGAGCAAAACAGCATACAACTTTGGAGTAAACCTAGCACGGATCTGTGAGCAGAAGGGCCTTACGCACCGGGAAGTAGCGTTTAAGGCAAATATGACCGAGGTAAGGATGTCCCGGTATATACATGGCCAGAAAGAACCCACATGGGTCGATGTGCATAACCTGGCTACTGTTCTCGGCTGCGAACCGGAATATCTGATGCAGGATGTGAATGATGGCTGAGTACATCGACAAATGGCAAGCAGTTTCAAATCTGATTTACGCAGGATTAAAAGATGATCAGAAGGCTGTGGATGCGATTCAGTACATGCCTGCCGCGGATGTCCAACCTGTCCGGAGAGGCAAGTGGGTGATCGTCGATCAGAAAGACACGGCTTGCCTGGTGGAATGCGATCAGTGCGGAATGCACTATATCGTTGGAAATGATGTCTTCGATGAATGGCTTGCCGCTGAGAACAGAAACTACTGTCCAAAGTGCGGCGCGTATATGAGGGATTGAAATATGAAACACGGGACAATCGTTCAAAACATGTGGCAGCCGTCACATAAGAGCTATCTGGTATATCTGGGTACATCCGGAGATTACGCCAACTGCCTATGGATCATCGACGGCAAACTGTCAGATAAAATCCACAAATTCTATAAGCGCGATATTCTCAATGACCGGGAGCATTTTCCGATTGTCGGGTATGTGGACTACAAAAACCTTCTGACGAATACTGTATTATCTGCCGTACAGAATGATGCGGAATCTGACATGACCTCAAGCCACAGCGAAAAAGATATTCTGAATGGATGCATCTCCCTAATGCAATCGCTTATGGGACGCTTTGAAGAATACCTGGACTACATCGACTTTCATCCAGATCCGGACTACGAAGAAGAGCGGTTCTGTACAGAGTTTTACATGACTGAAATTGTGGAACGTCTGTTTCTCTGGCATACGCGGCACAGCGGCGGCACCTCTCAGATGATGAAGCTGCGAGAGCTCGGAGAAGAGCGGGAGACCGTGACGTTTGAGGATGAAAGAGGGCAGGAAGATGATGATTGATACCAAAGAATGCAACCGGGATATCCGGACATACGGCGATGTGATCCGTCATATGACCAATGACGAGCTGGCGCTTTTCCTGGCAGCAATGGGCGCGAACATCGAGAGCGGGATCATGTCCATTCTTAGAGCAAAGACGAACCCGCACCGAAACCTGAAGGACCCCATGTATGTCAGCGGACAATCTTACCGGCAGATGTATTCCTTTATGGAACACAGAATTGACGACGAAGAGGAAAACTACGGTGACCTCTGGGGCGTCGAGAACTGGCAGGACATGTGCCAGTGGGAATGGCCGAAAAAGAAGAACTTCGGAATGGACATCGTGTACTGATCGGAGAAACACGATGACACCATTGGAAAAAGCATTGCGGACACCGAGGGAGATTGATTACTGCGATCAGTGCGAACATGTCCGGATTGTCGATGAGGTTGGCTACTGTGGAATCAGCGGAAAAATACTTCATCCGCTGATGTACATGCGTGGACAGGGATATGGCCCCGCACGGAGATGTGATAGGAGGAAAAATCGTGAGCACACCTGAAAGCGTTATGGAAAGGATACCGGAATCAGAGCGGGTCTGTATCTACTGCAAGTTCTGTTCTGATAACTGCGGGAGCGAAGGGCGAAAGTGCTGCAATCTGTCCGATGAGTACGAGGAAAACTACTTTGAGCCGGACAGCTATGACTGGTACTCAGATTGCGACAACTGCAAACACAGTATCGACAGGGACATGGGCGATTATGAAGTCTGCCTGGAGTGCAAGCGGTACCATGAGGACAGATGGGAGCCAAAAGAATGAGAGAATACGTGAAAATCTACTGCTGCGGCGACTGCGGCTATTACAACTGGAAAAAGCACAAGTGCAGCCGCGGTGCAAAGGAAGACCCAGATCCGCGCAATCACTTTTACCGGGACTGTCCGCTCGGAATCCATGAAGAAGAGGAAAAAGCAGAATGATAGATTGCTTTGATATTCCGCAGAAACCGATACCGCAATACCAAAGCCTGAAGCACGGAACAAGCGTATATGATTTTCTGAAAGAGCACCGGCCGAACAATCCGAACATCGTGATTGTCGGATTTCACAGCGGAAAGATCTTCTATGACGGGAACGTGGATGATGTACCTGGTTTTGTGCAGAACAAAGTTGTTGTCATGGCCCATCCGGATCTGAAGAAATACGCATATTTCGGTGATTATAACGGTGAGGACAAAGACAGTGAAGTGTACCTGATCGTGGCAACGGAACGGACGGAGGATTAAGCATGAATACATACCCGGAAATGAATGAGAAGATTGTCGGTCTTCTGAGAATTTCAGATAATCCGGTCGATCTGTACGCGGCGCAGTACATCGAGGAACTGCAAAAGCAAGTATGTCCTGGCGCTTTGAATGGAATATGTACAGTCTTTGGAATGCCCGTAATGGTAGCAGATGCCTATAGTATGCAGGCGAAGGAAGAAAAGGAGGAAACATGAATGATTATCTATCCTTCTGATGGTGAGCTTGCATACAATCCGTTTGTCGGTGACATATATAAAGGAATTAAAAATATTGAGCGAGACGAGAAAAACGGATCAAAGCATGGCTATGGATATTGGCTCGACAACTGCGGAGACGGCAAGTGGTATTGCGATCATTGCTATCAAAGGCATGAATGCGGGAAAAGAATAAGGTAATAGGAGGAAACATGAAAGAGTACAGTAATTGGAATGAGGAATATGTGAATGGCGACCGTTATATCTATGACGAATACGGCAATCTTATCGGCATAGAACATGACGACGGCTGTGCTGAATATCCTGTTGATGAAGACTGGGATTAAGGAGATCGTGTGATGATTGAACAGAGCTGTATGCGCTTTGATGGTGACGATGACTGCAACAAGTGCGTCAAGCACGGGATCATCTACTCATGCCCGGTCCCTTGTCCGGACTATGAAGATTTCTTCGGAAACAAACAGCAGGACAAGCACTGGTTCGAGGCCATGCTGGACAGAGACAGGGAGGACGGCAGATGAGCGAATTTCTGAAATTCATTGACGATCTGCGTCACCGGTTTCCCGTCCATGTGGAGATCACCTATAACAAGACCTGCGACTGGTGTATCTACGTATACAAGCGCGGCTGTGCCGAAGACTATCCCGGCTCTGACCGTAACGGAAATAACGCCATCCTGTGTTCCGAACAGGACCATGACATCGAATTCTGCTTTGCAAAAGCGCATGTGGCGGTCAAGGAATGGATGTGTGAGCACGAAGGAGGATACTGATATGCCGAAGGTGATCTGCGCCTGTCCGGAATGTAAGTACAACAACGATAATAACGAATGCACGGCAGAGAAAATCCTTCTCGGTTCCGGAAACATCATGACCGTTTGGGAAGGCCGGAAGGATGTATGGATCTGCCAGCAGCATGAACTGACGGAAGAGGCGAAGCGGTTGCAAGGTATCTTTGAATACCTGGTAATGAATAAAAAGGAGCGGAAAAATGGATCTTACGAAGGATGAGGCATATGCCGTTGCCAATTTCATCGACACCAGCCTGATCGACATGATACGGACCGACACGGATGTAGACAGCATGTGCTGGCTGGTCAATATCACGTCGGCCTATCGGAAGCTCTGTGCATTCAGCGGCTATGAAGGCTTGACCGACGATTGCGCACATCAGGTCTCGTGGATGGAGGACGACGATGGCAAATAAGCCTTGCTTCGGGCTGATGAAATGCCCGTACTGCAAAAATCTCAATGCGGTGTTCTGGAACGGCAATCGAAGGTGGCATTGCCGGGTATGCGATAGAAATTTCATGGTAAAGCGGCAAAAACTGACCCATATACAGCCATACATCGGTACGCCGCCGACAGAACGCCCATGAGCCGGTCAGGATGGGTCAGGAACTATGACCGTCGCCGTTACTGGAGGGAGAGAGCTGAGTTCCTGCGGTGGTGGAACACGCGGCCGCCAAGGTACCTGCTGATCTCTCACTGGCTGTGGTGGCGGGAACGGCCCAAATGGGTAACGAAAGATCTGATTAAGGAGGTACAAACATGACAAACGTCTTCCTGGACAAGTACGAAATCACGCTGCTGACGGTGGAGGAATACCGGAAGTACAAGTCCGCCGTGCCGAACATCGAAGATTGGTGGTGGCTGCGCTCTCCCGGCAGCGACGACAGCCGCGCCGCCTACGTCTGCCCGAAGGGTGCGGTCCTGTCCCGCGGCGACGGCATTCGCAGCGACGACGACGCGGTGCGCCCCGCTCTGAAGTCGGATGAGATCATTCTGGCGGTCGGTGAGCAGTTCATCGCTCTCGGCAACCGCTGGACCGTGATCGGTCCGGGCGTCGCGATCTCCAACGGGATCATCGCCACGCGCCGCTACGACTCCGAAAGCAACGTCTGGGAAACCAGCGAACTGAAGGCGTGGCTGGAAGCATGGGCGCGGGCATGAAGGGCAATTTTCACCGGAAGCTGTTTCGGATGGACGAGTTTGGGCGTCGCTACTACTGCCAGCACGCCCGTCTGAATCAGCTCCGGTCAGACAAGAAAGCGGCAAAGAAGGCCGCACGCCGGTACAAGGAGAAAGACAATGCTACCTGACAAAATCAACATCTGCGGAACGCCGTTCACAGTACGGTGCTGCGATGACAGCTTCCGGTCGGACGCAATCCACTTCGGTGAGATCGAATACCAGAAGGCCGAGATCCGCGTTAACCGGAACATGCCGGACGTGATGAAGGTCCAGACGCTCATACACGAATGGGTACACGGTGCCTTTGTCATGATCGGCAGAAACGATCTGACCGATGACGAGAATCTGGTGCAATGCTTGGCCGTGGCGATCAACAACACATTCACCATCAGGGAGGACAAGACAGAATGAGTGCAGTAGAACATCCGGATCACTACAACCAGGGCGGGATCGAGTGCATCGCCGCGATCAGGGCCAGCATGTCACCGGAGGCTTTTCAGGGCTTCTGCAAGGGCAACGTGGAAAAGTACGTCTGGCGCTATGACCAGAAAGCCGGTGTAGAAGATCTGGAGAAGGCCCGTGTCTATCTGGATTGGCTGATCGAAAGCGCGAAAGGAGGCAAGGCATGAACTGGCCTGCCGGATTTGAACATTGCCGGTCATGCGTTCACGCAGACGACATGGACACCGATTATGATTACTGTCACGTCTGCATCATGGAACATGACTGCTACAAACCAAAGGAGGATACCATGCAGAGCGAACAGGAAGTAACCAGCAAACCGATAGATGATTTCAGAAAAGAGATTCCAAGCATCGAAAACTGGCTGCGCAGCCGTGGCAAAGGAATATGGAGGAACGGATACCAGCACGGCTATGAACAGGGCGTCGAGATCGGCAAGGCGGATGTACAGAACAAGCTGGAAGTGATCGACGAGATCAAACAGGGCGAGTACAACCGCGGCTATAACGAATGCCTGGCCGCTACGATGTGCGACGATACGGCCATCAAGTATCTGCATCTGAGCGGCTGGCTGCCGGAGCATGATCGTATTATTACGGAAGCCTCTTTCCGAAAAGGCCGGGACTATGAGCGGGAGAATCCGTTCTTTTCGGAGGAAGCGTCAAAGATCCTGCATGACCGGGAAGAAGAGGCGTACAACAAAGGCTTTAATGCCGGTCAGTTGGTCCCGCGTCCAGTTGATGACGAAAACTATAACCTCGGATTCAAGGCCGGTATGGACACCGCATGGGATGTGGCCAGAAAGCTCCGCCATCCGTCCTACAGCGGCGTCTTCCAGGAGGAACGGAAAGAGATCTTCGGCTATGAGAACGCCGATGATGTTTTGACCAACCTGTCCGCCGCGGAAGCGCTTCTCGCCGTCCGTGAGTACGGGAAGCGGAAGGCCGAGAAGGAATCCGGCAAGCCTGAAAAGCCTGATCTGAAGGTCGGGGACTGCGTGCTTGACGGCTCCGGGAACTTCTGCACGATCACGCAGATCGGCACGCATATCCACGTCATGTACCCCAGCGGGAAGACGCACAAGTGGAGCAAGGGCGCGAAGTTCCGTTATGTCGGCAGATCCTTCAACACGGATCTGGAAGCCATGAAGCACAAGATGGAACAGGCCGCGCCATGAATGAACAGGCTGTATTGATTTCCATCAAGCCGGGATGGTGCTCCGCCATTGCCAACGACAACAAGACCCTGGAGATCCGGAAGACGCGGCCGAAGCTGGAGCCGCCGTTCAAGGTGTACATCTACTGCTCGGACCCGCACACCAAAGACCCGAACAAGCTTCTGGAGACGCACGGCACTGATGGCAAGATCCGGAGGGCCAACGGCAATGTGTTCGCTGAATTTATCTGTGACCGCATTGACGCCTATGACCTTCCGTATCCCGCCTATCAGCATGAGCTGGACAAGGCGATGTGCGAGGCGGCCTGCGTGAATTACTGGATGCTGCACCGTTATGTCTGTAGCGGCAGACGATTCTACGCATGGAATATCTCCGATCTGTTGATCTACGACAAGCCGAAAGAGCTTTCTGATTTTCGGATGGTGAATATGGAGTGCCTGCGCCACGGGGAAGACGGCGTGCCGGTATGCGAGAAAGGGAGCCTGTGCCAAATATGCCAGGTCAGGCGGCCGCCGCAGAGCTGGTGCTATGTGGTCCGCAGCTTTTAATCATGGCAGAAAAGAGCAAGATCCGCTGCGACGTGACCGGGTATACCTTCCCGGCCGTCAGCGTGCAGGAATGCCCATCTCCCGCCGTCGTCAAGAAATACGGCGTCGGCGGGAAGGCGAACGTCTGCATCTACGTCTGCCGAAAATGCAAACATGCGATTCCCTGTGAGTTTTTCGGCGGCCTTCGGTGCGGACTCAAAGAACAGAAAGCATAGGACAAGAAGGTGATGCAACATCGGCGCATTGACATCCAAAGATACCATGGCGCAACTGTCAGTGAATAATAAGGGAAAGCCGTATAATACAATCGAGAACTTTCTGACGATTATGCGCAACGACGGACACTATGACGGTGTACGTTTCAATGAGATGAGCTGCCGCGGAGAAATCCATCGGATTGAAAACGGTAAGCTGATGATCGAGAAGTGGCAGGACGCAGATGACGCGGCCAGCCGACAGTATATTGAATCCGCCTACGGTCTGTATCAGATCGGGAAACACGATGACGCGCTCCGGATTCTGTTTGCCGAGCGCCGATACAATCCGGTCAGAGACATCGTGGATGGACTGGAATGGGACGGAGAAGAACGCTGCGGCCTGTTCCTGAACAAGTGGGCAAAGGTAACGGACACGCCTTATTCTCGGGAAGTCTCCCGGCTGATCTTCGCGGGAGGAATTCACCGGCTGTACGCACCCGGCACCAAGTTTGACGACGTTCCAATCCTGATCGGAACGAAGCAGGGCGAGGGCAAGAGCACGCTGATCCGGTACCTGGCGATCCACGATGACTACTACGGAGAAGTGTCGCAGATGGAAGGGCAACCGGCCATCGAACAGCTACAGGGCAAATGGATCTGTGAGATCAGTGAGCTTTTGGCGCTGAAGAAAACGAAGGACCAGGAGGCTGTCAAAGCCTATCTGACGCGGCAGGTCGATTCCTATAGGAAACCGTATGACAAGAACACCACCGATCTGCCGCGGCGCTGTGTGTTTATCGCAACCAGCAACGATCCTTCACCGCTCTCCGACAAAAGCGGAAACCGAAGATGGTATCCGGTCGAGGTTCATTCCAACGGCTATGAGATCGGCGATCAGGAACAGGAAATCCGGGACTACATCCTCCAATGCTGGGCAGAAGCACGGGCAAAGTTCAGGGACGGAAAAATGCCGAACTACGCGGACCGAAAGTTGGTCGGTCTGTATCGGGACGCCCAGGAGAACGCCATGCAGGATGACTGGCGGGTAGGCGCGATCTCGGCCTTCCTGGAAATGAAGAGCAAAGGGGAGCGCACATGCGTCCGGGAGCTGTGTCACCGTGCGCTCTCTCCGAACCCGGACTTTCCGCGGGACCCAGGTCTGATCGAGTCCAAGGACATCGGCATGATCATGAACCGCATGGCTGGCTGGAAGCGAATCGGCCCCGTGAACTTTGCCAAGTACGGCAAGCAGCGGGCATGGGAGAAGATCGAATCAACTGCCCTGTCTGTTACGCAGGAGGATGATCCGGATGAACTCCCGTTCTGATCAAATGAATTTCACGCAGAAAGAAGGTGTGTGAATTGCCAACAAAAAGAGCAAAAAAACCGCCTATGACAGAACAGCAGTTAGCCGTTCAGGCGGACAAACGCAGATCGAGCGGCATCATGGACAAGCGGTCGGAAATGCGGGAGCAGAACGACGCCGAGCTTTCCAAGATCATTGATATCTCGCTGGCCGGTCTGCAAAACATCGCGCAAGGTGAAACGCATGTAACGCTGTCCGACACAGAAACCGTCAAGTGGATTACGCTGCGGTATCTGGAAATGTGCCGGGAGCATTCCGTCATTCCCAGCTTTGTTGACCTGGCAAATGCCATCGGCTGTACCAGGCAGAATCTATACGCATTCATGAAAAACCATCCGGGCCATCCAACAACGGAATGGCTTCGGCATCTCCGTGAAGTGTTTTCCGATATTCTGGCCAAGAGCGCCCTGAACGGCGCAACAAGGGATATCCCGTCGCTCTTCGTGCTGAAGTGTCAATTCGGCTGGCGGGAAGACGCGGACGATATGCCGAGCAATGATAACTCGCAGGAGCATCTGAACGCAGAAGCGATCATAGAAAAGTATTCGGACCTTCCGGACGATTGAGAAAGAGAGGTAAAGAATCGCATGGAAGAAATCAGAAACCCGGTCAAGGCGATCAGGGCGAAATGCCTTGACTGCTGCGGCGGGAGCTCCAATGAAGTGAAGCTCTGTCCGGCAACGGAATGCCCCATCTACGCTTTCCGTCTCGGCAGAAATCCGTACCGGACCGCCCGCGTCATGACGGATGAGCAGAGGGCTATAGCCGCCGAACGTCTGCGGCAGGCAAGAGAACAAAAAAAGCAGGATTGAACTGTTCTGCCGTTTCAATCCTATCTGTACGCAGAAAAGAAAAAGCGCAGATACTCAGGACGGGTAAAACCACGTCGAAAGTATCTGCGCTTTTGGTATGGCTATAATAGTGGAGAAATCTGTAAAATGCGATCAATCGCATTCATTTTCTTGATTGTCATTGTTGTTTTTCCCCTTTTCCTGCGCGATCAGATAGCGCAGACCTTTTTTGATTTCAGCCTGCTTGTTTTTCCCTTCCAGGTATTCCAGAATATCCGCGTCGGTGCTTTTCAGCAGGCGGGCATTGATCATGACCGAGTTTTCTTTCATCCACTTCTTATGGGATTCATATTCTGGTGCCACTTTTTTGACCTCCGGGTTGATTTGATTCTGATTGTTTTCCATAGAACACTCCTTTCAAGTATACCATAGCCGGGTGGATGATTCAAGCGGCTTTGAGCTGATTCATCCACCAGGCGATGTTGCGGTCGATCTCGTCTTCTTTGACGTATGGAATCGTGCAGAGCTGATTGTTTCCCTTGCCGGGGAGCACGTAGAAGCCTTGGGCATAACCGGCCGTCTTCGGGTCCGGCAGATCCTCGCAGCCTCTCTCGTCCATGATGACGCGGCTCTGGTTTGCGCTGTTGGTAAAGAGACAGAGACGGGCAGAGAAGTTATCTCTGATCTCTGTCGGGATGATGCTTGCTTTCGGTACCTGCGTTGCCATGATCAGATGTACTCTGGCAGCTCTTCCCTCGGAGATGAGACGCAGAACGGCTCTGTAGGCGTCTTTCCCGCCGTTTTTGTAGACGTTCGCCCATTCGTCGATCACGACGTACAGGTCGCCCTTGTCGTACAACTTCAGGTGTCTTTTCTCCATGTAGGTGTACCGGTCGTCCATGATCTTCACGGCTTTGTTCAGAGCTTCCAGCCAGGCGGTCGGATTGAAACCGGCCGCGTGTGCCAGCGTGTGCGGGAGCTTGGCATAGGCGGCCAGCTCCACGCGCTTCGGGTCGATCAGGATGAGCTGTACCCCGTCCGGTCCGTCTGTCCGGCCCTCATCGGTCGGAAGACGGTACAGGAGCGTGTTCAGCAGACCGTTGATAGCAACGGATTTGCCGGAACCGGTAGCGCCTGCGATCAGCAGGTGCGGCTGGCTAAGCATGTCGGTGAACAGGTCCCAGACCTTGCCGGTCGGCGCGGTGAGCGTCCGTCTGGTCGATCTGCGCAGAGTAACGAACAGACTGATGATTGCCACAACAAATAAGATTTTAATCATGTTTTGAATTCCTCCACTTTTCAAATTTTGTTTCGGGCAGTACCCGTGAAAGCCGCAGAACGTGACCGCTCCGCGGCTTTGGCTGATACTGTCAGAACTGTGCTGTCCGGAAATACTCCTGCCGTGCGTCATAATAGGCGCGGCGCTGCGTCTCTGTGAATTTCAGAGCATCGAAATACACGATCACGGCATCGTCGTCATCATGATATTCGATGTTTCCGAAACTGCTCAGAACATCGTAATCGGCCTGCCAGTTGATTCCGTATTCGTGATTGAACATCTCTGACAGGAATGCGGACTTCTGGTATTCATAGCTGTCCTTCAGCTCCGCTTCCCGCTTGTAAAGAGCGGATGCAAGCGCATAGTGGTGCTTCACGAACTCTTTCCTGTCGGCCGGGAAGAAGCAGAAAGAAAGCTGGTCCGGAATCATGTCTGCCGTCTTCTTCCTGTACTTCTCCGTATAATCCGGGTCGTTGAAGTTTCCGAACATGGAAACGTAGTCTTCCCGCATGTGGTAGTAGTTGCGCAGAAAATGTTCTTTCCGCTTGAACTCGTCATAGGTTTTCAGCGGCTCGGCCAGCTCTTCCTCCGTAAAGAGAATGCTGTTGGCACCGTCGATCAGCGTTTGCCGCAGAGCTGCCTGCGTTTCAATGCTCCGATGGTGAAGCTGGTAGTCGTTGGCATAGTGGATGTGGTGTCCGTTGCAGAACACAAGTCTGCTATAGCCGAACGCGCCACCAAAGTCCACCAGATAGACCGTATGATCTTTGATGGTCAGCGTTTCCAGCGCCATATCCCTGGCCTGGTCCTCCGTCAGTGCTTCGATCTTATAAATTCCGTAATTCTTCTGATTTGACATAACATGTCCCCCTTTTCAAAATTGCCGGGAATAATTCCCGTGTATGCCCTCCTGCCGTGACAGAAGGGCATAGGCTGAAATTATTCACTTCACTCCCATCAAATCCAGATTGTAGATCACTGTTTTTGTGTGCTGCGCAATTTCTACAATCTTTTCTGCATCTTCCATGATATGCTCGGCATCACTGTCCTGGTGGAAACGCCTAAAGCATTCCATACTGTCATTCAGCCGCTTGACGTACTTTTCAAGCTGTTCTTCCCATTGACGGATAGTGATTTCTCGCCGCGTCCCTGTAACTACTTGCATTTCTCTTCCTCCATTTATTCACAGATTTTTGTGAGCAGCGTGTTGTACTGCTTCCACTCGCGGTTGATTTCCTGCTTTGCCTGTTCGCTCTGTACCAGATGATATGCTTTGTTTGTGTTCTCCATCAGGGCCAGAACGGCGGTACGGAGAATATCCATCTCCTGTTCACTGAATTCGTATGTGTTCATATGCTCACACGCTCGCTTTCCAGCAGATATTCTTTTGATTCTTTCAACAT
>Ga0265298_10006519_pt1 | contig 14395 bp, 8 predicted proteins | sample AusTroGonzalo_MG_3_FD_193486 | JGI IMG/M metagenome (GOLD analysis project Ga0265298, IMG submission 193486) | Bovine rumen microbial communities from tropical cattle in Woodstock, Queensland, Australia - Gonzalo_01 | ecosystem: Host-associated > Mammals > Digestive system > Stomach > Rumen ...
GCGTTTTCCGCACACCGGGCAGGCCGCGTCGATGTAGTTGAGGATCGGCATTGTGTTTCGGCATTCCGGGAAATTGGGACAGGCCAGGAAACGGCCGAACTTACCCATCTTGTATACCATCATCGCTCCGCATTTGTCACATGGCACATTGCTGATATCGTCCTTAACTTCGACTTTTTCGATCTCTTTCTCCGCGACTGAAAGCGTTTTTTCAAAGTCAGGATAAAACTCGCGCAGGATCTGCTTCCAGTTCAGCTTTCCGTCTTCCACCTCATCCAGTCTTTCCTCCATGTTAGCTGTGAATTCAGTGTCAACGATTCTGGAGAAAAAGTTCTCCATCATCTCGGTAACCATAATGCCGAGCTCAGTGGGAAACAGGCGTTTCTTCTCACGGGAAACATATCCGCGGCTGATAATCGTGGTAATGGTAGGCGCATAGGTGGAAGGCCTTCCGATTCCGTTTTCCTCAAGCGTCCGCACCAGGCTTGCTTCCGTATACCTGCTTGGCGGCTGGGTAAAATGCTGTTCTGTGTTGACTTTCTGAATGCTGATCTTCTGGCCTTCCTTCAGCGCGGGAAGCGTCATTTCGACATCGTCCTGCGCGTCATCCGTTCCTTCTTCATACAGCGCTGTGAATCCGGCGAATACCTTATGTTCTCCGTAAAAACGCAGCCCGATATGCCGGTCCGTAATCTCAGCAGCCATTGTCTCATAGACGGCAGGAGCCATCTGGCTTGCAACATAACGGTTATATATCAGCCTGTAGAGCATGAACTGTTCCCTGCTCAGTGAGTTCCTGATCGATTCCGGTGTGCGGTTTACATCCGTTGGGCGGATAGCTTCATGAGCGTCCTGTGCGTTTTTCCTGCCCTTGAATTCATTTTTCTCATCCGGCAGGTATTCGTTTCCGTACTGGGCCGGAATGAAAGCGCGAAGCGCAGCCATGGCCTCATCATTGATGCGCACACTGTCCGTACGGATATAGGTTACAAGACCCTGCGCACCTTCGCCTTCCAGATCAACGCCTTCATATAACTGCTGTACGACCTGCATGGTCTTGGCTGTTGTAAAGCTGAGTTTCCTGCCGGCTTCCTGCTGCAGGCTGGAGGTCGTGAAGGGAGGGGCAGGCATCCTCTTCTTTTCCTTCAGTTTGATTTCCGTCACCGAGAAGCTTCCTTCTTCTGTCAGTTTCCGGATTCTATCCGCCTCATCCCCGTTATGGACAGGGGTTTTCCTTCCGTCCAGCGACACAAATCTTGCATTGAACACAGAAGGCTTTTTTTCACCTTTCGCCGTACAGTCCGCACTGATATCCCAGTATTCTTCAGGGATAAAGTTTTCGATTTCCCTTTCCCTTTCCACGACCATGCGGGTGGCGACACTCTGTACCCTTCCCGCGGAAAGGCCTTTCTTAACTTTTACCCATAGAAGCGGACTGATCTTATAACCAACCAGACGGTCCAGGGCCCTGCGGGCCTGCTGTGCGTCAATTCTCCCCATGTCAAGCCTGCGGGGATTTTTGATTGCGGCCTGTACTGCTTTTTTTGTCACTTCATTGAATTCAATCCTGCAGGGAGCGGATTCGTCAACACCCAGCACGTGATACAAATGCCAGCTGATTGCCTCCCCTTCGCGGTCGGGGTCTGTTGCGAAGTAAATCTGCGAAGCGTTTCTGGCTTCTTTGCGGATACGGCTCAGAATATCTCCACGTCCGCGTATGGTTATATATTTAAGGTCAAAATCATGATCGATATCAACCCCAAGCTGGCTTTTCGGCAGATCGCATACATGGCCCTGGGAAGCTTCCACTTTATATCCTTTTCCAAGATATTTACCGATGGTCTTGGCTTTTGCTGGGGATTCGACAATAATCAGTTTTTGTTTCGTTGCTGCCATATTCTCATTCCTCCGGAGTGGTTAATGCTTCAGCTGGTACTGTTTGCCCGGCAGGGCCTCAGTCACTCCGCTGATCTGAAGAATCGTCAGGGTACTCATCAGGATGGATGGATTCAGACCGGTTGCGTTCAGCAATTGCTCAAAACCCATCTTTCCCTTTTCAAGGGCATGCAGAACGGCGGCTTCTTCAGGCGTTGATGCTTCCCTTTCTGCTGAACATCCGATATTTTGCCTTACAGCGGGAGGATTGTCAAGCCAGTGCAGATCTTCAAGGATGTCTTCCGTGCCTGTAAAATATATTCCGCCTTCCCGCAGCAATTGATGATTCCCTTCAAAGAATTCGGAATCCGGATCACCCGGATAGACAAATACATCTTTTCCCTGGTTCAGCGCATGCTGAACCGAAGTCATGCTCCCGCTTCTGATTCTGGCTTCCACGAGAATGAGCGCCCTGCTCAGTCCGGCGATAATCCTGTTTCTGAACGGGAAATGCCATCCGGACGGTTTTTCTCCCGGAGCGTACTCGCTCACAATCAGTCCGTTCCCGGCGAGGATTCTGTCTCTCAGCGCCTCATTATCCTTCGGGTATACTTTATCCAGGCCACAGCCCATGACCGCGATGGTGGAACTGCCTCCGTCCAGACACCCCTGATGTGCGGAAGCGTCGATTCCGCAGGCCAGGCCGCTGACGATCGATACGTGATGACGGCTCAGTTCTTCCGCTATTCTCTGCGCCGCTTTCTGTCCGGCATAGGAAGCAGCCCTGCTTCCGACCATGGACAGTATCCTGGTGCTTTTCATGCATTCAGGATTCCCCTGGCAGAAAAGAATAGCCGGTGAATCATCAATCAGACGCAATGATTCCGGATATTCCGGGTCGGAAAACCGGAGAACGCTGATGCAATACTTCTTCATCAGCACATTGAATCTTGTCAGGTTTTCCTGTGTGCAGTTCCGCTCTAGAAGAATGGATATTCCGGGAGACAGGATCTCGTTAATCTCCGGCTCCTTCCGTACAAACGCCTCATAAACATGCCGGGAGTCCCCGTAAATACCAAGCAGTTCCTGCACTTTTGCCGGCGGCAAACAGGCGGACGCCAGCCATGCGTCATACTGATCATTCTCTGTAGTCACAGCATTCATCTCCAGTATTTTTGATCCAGTTCCCTGTACTGTATAGCTTCCGCGATATGAACGGAGGAAACGGTCTCTTCTCCGGACAAATCCGCGATGGTCCTGGCGACTTTCAGTATTCTCTGATAAGCGCGCATACTGAGACGGAGCGTGTCCACGGCGGAATTCAGCAGACGCACAGCTTCGGAAGAAGGAGAACAGTATTTCTTGACATCTGTATTGGTCAGCTGCGCGTTACAATGCTTTCCGGTACCCTGATATCTTTCTAGCTGAAGGATTCTGGCGCGACCTACGCGTTCCGCCACAGCAGCGGATGATTCGGACGGCTGTGATTCATTAATTTCACTGACAGGGACAGAGTCCACTTCAATCTGCAGGTCTATCCGGTCCAGCAGCGGACCGGACACTCTGTCCAGATATCTCCTGATTTCCGGCGGAGTACAGCGACATGTGCGCCGGTTGCTGCCGAAATATCCGCATGGGCATGGATTCATAGCAGCAACAAGCATAAAGGATGACTGATACATTGCCTGTCTTTTAACCCGGGCTACAGAAACTATTCCGTCCTCCAGCGGCTGTCTCAGCGCTTCCAGGGCGCCCCGGCTGAATTCCGGCAGTTCATCCAGAAACAGCACCCCGTTATGAGCAAGAGAAACCTCCCCCGGTCTTGCATCCTGCCCGCCGCCGATCAGCGAAGCGACAGAGGCGTTGTGATGCGGGGCACAGAAAGGTCTGGTAACCATCAGTCCGCTTCCTGAAGGCAGTTTTCCGCAGATGGAATGGATCCGTGTTGTCTCAAGCGCTTCCTCAAAGCTCATCGGCGGAAGAATACCGGGAATGCACCTGGCCAGCATGGTCTTTCCACTTCCGGGAACACCTACCATCAGCATGTTATGCCCGCCGGCTGCCGCGACCTCGATGGCGCGTCTCGCGCCTTTCTGACCTTTGATCTGGGACATATCAACGGGGATCATCGCTTCGTTTTTCAGTGTTTCGAAAGGTACCTGCTCCTGAGGCTGAATCTCTTCCTTTCCCTCCAGCCAGAAAATAACCTGTTTCAGATGGCAGACAGGCAGAATGCGCAATCCCTGGATACACGCAGCCTCCTGCGCGTTCTTTTCAGGCAGGATAACAGTTTTAACTCCGTTTTCCTTAGCACTGATTACCATCGGAAGTACGCCGTTGACCGGCCTCACCTGCCCGTCCAGGCCAAGCTCACCAAAGAAAGCAGCACCTGTCAGATCTATGTCCGGAGCCGGAACGACCTGCCTCAGGGAAATCATGATTGCGACCGCGATCGGCAGATCAAATGAAGGGCCCTCTTTTTTCATATCTGCCGGGGCAAGATTCACCGTGATGCGCATAGGATTCATATTTTTCCCGCTGTTGATGATTGCTGCGTTTACGCGGTCCTTGCTCTCTCTGATCGAAGTGTCCGGCAGTCCGATAATTTCCATCCCCGGCATCCCGCTGATCGCAAACACTTCCACATTTACGGGAAAACCGTTGACACCGCTCACTCCGAAACTGAGGAGCCTTGTTATCATCTCATTCATGATCGTCCCTCCTCAGTACCATATCCGCAGAAGATTCCTGCCGATGTTGAGCCATTCAGGGGAAACATTCATACCGCTGGCATACGGGAACAGCAGGATGAAAAAGACTGCTGCAGTCAGGACAAAGAGGATAGCGCAGGCTTTGGCCGCTTTTATGTGCTCCTGTTTTCTGAATCCGTCAAAGCACAGGCAGATGGAAAGCATCAGGAACGGAAGGCTTGCGAAATAATGATAGATATATGTTCCTCTCGGAACCAGCACCCAGGGCAGATACTGCGCCAGGAAGCCGATCAGGATAAACAGATATCTTGTATCGCTTTCCGTGGACCGCAGATGCCATATATAATTGTTTTCCTGCATACTGTATCTTCTGGTGCCGGCCGCTCGCAGGACGCATATCGCCATCGCGGCAAGGGCTCCATACCAAATAACCGGATTTCCGAAGCAGAAGATGCTGTGATGGACCGGATAATCTGAGGGAAGATACTGCTGTGAAGCATAATACATCGGTTTGCCGATCACCGGCCATTCCCACCAGGGGGAATAGAAAGGGTGATCCATACCCAGGTTCGGAGTACTGTGATAATTCAGCATGCCAACCTGTGACCGCCATACTTCCGAAATATAATCCCATACGGTATGGATTCTTCTGTAATTATACGCCATATACGGTATATAACTCAGCAGGTATATGATGACAGGAATGATGATAAAGAACAGAACACACCATGCGCAGTAGACGATCATCCGGGTGAACGCGTCCTTTGTGCCGTTCAGGCCGGGAATCCATCCTGCAATCGGGTTTTCGCTGCTTTCCGTTTCTTCCTGTCCGGTATAGACGTTCATCGCTGTTCTCTGCATCCTGATTGTTCTGATACAGTGCCAGAAGAACAGCACCGCAAGGCCGGCTCCCGCATAGATGCCGATCCACTTGCTTGCCACGGCCAGTCCCATAAACAGTCCGCTGAAGCACAGGCTGGCAAGCGGAATACGAATATTTTCCCTGATAAGGTCCGTCTGCAGGAATCTCAGCATAAAGAAATAGGCAAACATGATAAATAATACAGGGAAACTGTCAATGGTTGCGATCTGGGTCTGTGTTAGATGCATACAGTCCAGAGCCATCAGCAGGCACGACAGGACAGCGATCCAAGTTTTCTTTGTCAGTTGTTTTCCGAGAAGATACATGCCGGGAAGCATAAGTATCCCTGCCAGAGCTCCGGCGAAGCGCCATCCGAAAGGTGTCATTCCAAAAACTGCGACGCCTGCGCTCATCAGGACTTTCCCGAGCGGCGGATGGCTGGTCTCGTAGGGTACCGATCCCTGCAGGAACTCATACGCTGTCCTGGCATGATAGATCTCGTCAAAATATGTACTGTTCCACCAGCTCGGCTGTATCTTTGCCCCTGCGGTTTCCTGATTTCCGAATACAGCGGGAAGGTTTTCCATGCTGTTCTGCTCGTCTGTCATAGACGAAGGATCTGAATAAAGCTCGGATTCCTGTTCTTCATTGATCTGTTCGTGAATCCGGGCGGGAAGCACATCACCGGCTTCATTTCTGAACAGAACTTCATTTAGTTTCAGCCCGAGCTGGCAGGCTGAAAGCCGTACATATCGTCCGGTGAAACGGATGATATGGTTTTCATCCGAATTATAGTAGGTGCGTCCGGACCCCCCTGCATCATAGGATTCCGTAACGTATTTCCATTTCCAGCATTGCCCCTGGTCCATCTGGGCCCAGACTTCTTCCGTCCAGTTTTCTCCATCATCGCTGACCGCAAATGTAAAATCATTCCGGCTGACCTGTGCGAAATAGAGTATCTCAAAATCCTCCCGTACTTCGCCCAAGTCAAACACGATCTGTTCTTCTGGGCTGCTGGAGCTCCATCCTGTCTGCGGCGCCTTCGTGCTGCCGAGGGTGAGCAGACTGATTATTGCGAATACGATGGTGATCACGCTTGTCAGAAGCGAATCCTTCCATGTCCAGTGAAGTTTTCTGTCTGCTTTGCAGACTGCCGGACCGCATGGTTGTGCTTCCTTCACGCGGATCACATGCTTCGAAAGGAAAAGCTGTACGTTCAGCCATACGGCGTAGACCGCGCCCAGTATATTCAGCAGGCAGATACTGTCCGCCAGCCATACGGTGTCATTGTTCAGATGCCCCATTCTTGACCCCAGGCGGATGCTGTTATCAAGAACAATTCCTTCATTTACAAAAACAGTAAACGTGAACAGGATCATCAAATAGAGAATACGTCTGTCCCTTTGCAGGATCCAGGCAAGGCCAAGCAGCAGCAGAGCAGGAAATACGTAGCGCTCATGCATTTTGACACCGAATACGTAGAGAAGAATAAACAGAAGGGCTCCAAGCCACGGAAGCAACCTGATCTCTCCGCTGCGTATCGCGGGGCCCAGGACGATTACGAAAGCGAAACCCATGGCAAGGCTTCCGGTCCATGCCCAGGAAGCCCGTAAAATAACGCAGACAATAAATCCGATCGTAAAAGCGGCGCTAATGACAGTCTCTGCGGCTTTTCCCTTCTGTTCACCGCACCTGTAATACCAGTATCCTCCGTATGCTGCGCAGAACAGTCCGAGAATCAAAGGCGCCGCTGATGATGCGTCATTCCCGACAGCAGACCAGTTTCCGCCGAGAATATAATACAGATTGGCGGTGTTGACTGTTGCGTATGGATAGGATGCCAGCGTCCTTCCGTATAAACGGATCAGCCAGTCCCATTCCTGGTTTAAGCTGAACGGAATGATTCCGGCTGCCAGCACGATCAGGCTGATTCCGGTTCCGTAAAGCATTTCTTTCCTGTTTTCAGGTTTTCGGATCCAGATCAGCAGGAAATACGTCAATCCGAGGGGGCCAAGCATCAGGGCCTGAGGCTTGACGAGCACGGCAACAACATACAGCGGAAGCGTCAGCATCCACTTCCCGTTTACCGCCGACAGAACAACGGAAAGCAGAAGAAGGCAGAGCACGCTGTCCATCTGTCCCCAGGCTGCGCTGTTCAGGATGGTGGCCGGATTGAAAACCGTCAGGACAAAAAACAGGAAGCAGGAACGGGGATGCAGTTTTTTCTGCCATACGAGAAAACGGTAAAGCATCCAGCTTCCGATCAGGTCACAAAGGCACGGAATAAAGCGGAACACGACACGGGCGGCCGCGCCTCCGTTTCCGATTATTCCGGCCGTGGCTGCGTTCAACGCCAGCACATATGTGTAAAGAGGAGGATAATCGCAGAAGCTCGTTGCTTCATAAAACTTTGTCGGGCCTACCGAAGCCATGGTGTTTCCCCAGCTGAGAAAGCAGTTTACATCCACCATATATCCTTCCACAAACCAACAGATAACCAGCCGTAAAACCAGCCCGAGGAGAAGGACGATTCCGGTATAAAGCGGTCTGATACGGATTTCTTTAAGATCCGGATATTTTCTTTTGTGCTCATGGTAGAGAGCTGAAAAAGACAGGATCGCAAAGACCGATCCGGTCATAAGCAGCCATGGCCAGGATGCGCCTGGCGTACTGTCCCTATCATCATCTTCCTCATTCCATGAAGCGGATACGCTTTCCCTGTACCACCGGTCCGCAACAGCTTCGCCCGGGACACGTACCACTTTCACGAGAGAGATGTCAGCAAAATAAGCCTTTCCGGTGCAGGTACCACTGTATCCTCCCAACCTTGCGAAAACCGTTACATATTCCTGGTCCGGTCCGGTTTCCCCGTAGTATTCAACATACTGCCATTGTCCGTCTGTTTCAAAATATTCATTGCTGAAAGCGTAAACGCCTTCAACGCTCAGGTTTGCCCCGTGTCCTCCCGTTATACCTTCCGCCCTGATAAACCCGCTGAGAAGATAAAGAGAATCCGGTTCCACGTCCACAGTCTGCGCAAAGCGGGCATCGTTTTCACCGATATTCTGGATCACAACCGCCATGGGGTGCTCAGGGTCTCCCTCCGCAGTTGCGAAAACGGAGAATCCCTGTTCCATCACATAGGCGTCCGTATACCAGCCTGCAGGAAGGCCCTCGTTATCCAGCTCAAGAAAATCCGGGTTTTCAAGCAGGTTCTCCGCTGATGCTGTGCAGAAAAGGAAAAGAATGAGCAGTATCAGAACGGAAATCAGAGGAATGCGCAACCGTTTATAATACATTTTGTATCTGTTCATCCTTTCCTTATCGATAAAACATGCCGCCAGGCTGAAAAGCATTCGGAATATGCAGCACACCGCTGCAAGAAACTTCGACAACATCAAACCGCACCGCTTGGTTCTGCATTCCTTTACTGATCAGATACAGCGTGGCGGCTCTTGCTATACGCTTTTGCTTTCTGCGGTCCACTGCCATCAGGCCGCTTCCGGCAGTGGCATGAAGCCTAGTTTTAACTTCAATAAAAACGATCGTATTCTGGTCAAGCATGATCAGGTCGATCTCTCCGGCCTTGTTGCGGTATCTGGTTTCAATCAGCTGCATCCTGTATTTCCCCTGCAGCCATTCGGCAGCGGTTTTTTCCCCCGTCAGGCCTGTCTGATATGTCGTCTTCATACGAAATGAGTGATAAAGCTCTTCCTATGTACCGGACAGGGTCCGATCCGTTTGAGCGCGTCAATATGTTCCCTGCTTCCGTATCCCTTGTTCCTGGCAAAACCGTACTCCGGATAGAGCCGGTCCAGTTCGATCATTTGCCTGTCCCTTGTCACTTTGGCAACGATGCTTGCAGCGGCAATGGCATAGGAAGAGGCATCCCCTTTGATCAGGGGAATTTCTTTCCCGTTCAGCCCCAGTTTTGTGACCGCATCAATCAGATAAATATCCGCAGGCACAGCGGAAGCCGCCTTTCTCATAGCTTTCCGTGTTGCTTCCAGGATATTGATTTCATCAATTTCCTCCGGAGTCACTTCTCCGATGCCGATATGCAGGGCGTGAGAGATGATTTCTTCGTATACTTTTTCCCGGCGGATTTCGCTGAGCTTTTTGCTGTCGTCAATCCACGGAATCACGGGTATATCGGGCATGACAACACATGCCGTCACCACATTTCCAGCCAGAGGCCCGCGGCCCACTTCATCCATTCCTGCGACAACCAGGCTTCCTGTCCGGTACTGACGGTCAAAAGCCAGCAGTTCTTCTGAGCGTTTCAGATGATCATTCATAGTCTCCCTGCTTCCCGATTTATTCTGTTGACGGTTTTTCCAACGTAATTCTGCCCAGCTTTCCGGCTCTGAATTCATCCAGGACTACGCTGCAGCATCGGTCATAGTCAGGCCGCGCGCCTTTCATCAGCCATCCCCTTCCTGTGCATACCGAGTCAAGAAGTCCTGTCCCTTTGAGGGACGTATCTTCAATACGGAACCTTTCTTTTATTTTGTCAGGAATCAGATCGCAAAGGTCCTCCAGCAGATGGACGGTCAGATCGGTCAGATCCAGCACATCGTCCTTCACTGAACCGATATAGCAGAGCCTGCGTGCTGAAAGCTGGTCCTCAAGTTTGGGCCATAGTAAACCGGGGGTGTCAAGAAGTTCAAGATATGGGGAGATTTTCACCCATTGACTGCTTCTGGTCACGCCCGGATGATCGCCGATCTGTGTAACGGCCCGGCCGTTCAGGTGGTTGATAAAGGTGCTTTTCCCGACATTCGGGATTCCGATGACCATAGCCCTGACTGTTTTTCTGACACCTTTTGCGAGGGCTTTGTCCACGATGTCCCTGGTTGCATGATGAATCAGGGAGATAGTTTCTTTTCCCCGCATTCTGGTCGAATCAGTCAGGAAGGCTTCTTTTCCCTGCTTTTTGAAGTATTGAAGCCAGAGACTGTTCATTTGGGTGTCAGACAGATCAGATTTATTCATGAACAGGAGATGGGCTTTTGAACCTATCATTCCCGCCAGCTCAGGATTCCGGCTTGCATAAGGCAACCTGGCGTCACAGATTTCAATCACAAGGTCTGTTCGTTTGATCTGATCCTGCAACTGCCTTTTTGTTTTGGCCATATGTCCGGGATACCAGTTGATCAATGACTGATAATCGCTCATAAAGATTCCTTCCGATAAAAAATTACTTCATTATATTATTGGAAAAAAACCGATCAGTCAAGGCGAACAAAACCGGATGCCAGACAGGAGAATAAAACCGGATCCCTGATTAATGGATTCATGGCCATGATATATTAATACATTAAAAAGAGGCTGAAGGTACAGCCTCTGATTCCTGCTTGCGGGTAAACTCAAACTGATAATGCCTCTCACCGTAGGCATCAAGCCATTTACAAATTGTTTCATTGAATGCGCGGACAGTATCCTCCCAGGTCTTTTCGGAATGCTGTGTTTCTGAAAGATACTGTTCCCTGCATTTCTGCTTCTGTTCGGCCAACAGTGTTTCAACACTTTTGTCAATCGCTTTTGAAAACAGGTTTTTCCTGTTGATTTCCAAGGCTTCTATGCCATCATTCAGCACCTCGGGCTCCGGCAGGATAAACAGAATACGGTCATTTTCTGTCATCATCGACACTTTGCTCAGATCAATTCCGATGCTGGCTGTATATCTGTAGCGTATCGTTGTTCTCCCGACAGTCCCGAAAACAATTACACTGGTTTCAGCCTCCAGGACTCCGGTTTCATCGATTTTCGTCACTTCAAGCCTCTGGCTTGCTTCCATCTTCTGCTCCAGGATAGCGCTTTGGGTCCTGATTTCCCCTGTGATGTCCGGAAGAAACCGCTTTATGAGATCCCCGGCAAAAGGAAGCAGGACAATGACAAGAATCACGGCAAGCGCCTTGGAAATCACGGACAGGAACCATTTTCCGGCCTTTTCCATCTTTCGCCTCATGATACGGTCAGCATTGCCAGCAAAGGCATCAGTAAATAAGTGATCAGGAAATAAAGCACAGTCATGAATCCGATTGCCATTAGAATCCAGCAATATAACGGAAGTCTCCATCTTCTTTCCTGTTTTTCCGGCTTTTCATGGCCCAAAACCGGTCTTCGCATCGTTTTTCCTTCTTTCTTTTCTTTCCTTATGCCGTCAGCCTTCCGGGATTTCATCCATGCAGCCCCTGAGCAGCTGATATAGCGGAGCCAGAGTCCGAAAATCTTGCCTGACTTCCTTCAGGATTCTTTCAGAAAAAGCCCATTGCCACTGAGGTGTCGCTTTTCCGATATACATTTCCCTGCTCGCATACCATCTTCTCAGCCTGTCAGGAATCTCAGCGGGAATCTCAATTCTTTTATAAGCGGTTCCGCCGAGGAACATATCATGTTGATACAGATCCAGGCCGTCAGTCACCGCAAGAATCTCCTCAGGATTTGCTCTCATGCGTTTACGGAACAGGTCCATCAGTTCCCGGTTTTCGCCCCATATTCCCATCCCCCAGTCTATTCGGTCAGGTCCGAATTCAAAAAAATAGAACAGGCTTTTTTCCCTTGGCTCTGCGGCACGTCTGAAAAGCAGCCAGTGATGATCGCGGTATGGGCTTTTATCCCTGGAAAAACGCGTATCCCTGTGTATTCTGGAAAGGCATTTGTAAGGGCGTATTTCCATCAGCGGATCGATCCTGAGCATCTCGGGCGCCAGATCATCAATCAGCTCGTAAAACGGTCGCTGTACCGTTTCCGCATAACGATCATGGTTCGCGTGAAAAAAGGATGTATTGTTATGAAATTTAAGGTCCAGGAAGAACTGGACCGTTTCATCCGTAAAACCTGTAAACATACGGTCCCTCCGATTCGGGTAATCAGAAACGCAGGACAATGTAAACGGACTTCGGTCTATTTTACCAGTACGAAAGGGTTCACGCCTGACATCCTTACGCTCTTTTCATCAGGTTGGCTCATCCCGATATACAGGGTGTAGTGCGCCGCCTCTCTTCTTGCACCATTTTCATCAATTACAGTGTTAATGTATGGGTCCGGATGAATTTCGACCGTTTTTCTTTCTCCGGGTTCCAGGCTGATACGGCGGAAGCCGCAAAGCCTCGGATGTATCGGAGCAAAAGGACTGTCACATTTCACATAGACCTGGATCAGGGCATCACCCGGCCTGTCCCCGATATTGGCTGCCACTGCCTTTATAATCCCGTCCTCTTCCGCCGCTTTCTCCAGGCTGAAACGGGTATAGCTCAGTCCGAATCCGAAAGGATAAAGCACATCCCCGGTAAAATAACGATATGTACGCTCGTTCATACTATAGTCTTCAAAAGCCGGCAGGTCATTCACATCCCGGTAGAATGTAAGCGGCAGATGGCCGCTGAAATTCTTATTCCCAAACAACAGTTCGGCAAGGGCCGTCCCACCGGCCTGACCCGGATACCACGTAAATACTTTAGCATTTCCCTGCTCGACATTCAGGCTTGAACCAGCCGCGATGACTGTCACCAGTTTTTTTGCTCTTTGGCTCAATACCGCCAGAAGCTTACGCTGTGATTCCGGAATCATCAGATCCTTCTTGTCTCCGCTGAAGTATTCGTTGCCTGTATCTCCTTCCTCGCCCTCAAGGCCGGCGTCCAGTCCGACGCATGCAATAGTGACGTCTGCCGCTTCCGCATACATTGCAGCTTCTGCCAGCCGATCGTCTGCCTGTGCCAGTCCTGATATCCTGTCTTTGAACAGATGGCAGCCAAGACTGTAAAGAATCCTGATTCCATGTTTCTCCCCGTAGCGCCTGAGCCCCTCGAGAAAAGTGACATATCTGCTGCTGGTTCCGTTATAGTTGCCTTCCAGTGCCGGAATGCTGTCTGCGTTCGGACCGATAACGGCGATTGTCCGGATTGAACCGGCGTCAAGCGGCAGCGTTCCGTCGTTTTCCAGAAGGACCATGCTTTTCTCGGCTGCTTCAAGCGCAAGACGGGCATGCTCATCCGTATCATTGTCCGTCACGGGAATCCTGTCATATTCACAGTCATCTGTAAAGAGTCCAAGCAGGAAACGAGTTGTAAACAGACGTTCACAGGCGGCTGTGATGTATTCTTCCGTGATCAGTCCTTCCTGCAGCGCCTCAAGTATGTGCAGGTAAGTGTTTCCGCAGTTCAGATCGCATCCGTTCCGGATCGCCAGCGCAGCGCTTTCAGGGGCCGTTGCTGTGACTTTATGGTTGACATGAAAATCACGGATTGCCCAGCAGTCGCTGACTACATGTCCGCGGAATCCCCATTTTTCCCGTAGCGTTTTTTTCAGCAGCGTCTCGCTTCCGCAGGCAGGTTCCCCGTTCACACGGTTGTACGCTCCCATGACAGATTCAACTTCCGCTTCCTTCACCGTTGCTTCGAAAGCCGCAAGATATGTCTCGTTCATATCCTTCGGTGATGCCTTGGCGTCAAACTCATGCCTCAGCGCCTCGGGTCCGGAATGAACGGCGAAATGCTTGCTGCATGCTGCCGCCTTGAGATATTTGCCGTTTCCCTGGATTCCCCGGACAAACCGAACACCGAGACGACTTGTCAGATAGGGATCCTCTCCATAGGTTTCATGTCCGCGACCCCATCGGGGATCCCTGAAAATATTGATATTCGGACTCCATACTGTAAGTCCCTTATAGATATCCCGGTCACCGTGGGCACTTTGTCCGTTATACTTCGCGCGGACTTCATCGGAAATCACGGAAGCGATTTTTTCCTGAAGGTCTTCATCAAACATGGCCGCCAGTCCGATAGCCTGCGGAAAAACTGTCGCTGTGCCGGCACGCGCGACCCCGTGCAGCGCTTCATTCCACCAGTTATAGGCCGGAATACCGAGCCTTTCAATCTCCGGGGCATCGTATTTCAGCTGAGAGGCTTTTTCCTCCAGCGTCATAAGACTGACCAGTTCTTTG
>Ga0265298_10006520_pt1 | contig 14394 bp, 11 predicted proteins | sample AusTroGonzalo_MG_3_FD_193486 | JGI IMG/M metagenome (GOLD analysis project Ga0265298, IMG submission 193486) | Bovine rumen microbial communities from tropical cattle in Woodstock, Queensland, Australia - Gonzalo_01 | ecosystem: Host-associated > Mammals > Digestive system > Stomach > Rumen ...
TTTACCATGCTGGTCCAGTCCATTTCATCCATCTCATATTCCGTTATCTTACATTCGTCTCCTGAAGGGAACTCGCCATTCAGATAATCGTATCTGGTGTGAGGATCCGGATCTATGCTGTACTGGGTTACCTTGTGATCTGAAGTAATGACATATACTTCATCGTGATTGACATATCCGCCATAGATAACATAAGTTACCTTCTCAACGTCCAGCGGACCTCCCCGCTTCCTGTCACTGCATCCTGCAAACAAAGACGTGCCAAGTGCCAACAAGAGTATGGCAGCTACTATTCTTTTTAACTTTTCCATAAATCATTTTCCCTTATCTGTTTTTAAGCAGCCTGACAGATGCCTGCGGCCGCCTGATAACTTATATACAAATAAAGATGAAAGAATGTTGCATATCAAATAACAAAGCCCCCGTTATGGAGAGGAGGGGGCCATGTCATAATGCTATTATGTTCGAAGGAGGGTGTACCTTCAACGTGAGATATGATAGCAGTATAAATCTTTCTTACATATCCAAAAGATAGGTATAGTTGTAAGAATTGCAGGCGTGATCACAAATCACGCGGAACATACAGACCTCTTCTGAGCAGGCTTTTCTCGTTATATCTGTTACGGTTGATCTTATACTCCTCATCGTATACGACCAACAGACAAGGTGTTCCTGCTATTACAAAATGCAGGTCTTTGGGCAGATCTATCTCCCATTTCTGACCAATCTGATCCATGATGGTCGCATGGTAGATCTTTACGGGCACACCCTTGGGATTAATCCTCCAAATCTGCTGAACATCTGAGAAATGGCAGTCGCAGACCGTAAAGTGCTTTCCGACAACATCCCTGACTTCAATAAGATACATGAACGTGAAGGCAAGATACATTAATAAAACAGCACCTGCCACACTACCCATAATAACAGTAACTCCAACGCCTTCTTTCTCATATATGGTGGCAGCAACACCACCGATTATGCCGGCCAAAGGCAAAAACACCAGACTCAACACAGCTACTGATTTGAGTATTCTGGGAGCAATCTGTTTCTTGATTTTTTCTGCTTCGTCATCCGTGGGAGGACGCATTCCAAAAAACTGAGAAGGTATGGTGTCGAAGCTGTTCTTCTTTTCTTTCCTGAGTCTTACGATTACCCAGATTCCTACTGCAACAATCACAACAATAGGAAAGCTGCATCTGAGCAGCACAATCAATTGATCTACAGTTATCATTTTTTAATTCCCTTAATCCAACAAAAAAATCCCTAATTCCGTTTGGGGACGATTCCAAACCAGCATATTATATCACCACTTGTTAGAAATTTGTGATATTTTCATCTATCGTTTAGGAAACTGTTGGCAATACCCGTGATAGAATATGCCCAGCATATTTTAAGAAGGAAACCACGGATCGCATGAAGATTTATTTCGCTCCGCTCGAAGGAATCACAGGTTATTTATTCCGCAATGCTTATAACGGGATATACGGCCACATAGATAAGTTTTTCGCGCCGTTCGTCTCACCTTCCGAGAAGTGTCCTCTGACGCCCAGGGAGAGAAAGGATGTTACTCCTGAGAATAATGAGGGAATGAACCTGATTCCACAGATACTCACATGCAGATCTGAACACTTCATTGAAGGAGCAAAAGAGCTTCACGCAATGGGTTACACGGAGATAAACCTGAATCTCGGATGTCCTTCCGGTACCGTCTGTGCAAAGGGCAAGGGCGCGGGTTTCCTGCCGGAGACACTCGAACTTCAGAGATTCTTGGATGACATATATTCCTATTCCGAATCAGACGGAATGAAGATATCCATTAAGACGAGGCTCGGGTATTACAATCCTGACGAGTTCTACGATCTTATGGACATATTCAATAACTATCCCGTGAGCGAGCTGATCGTGCACCCCAGGATAAGATCAGACTTCTATAAGGGCGAACCGCGCAGAGAATACTACGCATATGCACTGGAGCATTCAAAAAATCCTCTCGTGTATAACGGAAACATATTTAACGTTAATGACTACGAATATCTGTCCAGCTGCTTTGGCAGTAAGCCTGATACCGTAATGCTTGGCAGGGGCCTTATTTCCGATCCGTCTCTGGCAGACAAGCTCAAGGGATTTACGACCGTGACTGACTTCGCAAAATTCAGGAAATTACACGACACCGTTTATCACGGATATCAGGAGGTCATATCACCTGACATCAACGTTCTCTATAAAATGAGAGAACTGTGGAGTTACTGGCAGTTGATTTTCGACGGTAGCGAACGCGACATCAAGCGTCTGATGAAGGCAAAGAAATATTCAGAATATGAGGAGTATGCATACCGCATTTTGGCTGGCAAAACAGATGGAAGGGATTAATCCGTCCCCTTATGTTTTGCTGTCATGAGACAGGTATCCCACAAAAAAGTGGGTAATTACTTTATTGCCCAAAATGCGATACATTTTAAGTATCTGGTTGAACGGAGAGCTGTTTATGAAGATAAGGGACGATTACACCTGCCCGCTCGAGATCGCGCACGACATCATCAAGGGCAAATGGAAGACGATAATCATGTACAAGATGAAGGACGGCCCAAAGGGTCTCTCCGAGCTTGAACATTCAATAGAGGGCATCACGCAGAAGATGCTCCTTGAGCAGCTCCATGAACTTATCGAGTTCGGCCTGGTAGAGAAAAAGACATACGACGGATATCCGCTCCGCGTTGAGTATTCAATCACGCCAAGGCGCGGCGTGAAGATGATCGAAGCGATCAACATACTGCAGATGATCGGCGTTGATTACATGGTGGAAAGAGGCATGACAGACAGCCTCATTGATAAGGGAATCCTCTCTAAGGATGAGATATGCATCCTGCAGCAGGGTTCGCCGGAAGACATAAACGGTCTGATCCAAAAGTACTTCTCTTAATCGGAGTTACATACCTTAATGAGCAATTATGAAATAACGAGAATAGAGGGCGGCACGGATAACTGCTATATCGTGTCTCGGGGCAAAGACGCAATCCTGTTTGATACGAGCAGCGGTGCTGCACGTGACAAGGTCATCGAAGAATGCGGCAAATATGATCTGAAGTTGGTCGTCCTGTCGCATACCCATTTCGATCACGCGGAGAATGCTGCCGTAATTTCCGAGCGTTTCAAAGTGCCCGTCGCATACCACGAAGCAGATGATGAACTGTTCGACGACTACAATGCGCAGCCCCTTAAGTCATATGGACTGGTAGGATTCGTCGTTCTGAAACTGTCATTGTCTCAGCTTGAGAAAACGAATGTCACACGCCCTTCGAACCGCTTCTTTGTTAAGGAAGGCGACTCATTTGAAGATTACGGATTTCCGGATGTAAAGGTCGTGGAACTTCCAGGTCACACAAAGGGTTCCATCGGACTTCTTGTATCCGGTTCTTCCCTGCTCGCAGGCGATGCGCTCGACAACTGGATAACACCTGCAACGGGCCACCTGTATTACGATAAGGATGCACTGGAGAAGACCAGCGGACGCATTAAGTCATTAGGTGCATCAGCTATCTATTACGGTCACGGAAATCCTACGAAGAAATAATAACGGATTCAGTTCTTATTTCTCTCCTCCCTGAACCTTCGATCAATAGCATAACGGTGACCTCACTTCGGGAAATAGGATCTTATGTCCGCAGTGCATGCGGGGCAGTAATCCGGTACCGGTGAATTCAGCGGAGTGCCGCAGAACGGACATGCAGGTGGTTCGTTGATGGTTTGTGCATTCATCAGATCTGCAGCTTTTATTCCCATGCCAAGGCCTGCAAATCCACCCATTGCTCCCGCGGAGTTGGAAGCCGCTGCCTTCATGGCATCCGTGAATCCCAGTGCAACCAGAGCATTAAGAGCTGCAGGATCATCGGCAAATATCTTCGCTGAATCAAACTCTTCAACACGCTTACGGGATGCCTCATCGAGCGTTAATCCTGTCAGCACGATCGACTCGATAACCATTCCGCGCTGTTCATGCCATGCCTCCGAAACGGCCTCGTTGACGGCATCCTTTACCCTGTTCTTATTTGACAGCAGCATAGGGAACGGAATCCTGTCACGGACGGCGCAGAGATTGAGCGCCTCCTCCATGTGATCCTGCACTTCCAAAAACGGCATCTTGGGACTTGAAGGAGAACCCATGAAATCGTATACGGTAGTCTCCTTGCGTGTCTTATTGAAGAATTTAACCGGGTCTACTATGCGGAATGAGAACATTATCCTGAACGTGAAATACAGAGTTCCGTATATGGGATCGGGATATGGAACATGCAGCGGTTCGTTGCATGTCTGGTTCATTATCTCAAGACCGTTGATATAGTAGATCTTCTGAACCTTGGTAACCTCACCTGCAAACTTGAAACGTTCAAAGGCATCTCCTATGACGCTTTTGACATTGCCTGACAGAATGGATCCTGAAGATGAGTTCTCCCATGTGTACATGCCCGGTTCAGTGACGCTGTCGACTATCTTGCCGTCGTCGACCATTATGGCATATGTGCCTTCCGGAACCAGGACTTTCGAGCCGGCAGTGATGACATCCTTGCTGCCCTGATTTAAACCTCTCGAATTCTGCTTGTACGCACGTTTTACAAGTATCGTCTGGCCCAGTGAATCAGTTCTGAACGCCTCAAGATACTGATCGTTGAGTTCAGAAGTGATCGAATCTGAAATGACGCCTGTTACATTACTTATGAATCCCATTTTCCCTATCCCCTGAATTTCAAAATAAATCGAGCGTTATTTGGCTGATCTCGGAGTCAGATTGTTTTCCTTATAGTAGACCTGCTTCTCGGCATACATGTTTGCGTCGGATTCGCTTAAGAGTTCGTCGATGGGCTTCTTGCCGTCAGCAGAATAACTGTATCCGATGGAACAGCTGTATTTTGTTGTTTTAACCTCTTCGTGGATGCGCTTGGTAAGAGCAACAACTTCGTCTTCAGTGGTCTTGCGGCATACTACGACAAACTCATCGCCTCCGACTCTGTATACCGGCTGATTACGCTTGGAAGCGCGGAGGAAGCAGTCTGCAACTGTTGATATCGCAGTGTCTCCTGCCGTATGGCCTTCCGTATCGTTAATTTTCTTAAGTCCGTTCATGTCGATCGATACAAGTGCGGATATCTCTTCCGGGTCGCTAGAGATGTCGGCATAATATGCCTGACGGTTGAGAAGTCCGGTGAGAGGATCCTTTTTTGTGACCTGAAGGATCGAGAAAACATAATAAACGAATACTGAGATTGCGATCGTCGTACAGAAGAGCTGCGCATATTCCTTACCGATCAGGAACGGCATAATGATTCCCGCAAAGAAGGCAAAGCAGAAATAAATGATCGGTATTCTCTCGGTCGAATGCTTAGAACTGTGCTTGATCATGAGAATGACGAGCCAGAGGCAGTATGCTCCGACAAATACATAAGGCAGTAAACCGAGCGGGCCGCGAACCATCGTGCCGGTCTCATCTATTCTGAACACGATACCGGTGGGAACCGATATGAAGTCGATTATCGTAAGCACCATGGCAGGAATGAAAATGTACCACGGCTGTTTCCTGATGATCGTATAAATGATCTGGGCAACAAGAAACGGAGTGGTGCTGTATCTCACCGCTATCAGAACGGCTCTGACAGTCCTGTGCGCATCAATTTCATCCAAATAGAATTCAACAAATACAAGTATCGAGAGGATAAGCACTTCTGCGATCAGGGCGTACATACGGTGAATGATCTTCTTCTCAAGAAAAACAGTTGAAATAAGGGATGTCGTAAATCCCAGCAGAACGAGTATCAATGACCAATTCTGAATAACATACTCAGTAGCAACCATATCTTTCCTCTTTCTTTATCGGTTTTTATTTTTCTTCCTGGTCATATTCCCATATAAGTTCTTCCAATGTCTGATATAAACGGTCAGGTTCAACCGGCTTGGACAGATGCGCATTCATTCCGACCTGCAGTGATCTCTGAACGTCTTCATCAAACGCATTTGCCGTCATGGCGATGATCGGTATCCTCTTCGCATCAGGTCTGTCCAATGCACGGATTGCTTCAGTTGCCGCAAGGCCGTCCATCTCAGGCATGCGGACATCCATCAGGATCGCATCGTAATAGCCTTCTGCGCTGTTACTGAACATGTCGAGCGCGATCTTACCGTTCTCTGCATGATCAATCTCAGCGCCACGAACCATGATGATCTGTTCCATGATCTCTGCATTGATCTCAACGTCCTCTGCCATCAGGATGCGTCTGCCCTTCAGCTCTGCACGGCTCTTCTCCTTAAACAGGCTCATGCTGTTCTTGCGCGCGATGCATTCGAATTCATCGATAACGTTTGATGCGAACAGGGGCTTTGCAAGGAAGCTGTCTACGCCTGCGTGAAGAGCCTCTTCCATGATCTCATCCCAGTTAAATGACGTGAGGATAATTACCGTAGTCTCCTTTGCATAACGCTGGCGGATCTGGCGTGCAACGTCGATGCCGTCCATTTCAGGCATCTTCCAGTCGAGGAGGACGAGATTATAAGGTTCATGTTTTGCGTGGCATACTTCGAGCATGTTGAGTGCTTCCTGTCCGCTGTAACATGTATCCGCCTTGATGCCTGCTTCATCCAGCACGATGCGAGCGTGTTCTGCTGCGATCTCCTCGTCGTCGACTACGAGTATTCTCATGTCTTTCGGATTGATGTAGTTCGTAGCAGTGAACTGATGCTCACAGTTATTGAGTGTAATGACGACCGTAAATTCAGTTCCAACGCCCTTCTCGGATTCAACGGAGATCGTACCATTCATGAGTTCGACAATGTTCTTGGTGATCGCCATGCCAAGACCCGTGCTGCCGTATTTGTTATTGCGGCTGCTGTCTTCCTGAGCAAACGTGTCGAAGATCTTCGGGAGGAAATCCTTTTCCATTCCGATTCCCGTATCCTTGATCGTGAGCTTCAATGTTGAGTGGTCACCGTATACAGCCATGCGTTCAACCGTGAACTGAATGCTGCCCGGTGCATCGGTGAACTTGATCGCGTTAGACAGGATGTTGATTATTATCTGCTTGAGTTTCATGTCGTCGCCGATGTAGTAGTCGCTGACACCACCGGTAACGCGGCATTCGTAATGGAGTCCCTTCTCATTGCACTGGGACATTACCATCGTGTTGATCTGTTCGAGCATGTTGCTGAACGAGAATTCTTCCTTACGGATTATGAGTCTTCCTGATTCGATTCGGCTCATGTCGAGGATGTCGTTGATGAGGCCCAAGAGATGTCTTGCACTGCCACCGATCTTCTCCAAGTATTCCCTGGTATCGTCAGAGAGATTTTCATCACGGAGCGCCAAGCTGTTAAGACCGATTATGGCATTCATCGGAGTGCGGATCTCGTGGCTCATGCTCGACAGGAACGCTGTCTTTGCTTTGTTTGCCTGCTCTGCGGCATCTAATGCTTCAGCGAGAGTCTGGTTCTTCTCCATCGTGTCGCGCATCTCTTCGTCAATTACCGTAAGGCCCAAACCAACGGTATGGACGATCTTGTCGTCACGCTCTTCAGGATGGCGCTCACCTGCCATGCGGATCATCTCGTAGTATTCTTTTCCGTCACTTACGGCGAGATAGCGGTAAACGATTATGAGATTCTCGCTTAATGCCTTTCGAATGTTATCAGGATCTATGAACTGGATGAAGCCTTCCCTGTAACTCTCCGCAACATGTTTCTGTGCGTAACTTGAGAAGAATTCATAGTAAGGGAAATGCTTGCCTTCAGCAGGCTGCTCCTTGTCAGTCGGATCAGCTCTGTAGCAGACGGCGTCATCGTTATCTAAGTCAATGTGGTAAACGCAACGGTAATCAGATGCGAGAGCGGTGATCATCTTATCCTGCTGATCCCTGTGATGCTGCTGTTCCAAAAGCTCTGCGTTGGCCTTCTCGAGTTCCTTTCGAGCGTTCTCCTTGTTGGTGATCTCACGCTTCGATCTTCTCGTGTCACGGACGAGCAGGGCGATGATTATTGCTGCAATGACAAGTGACAGGGTTCCAAACAATGCCATGTTGTCGCGCAGCATGTCAATCGCAGTATATGTGTAGAGTTGGTCAGTATATCTGAACGCGAGATTCTGCGCGTAGTCAGCTCCCGCGAGACTGATGCCGCGGTTAAGGAGCCTTAAGAGGCCCGCGTTACCGATCTGGACGCCGAAGCATCTGTCATCCTGATATGAAGTCTGCAGCTGTGACAGTTTCTTATAACGGTTGTTTCTCAAGATGTCGTTTGCCCTGAGGCCGTTTAATGTCGTGCAGCCCACTTCACCGTCGCCGACAGCCTTAAGGCAAGCATCGGTTGACGGATAGAAAGTGATCTTCGCATCTGGATAATATGTGAGCACGAAGTAGTACTGCATGCGGTTATTCTCATTGACTGCAAAGCTCCTCAGCGTGTCATCAGTATATTCACCCGAATATACGATCTCCGTTGCTGCGGAGATTACTGAGGTTGACTGGAAGATACCGTTCTCTTCTGAATAGAACAGGCCTCCGCCAACAGGGAACGCGGTATCGATGTTTCCCTGCTCGAGATCTGAGATCATGGCATCGTAACTGTCGTATCCTTTGTAGGATACCGTCATGTCCTGAATGCCGAGCTGCTCAACTATCTTGGGAACGAGGTCTTTTACAAGGCCGGTAACGTTTCCTGCCGGATCCGTATCACTGTACGGCAGATAGTTATTGAGATATCCGACTCTGAGTTCGTTGTGTTCTTCGAGCCACTGCTTCTCAGCGTCAGATAACGCACGGCTCGAGATGCTTACCGGATAATATTTGTTTCTTAAGTTATTGATGTAGTTCGGCTCGTTGACCGTAAGTTCCGTCTGTGCGGTATTGAGTTCTGCCAGGAGGTCAGTCCTTGATTTGGCGACGCAGAGATAGTATTCGGAAGTTCCGAAGGGGCAAAGAAGCTCAGCGTGTTCCCTGCCGTAAGCGCCGTCGCCTTCAGCCGCGAGAACGTCGATCTCATGATTGTCGAATGCCTGGAACAGAGGTTCGTAATCGTTGAACTTAACGATCTCAGCCTGGATAGAATGGTCATTCAGGAATTTCTGCAGGACGTCTACCATGGCGCTGTCGAGGACGCCGATCTTCCTGCCGTTCAATGTCATTGTATCGAGCGTGATGTCAGTATCGACGTCGTGCTTAACGAGACTGTATGTCTCATTGCCCATGGCTGCATCAGGATAGCCGATGAGATCCTTACGGTCCTCCCTGTATGCCAGGCCTGCGAGAAAGTCTATGTCGCCGTCCAGGAGCATCTGATATAGGTCACCGAATTCACCGTAAACATATTCATAACGCCAGCCGGTATATTCGGATAGTTTCTGGTAGTACTCGTAAGCGTAGCCGGTCTTAACAAGGTCATCCGATGCGCCTTCCTGGAACACTTCATTCTCGTAATATCCGACGCGGACAGCCTCGCCGGACGGGCCTGCCGCACGTACCGGAATCGGAGACAGATTAACGATGAGCATGACAAGACAGAGGAACGCCGCAAACAAAACCGCCTTACTCTTTTTCATCTTAAGTGCCATCTTATGTGTCTCCCAAATGATGATGCCGTCTGTCATGTATCTTTTATTATAGCATCTAATAATTATCTCTTATTAGGACAAGTTTAATATTTTAAAGTCTTTCGAAGGGTCTTCTCAAAAATGGTCAATGGGGTTTTAATATTATTGACCGATTTGGTCAATGGAATTTCAAGACGAAAGGAAGCGCCTGATGAACGACAAATTCTTCGCACTGCCCAAGGAGAAACAGAACAGGATAATTAACGCAGGCTTTCGTGTGTTCTCCAGAAACTCGTATAAAAAGAGTCCCGTGCAGGAGATCGCAACGGAAGCCGGGATAAGCAAATCACTGCTGTTCTTCTACTTCAGGAACAAGAAGGAACTCTATCTGTACCTGTGGCAGAGAGTCGAAGAACTCGTGCTTGATACTCTGAATAATTCCGGCATCTCTAAATCAAAAGACATCTTCGACATGATGTATCAGAGCCTCAGGATCAAGGTAACGCTCCTCAAGGATTACCCGGACATAATGAACTTCTCGGTCAAGGCATATTACGAGGACGATCCAGACATCAGGGACGACATCCGCAAGCGTGTTAACCCTTACACAAACCTCGCGACCAATAAGAGAATGCCTCCTCTCGATCCTGCGGATTTCAAGGAAGGACTTGATCTCAATAAGATGTACAGGGAGATCTACATGGCATCCGAGGGATACCTGTGGCAGGTGTCACAGCAAAGAATAATCGACGTCGATAAAGTGACCAGAGACTATAAGGAAATGGTCGATTTCTGGAGAGTGCTTTTTCTTAAATAAGGGAGATTCAAAATGAGTTTACTTGGCAAGATGGCAGCAACACGCGGCGGCGACAAAAGACCGCGTGAGAAGAATCTTAACATCAGCGGAAAACGCATGAGAGCGCTCGTGGATTACGCCCGGAAGAACAGTCCTTTTTATAAAGAACTGTATGCCGGCATCGGTGAGGATTTTAAGCTCACGGACCTTCCTCCCGTCACCAAACCGCAGATGATGGCATCATTCGATGACATTCTCACCGACCGCAGTATCTCAATGAAAAAGATCGAAGAATTCACATCCGACCTTGATAACATCGGACATAAGATCGACGGAAAATATCTGGTGTTCAAGACGTCAGGTTCAACGGGCGTTCCTGCGGTAATTCTCTACGACGACGATGCGATCGACGTATCTTCAGCAGTGGCTGCATTCAGGACGTTTGCAAAGCAGGAAGACTTCAAATCATTCATGAAGCACGGCAAGAAAACCGCAGGCGTTTTTGCAGATTACGGATTCTATTTAGCATGCGGAATGTCAAAATATCTGCAGCTCAAGATGCCCCGTCAGAAGACAAAGATCAACATCAACGTAAATGCACCCGAAGAAGAGACAATCAGCAAACTCAATGAATTCCAGCCTGCAATGCTGAGCGGTTATCCTTCTAACCTCGCGCTGCTCGCTGACTTCAAAGAACTTGATATCCACCCTGATGTCGTAATCACCGGTGGCGAGCTGCTGACTGATGAGATAAGAAACAAACTTGAGAAGAGATTCGGATGTTACGTGCAGACTCATTACTCATGCACCGAAGGCGGCGAGATTGCGTGCGAGTGTTCTGAGCGTCACCTTCACATCAATGAGGACTGGATCATCTTCGAGCCTGTCGACAGGGATAATAATCCCGTGCCTTGCGGCGTCATGTCAGACAAGGTCCTTATCACGAATCTCGCAAATAAGATTCAGCCTTTTATCCGATACGAACTGACCGACAGGGTCATAGTTCACGATGAGAAATGCGCATGCGGAAGAACTTCACGATGGGTCGAGATCGAAGGCAGAACTGATGACATTCTTGGCTTCGGGAACGGCGTCAGGATCGCTCCGATGTCGCTTTATAAGATACTTGAAGAAGTGCCCGGAATGAGCAGATTCCAACTGGTTCAGAGAGCTGCAGATAAGCTCGAATTAAGGCTTATCGCAGACGACAAAAACGTTTCGTTTGAATACGCAAAGAAATCCCTTACGGATTACTTCGCTGAGAAGGGCGCGAGCGGCATAGAGATAGTCATGTCAGAAGATCTGCCGATGCCCGACAAGGTGAGCGGCAAATTCAAACACATCTATAAGGATTTCAGTTAACGCTTAGGCCAGCAATGCTGCGAGCTCGCTTCGCTTCTCTGAGATCGTCTTCAGATAAACTGAATAGTCGATGTCCTTTCGCTCACGGAGAAGCTCCGTGATCTCATACACGGGCTGATAGATGGGCGTCAATGCGAGGTTTCCCAGTACGCCTTTGAGTGAATGCGCGGCATCGAAAGCAGCATCCAGATTTTTAGCAGCAACCGCATCTTCGAGCGCCTGGAAATTCTTATCGTCGATTACCTTGCCGATGAGTTTAAAGTAGAACGCCTCATTTCCCATGCAGCGTGTAAGACCGTCATCTGTGTCGCAGCCTAATTGTTTAAGTGCATCTATGGTAAGCATGATTTAGTCTCCTTTTAGGTATCTTTCGAAGTAAGGAATTTCTCGAATTCATCAGCCGGAACGGGCTTCGAGAAATAGTATCCCTGTATTATCGTGCATCCGAGTTTCTTGAGTGCGAGATACTGTTCTTCAGTCTCAACGCCTTCAGCAATTACGGGCACTCCGAGGTAATCGGCAATGTCGATTACGATGCTGATCATGCGCGTATCGTGGAGCTTGTCGAAAGCATTTCTGATGAACATCATGTCGAGTTTTAATGCATCGATCGGAAGCTCGGAGATCATGTTAAGTGACGAGTATCCTGAACCGAAATCATCCATCTCGATGAAGAATCCGTGGTCTCTTAATTCCTTTACCCTGTCGACGATCTGGTCAGAGTCTCTTACATATGCTGACTCCGTAATCTCGAGATAAATGTCTTTCGATGTGATGCCCGTATCAGTCGTAATCTTCTCAAAGGTATTGACCAGCGCAGGATCGTACATCTCAGCACGCGAGAGGTTTACGGACACGGGAACTGAAACGCCCAGGCGCTTCTTCCAGTCAGCAATGGTCTCCGCAGTGCTGCGCCAGATGTATTCATCGAGCTGCGCGATGAGACCGTCTTCTTCAAACAGCGGAATGAATTTGCCCGGAGAGATCATGCCGAGTGTCGGATGGAACCATCTGACCAATGCCTCTGCACTCGATAAAACGGGCTTATCTCCCGTGATGTTGAACTTAGGCTGGAAGAATACCTTGAACTGCTTCTCCGCAAGTGCCTTCGGGAATTCGTCGACCAGCTGCTCAGCGAACAATTCATTTTCCATCAGCTTCTCATCGAACGTGCTGATGAATACGGAATAGTTATTTCTGATGAGGTCTGCCGCAATCTTCGCACGGTCGAATCTGGATCTGATGTCGAGCTTTTTATCGCAGTTTGCATACACGCCGATCCTGAGCTTGATAGACGTCGGCATGTCGCCGCAAACTTCAGAGATCTTGTCCGTTATGCATGTATAGTCATCACGGTGTGAACAGTAAACCAGGAACGTGTCGGCAGTCTTCCTGCAGATGACGCAGTCAGACGCCGGGAAAGCCATCGTGAGGCAGTCTGCGATCCTTCTTAATATCTCATCACCTTTTGCCATTCCGAAGCGCTCGTTGACGATGTGGAAGTGATTGACGTCGAGGCAGAGCGCATCCATGTCTGAATCCGGATGGAACTTGTCGAACTGCTCGCCGTAACGGTAGAAATACTCGCTTGAATAAAGTCCCGTGAGCTCGTCGCGCTCCGTGGCGCTGATTATCTGACGGTCCTCGGCAAGCTCTATGGAACGGGATATCCTGGCCCTTATTACGTCAGGCTGCGGGTACGGCTTCGGAATGAAATCCGCAGCACCGCGCCTCAGGCTCTCTACCTCCGACGCCTGGTCCGAAGTAAGGACAATGACCGGGATTCCCTTGAGTTCCGGATCTTCCTTTAATCTCGACAAGAGGTCAAGGCCGTTTAGCTTGGGCATCATGAGATCCAGGAGGATAAGCGATAAGGTATTCCTGTTCTCCCTTATCAGGTCATATGCCATCTCGCCGTCTTCTGCCAGGAGAACGTCGTATTCATCACACAGGATGTTCTCCAGCATCTCACGGTTGATCATCTCGTCATCTGCAACGAGGATATGGCGCTTGCCGTCTACATACAGGTCTGTTGATCTATTCATATATTGCTCCCTTCCTCAGCTCCGGTTCTGTCTGTCTTAATGAGGCTCTCGAGAGTCTCAAACAGCACTTCCGGCTGAATAGGTTTTGTTAAATGCGCATTAAGTCCTGCCTGCAAAGATCTCTGAACGTCTTCATCGAAAGCATTTGCAGTCAGTGCGATTATCGGTATTTTTACTGCGTCTTCCCTGTCCAGCGCGCGGATGCGTCTCGTTGCTTCGAGACCGTCCATCTCAGGCATGCGGACGTCCATCAGGATCGCAGCGTAATAATTCTCGTTATGTGATTCAAATAGCTCAAGGGCGATCTTACCGTTCACCGCGATGTCGGATTCTATCTCGCGGCTCTCAAGGATCATCTGCAGTATCTCTGCGTTGACGTCGACGTCTTCTGCAACGAGAATGCGGAGGCCCTTAAGATCGACCGTCACTTCATCTTTCTTACTCTGTTTCTTCAGTGAAGCGGACTTGAATTCATCCAGAACGTTTGCAGCAAACAGAGGCTTTGCAATGAAGCTGTCCACTCCGGCCTTAACTGCCTCATCCAGGATGTCATCCCACTTATATGCAGTGAGGATTACGATCGCCGATTCGTTACCGACGATCTCCCTGATCCTTCTGGTCGTCTCAAT
>Ga0265298_10006521_pt1 | contig 14391 bp, 5 predicted proteins | sample AusTroGonzalo_MG_3_FD_193486 | JGI IMG/M metagenome (GOLD analysis project Ga0265298, IMG submission 193486) | Bovine rumen microbial communities from tropical cattle in Woodstock, Queensland, Australia - Gonzalo_01 | ecosystem: Host-associated > Mammals > Digestive system > Stomach > Rumen ...
GGTCGCCCTCACCATCTACGCCGAAGCGTACACCGATAGACTGGATGATGTTCATGACAGACTCAGCCTCGAAGACACGGTGCCACTGAACCTTCTCTACGTTCAGAATCTTACCACGCAAGGGCAGAATGGCCTGGAAGTGGCGGTCACGACCCTGCTTAGCAGAACCACCAGCGGAGTCACCCTCGACGAGGAATATCTCACACTGCTTGGGGTCTTTCTCTGAGCAGTCAGCCAGCTTACCGGGCAGGCCACCGCCTGTCATAGGATTCTTGCGCTGTACGCTCTCACGGGCCTTGCGGGCAGCGATACGAGCGGTAGCAGCCAACACCACCTTCTCACAAATCTGCTTAGCCTCCTTCGGATGCTCCTCGAGATAGTTGGAGAGTGCCTCACCAACAGCCTGCTGCACAGCACCAGCAACCTCGCTGTTACCCAGCTTAGTCTTAGTCTGTCCCTCAAACTGGGGCTCAGCAACCTTGATAGAGATAACGGCTGTCAGACCCTCACGGAAGTCATCACCTGCCAGCTCAATCTTGGCCTTTTCAATCTGCTTGGAGATATTGGGGTCCTCATCAGCATACTTCTTCAGCGTACGGGTCAGTGCCATACGGAAGCCCTGCAAGTGAGTACCACCCTCGATGGTATTGATATTGTTGACGTACGAGTGGATATTCTCTGAATAGTCGGTATTATACATCACAGCGACCTCGATGGGCACGCCCTGCTTCTCGGTCTTCAGATAGATGACGTCGTCGAAGAGGTGAGTACGGTGACGGTCCACGTAGCGCACAAACTCTTTCAGACCTTCCTTGGCATGGAATACCTCTTCTCTGAGGTTGCCATCCTCGTCAGGACGCATATCCTTCAGCGTGATGGTGATGCCTGCATTCAGGTAAGCCAGCTCGCGCATACGCTTGGCGATAATCTCATACTTGTATTCTGTGGTGGTGAAGATGCTGCCATCAGGCCAGAACTGCTGGCGAGTACCTGTCATATCGGTGTCGCCTACAATCTTCACGTCGTAGAGGGGCTTACCCTTCTCATACTCCTGCTGATAGATGTGACCATTACGGAACACCTGCGACATCATGTGGGTAGACAGCGCATTCACACAGCTTACACCCACACCGTGCAGACCACCAGACACCTTGTACGAGCCCTTATCGAACTTACCACCAGCGTGCAGCACCGTCATAACGACCTCCAAGGCCGACTTGTGCATCTTCTCGTGTTCGTCGACAGGAATACCACGACCGTTATCCTGTACGGTGATAGAGCCGTCTTCATTGATTGTCACCTCGATGTGTGTACAGTAACCCGCCATCGCTTCGTCGATAGAGTTGTCGACGGTCTCGTTGACGAGGTGATGGAGACCCTTCTCACTGATGTCTCCGATATACATAGCCGGACGCTTACGAACGGCCTCCAAACCCTCGAGCACCTGAATATTGCTCGCGGAATAATTCTGTTCTTGATTCAGTTGTTCTTCTGTCATTGTCCTATTTTTGCAATTTGGATGCAAAGATACACAAAAAAGATGAGAAAAGCTATGCTTTTAGTGCTAAAAAACTACAAAAAATGAGCACACATAGCAACAAAAAAGCCGCGAACCAATGGTTTGCGACTTTTTATGCTTTTCAGTCTTCACTGAGTGCTTTTTACAGCTGGCTGATATGAGCACACAGACTTGACTTGATGTTGGCAGCCTTGTTCTTGTGGATGATGTTGTTCTTAGCCAACTTATCCAGCATCTTCTGTACGGTGGGGTACAGCTTTGTAGCCTCGTCCTTATTGGTCATTGCGCGCAGCTTACGAACAGCGTTACGCATGGTCTTGGCATAATAGTGGTTGTGTTCTGCCTTTTTCTTGTCCTGACGAATTCTCTTCAGGCTTGACTTGTGATTTGCCATTTTTGTTTTTGTTTTTTTAAATTGTTAATGTAAAGCTTGTGGGTCTTGCGTCTCTTGTGGACTGCCCTGGGCGGACTCCTTTAGAAGCCCTCTGACACCGTGTCCCCATTGCTGGTAGCACTTGGCTGTGCAGATGCCAGATTTCGTAGTCCCTAGGAGAGTCGAACTCCTCTTTAGAGAATGAAAATCTCTCGTCCTAACCGATAGACGAAGGGACCATCGCCATGAAAAGCGGGTGACAAGAACAGTGCAAACCGAATGCAGAAGAGCTCGCTCTTGTGCTGAGGTGCAGCCTGTTTTCGCAGACGCATTCTCAAAATGCGGCTGCAAAGGTACTACTTTTTTCTTAATTCAGCAAATTTTATTTAAAAAAAATGCAGTTTTCCACCTTTTTTATGTAATTTTGCCATCGATGCTGATAAAGACAGAAGCCATCGTACTGCATTCTTTCAAGTTTGGCGAGTCGCGCTTGATAGTAGACATGTTTACCCGCGAAGTTGGTAGACTGTCGTTTGCCGTGCCCATCCCTAAGACTGCCAAGGGCAAGTTGAAGAAGCAGTATTTCCAACCCATGACCATGTTGGAGGTGGAGTGTGACGTACGCCAGCGCAGCCAGTTACAGAAAGTGAAGGATGCCCATTTGCTGACGGCTTACACCTCGATACCTTTTTCACCGGAGAAGCTGGCTATCACACTGTTTACTGCTGAGTTCCTGTATCATGCGCTACGCTCCGAGCAACAGGACCAGCTGCTCTTTGCCTATATCTGCAGTTCCGTACAGTGGTTGGATGCTGCCCCTACGGGCTATGCCAACTTCCACCTCACCTTCCTCATGCACATGAGTCGTTTTCTGGGCTTCTACCCTAACCTTGACGACTATACAGAAGGTTGTATCTTTGACCTGCGCACGGCAACCTTCTCACAACAGGTTCCCACGCATCGCGACTTCCTACAGCCTGACGAGGCACGCATGATTCAATTGCTCATGCGCATGGACTTTCCTACGATGCACCTGTTCCGACTGTCACATCAGGAGCGCAACCGTATTGTCGACGTCCTTCTGCAATATTACCGCCTGCACATCCCCCAGTTCCCTGAGCTGAAGAGCCTCAGCGTGCTTCAGGAGCTTTGGACATAGTTACGGCTAGCCAAACCAGTGCTGGTCAGAGATTTGGCGTGATTGAGTTGCGAGGCGCGTCTGCAATTCAGCGACCTTTTGGGCCAGTTCCTGGTTGCGTTTGGTCAGACGGTTGTTCACCTCACGCATCTTCTCCACTTGCTCAACGAGTCGATTCTTCTCAGGGTCAACATAGCGTTCTTTGTAACGACGCGAAGCCGCCACAGCACGCCAGATAATGAATCCCATCAGCAGGAAGCTGACAATTTGAATGCATAGGGTTACGAGTCCACTCTTACGGATGCCATGGTTCATCTTGCCCATCATAATGGTGGCATCCTCCATCGTCACATCAGCAAAGAGCACACCGACAGTATGCCCACTCTTATCCTTGATAGGAATAGAATAAGTACACATCAGCACGTTGAGACCACCCTCACCGACATATGCCTCTGTCCACTGGTTCTTTCCCTCCATTGCTGACTTATACCAGTCACGCTTCGTATAGTCCAGATTCGGTATACGGGTTTGTATATGTACCTTTCCTGTGCGCTTGCCCTTATTGACAATGCTTGGCTGGTCATCGTAGGTGTATGGCAGGAAGAGTCCGTTTCTTCCCTTATCTTTATAGTAGTTTGGAATGAAGGCAACGCCGACGCCGACGATGTGTGGATTTACCTGGATGATGCGTGAGGCGATGCTATAGCTGGTTTCGGGGTTGCCCAGCGTCAGACAAATGCTATGTTCAGCATTTTTCAGCGCTGTTTCTACTTCAGTTTTTACCATGGCTACACGCTGGCTTTCCTGCATGTCACGCTGAGCTTTCGCCAGCAGTTCATTCCTGGCACCATTGCGAGCCATAAAATATTGTGCAGCCCCTAATACCTCTATGATAATAGCGGCTGCAACAATAAGAGCGAGAGAGTATTTACTAACTTGTGTCATTATTGTTTATGATGATTACCTCTTTTTGACAACGTTAGAGGGTACCGGATTATTGTACCAGTTCTTGTTTTTTGTACGATCGCCGGCCCATTTAATGAAGTCTGGATAAGCATCCTTGATACAAGTCCTCTCGGTAGGCCACTGCCATTGGCCAGGAATAACGATGCCGTGCGGGTCTTCGCCTGTAGTAGCAATCTTGATGGCATAATAGTCACTGTCATAGAGCCCTTGCTGATCCTTTTCGAACTTAGCACCAAGAATAAACGAACAGCTCTGGAAATCGAAACCGGCAGGTTGGTCAATGGTAATCGACACAGGATTAACAGTAAGCGTACCATTATCTGTATTTGCCATCTTGCCGACAGGAATGCGCAGCACTTCGTGCAACTCCTGTTCGAAGACGTGTAAATAATCATTATAGGACTGGGCATTCTTGTTGTCGAAGCCTAACCACAGCTCACGTGTGGCACCGAGTGCTACGAGTGTTATGTCGAGCTTATTCTTATCCGTAGCATTATGCTGTACCTCAATCACACAGTCGTTCAGGTCATAGTCACCCTTATCACGATCCTCCCATGTGTAGGTCCAGATTTGCATTTTAGTAGGCTCTGGAGTGAAGGGGACTCCTGTCGCCTTTGTAATACGTTCTGCACCAGAGGGCATCCAGTAGACACGGTCGTTATAGTCCCAGTCACAGTTCTCGTCAACACCATCCTCGCAGGCAATAAACACATACCCGTTGAGCATGAATATCTTGACACGCTTGTCTGACTCGGTATCAGGAAGCAGCTCGTCACCTTTTGCCAGCTGGAAGTATATTTTGTCACCTGGGGTGAATTGTCTGTCAAAGGTCTTGTCAATCTGTCGGCATTGCAGATAATGGCCTTTCACGGTCCACGTCTTTATACCAGTTTTCTCAGCGATTGTTCCCGTACCATCATAGCTGTCCGTGATAATGAATGACTCTGGATTCGGATTCTCTTCGTCGCCTACTTCATAATAGGTATAGAGGAGGTGAATGTCTGTCTGATTGTCGCCACCAATAAAGGCAACGGGTATATCGTAGATGGAATAAGGATTCTCGCGTATCTGAATAAGGTTTGTGTAGTCGTGAGAGCCAATGACCGAACGATTGTCTTCGCCCTCAGGAAGCAACTTTTCAATAGCGCGCCAGAAACTGGGATAGTCATTCAGAGAGAAGTTGTATTTATCAGGCTCTAAGATTGTTGCCTCTGTCTGGGCACGACGGTTCTGGATGGCCTGATAGGGAGCATTGGTACGTGCCTTAGCACTTTCATTCAGCTTTTCACGGAAGGAAACCTCTTGGTCTTCTCCAGGAATGAAAGGACGTACCATACACTGTTTCTTGTCAGCAGTATAACAAGCGACATATAACAATTCCACATCTTTATACTTGGGTAAATAGAAGGTAAGTGTTACCTCACCATCCTTATTCACTGAGGCGGCTGCCAACTCGGTGGCCTCATCGACCAAGGGGTTAGCATCGAGTACAACAACCTCACTGATATTTTCAAGGTCTGCATCAGCAATTGCTTTCACACTATACTGCTGGGTGAGCACCCAGTCTTGTTGTCTGTCAAGACTAACACCCAACTGCTCTTCGGCATGCTTGAGGCGTTCTTCGTTGCTGATGACGTAAGGTTTCTTGAGATAGTCATCGGCATCGTGCTTACAACTTGTCAGCGCCGCAGCACTTGTAAAGAGGAGGACGCCCAACATCCCTAATGTCATTTTCTGTTTCATAGTCGTTATTTCGTTTTGATGTTATTACTTTAAAATGCGATAGTGAACTCCTGATCCTCATCCTTTGTGGGAACCATAGTCTGCTTCAGCGTATAGATACCACCCTTCTCTGCACTGTAATAGCGCACTTGCAGCGTTTCGTTCTCATTAGTACAGAATACATAGAAAGGACTGTCAGGCTCTCCCTGACCGCGACATTCGTCACCTACAAAGACTGCTACACGATCATCCTTGGATTGGTTAAAGGGAGCGTTCTCTGGCAAATGGATTGACAGTTTAAACTGAACGGGGAATTTCGTATTACCCTTGAACATGGGCGGAATGAAATCTTCTTCAACACCATATGTTCGCTCTGTGGCAAAGCTCTCTTTTCCTGTCAGAATAAACAGTTGATGAAGCATAGCACAATAGTAGCAAAGCGAGAAAGACACATCACGGTCCTTGCTGTTGCCACGAACCTTCAGTACGAAATAGTAGCTATTGAAATTATCAATTTGACGTACAGCAGGCACAGCGCGACATTCACCATTGATAAGCACCGTCATCATGTCGTTATCGGTAGAGAATGCCACTAACCTTGGTTCTAGCTTGACCATGATGAACATGGAACTCTCATACTTCAACGGGTCTGGAGCTTCCCATTGGGGCTTATCATCATTGCCAATCAAGTTGACAAGCCATTTAGGCTTCTCTGACGCTATAAACGTAGAGCCCTCCAACTTCTCCTCATCGTCTGACGAGCAGCCCCACGCCATAGTGAGGGCTGCGACGAGTATCATTATCTTTCCTATTTTCATTTGATTACCTGTTTATGTCCGTTATAGATATATACACCACCCTTGGTCGGTGCATTCTGCAATTTAATACCCTGTAGTGTGTACCAGCCTTCCTGTGGCAATTGGTCAGACAGTACGAAGTTGATTTGCGTAGGCTCCGAAGGAGTACCCATGATGGCATCAGCCTCATAGGTCATAGCCTCATCCGTCATAGCGATAATCTCACCATCACGCTCAATGGCAAATGACAGCGGTGCCTGTTGGTCACCCTCAATGCTGAGATAGAACAACTGAGAGTTGGCCACCTTCAGTTCGGCCAAGCCCACTTCCTCACCACCAGCATATGCTACCAGGCGGTCACCCTCTTCAAGGTCTACGCCAATAGCCTCAGCCACCACATTCATCGTCGTGGCAAAGCGTGCAGCACGTGAAGAACCCATATCAATGAATGTTGATCCTGGTTCATAGTACGGATAGCGGAATGAGCAGTTTTCTTCCTTCTGGCGATAGAGCATGTAGCCCTGACCTGGTTTCAGATACTCCAGTGAACCGAGCCACTCACCACCACCAGCGCCATCACTGGTAAACATCGCGAACTCATGCTGATTCTTGATGACATCACCAGGCGTTGCCTCATCGAAGTACTCTGTCAGTGCCGTAGCAACAGGCAGGTTCACCATCGGGGTATAGCCAATACTGTTCCATCCCTTCTTCAAATGAATGGTGCGCTGGTCAGGATTTCTGAAGCAGGTTCCCCAGATATCAATTTCCTGGTATTCCTGAACCTTCACGCGGTAGCAGAACTCCTGCGACAGGCTTACCTTACTGATATTCTTGTCGGTGTTGCTCATCCACCTGCCGTTCTTATATACCAGTGTCAAGTCTTCCGAGTCCTCGGTAACGATGTCACCTTCCTTCCACGGGAACATGTTGAGCACCGTTGATACTTGACGCAGTGCAGCATTATAGACATTGAACGATACCCAGTTCCAGCCCTCCTCAAGGTAGATTCTCTGCTGGTACAAGTCATCGGCATGCATCTGTATGGGATTTGCCACACTACCCACAATGCTCTGGTCTTCAAACGTAATCAATTGCGAAGCTGTCAGCTGCATGATCTTACCCGTCGTATAATGCCACAGGTTGAACGACAGCTGGTTAGCCACCGTTGTACTGTCATAGACTGTCAGGTAGACCATGCTACGACCCGTATTGGTATCATACTTCACATTGCTGACACCCATGCAGCGTCCCTTTGCATCAAAGGCAGCCACCTGGTCACGTGGGTCAGTCACAAGGGTATTACCCACAAAGACCTGTGCCACCACATTCATCGAGTAGCGCTTCATCTTCTGGTCAACAACCCAGTAAGGTTCCTCTCCCTCAACGGTCAGCTCTATAGCCAACGGCTCCAACAGACCATCCTCATCGGTCAGATAGATGATATGGTCGTAGGTTCCCACGTTGATATCCTTGCTGATGGTGACGGTCACGATGTCAGTGCCCTGTGCTTCCACAATGTCAGTCGTCTTGTTCACTGTCATCCAGCGCGGCAGGTTCTCAATAGTATAGGTATGTGCTGCACCACCCTCGTTCTGGATATGCAGATTTAACTTGTACTCCTGACCTTCCAGCATGGTCTCATTGATGCTCTTGCTAACCCACGTCATCGGATTGCGGTTCACATAGAAACACTCCGTCTGTGGCGACGACATGAAGTTACCATTCTTGTCGGGGATATCAGCCACCGTTACGTAGATGTTACGTTTGTTGATGCGCTTATCCTGCTCGTCAATATTGATCAGCAACTGGTTGTCACGACCCACGAAACTGAAGTTCAGGTTGCGCAACTCCTCATAAGCCTGTACGGGGGCACCAACATTGAGGTCAACGAGTTGAGTAATGACATCTTCCTGTTCAACGAAGATGTTGTCGTGCTTGTCACTGACTTTGCCGTCATTATCGTATTTCACCTTCTTGTTCAGCACATAAGGCTGCAGCACAAGTTCACCATTTTTCTGACGCTCCTGTCGGTCGAAGTCGAGATAGATTTCCAGGCCCTTCTCTGATCCTCCTGGCGACTTCTGTGAGTAACGCTGGATGAGGGTAGTAGGCAGAGCCTGCTTAAACAGGGCAAATCCGTCGATATAACCTGTTAGGGCATTGTCCTGTAACGTCTTGTCATTCTCCAGACCCTCTTCCTGCCAGACCATGTTACCTAAGTAGTAGCTGGTACTTGCCAGACTACCCAGCGAGTCTGTAACAAACTGTGCCTTCAACTTGTTGTCCAGATAAATGCTGGCCACCTTGCGAACACGGTTCACCGTCATGGCATAGTGGTGCCATACATCGTCACAGTAGTGGTCACCCAGTTCATACTCATGTCCGTTAGTACGATACTTCAGCGTCTGGTCTTCCAAACCGATGAAGAAGTTGTTCTTGGCACCCACGTCGGTCTTACGGCCAGAACCGCTACTGAACAACGTACCCGTCTTGTCGACAGTACGGAACCAGAACATCAGCGTATAGTCTTTCTCTTCATTAAATTCCGAGAAGTATTCATTCTTCAGCTGCAGACCCTTCATCTGCGTCTTCTCGTTGACTCTGTTCTTATCCAGCTTCAACGACATGCCTCGCGGTAATGCCCATGAGGCACCCTCCAGCATCAGGTGGGCACCCTGTGCCAAGTCAGTGGCATAGTTGCCTGAACCCTCATTCATCGGATAGTAGTCGGTCAGACCCATCTCATAGCCCGTCAACAACTGGTTACCATAGCTGTTCAGCGTAGCCAGGTCTAACGCACGGTTCCAAATACGGCCCTGCAACATACGGCCTTTAAAGTAGCTGACCTTAGCGATATCCGACAGATTCGTAGCACCAAAGACAATCTGGCCATAACCACTATAGGTAACGTCATTCAGCACAGCATCCTGACCATCACTATAGAGATACAGCTTCTTTTTCTCGTTGTCCAGCACCAGTGCTACACGTTTGAAGCTCTTGAAGTCGATGACGTTCTTACCCACCAGCACGGTGTCGTCGACAACGGCCTTGAGTTTCTTGTCCTTTGTCACCCACAACTGGAGCAGTTTGCCGTCGCTACCATGTGAGAAGATAGGCATGTCGTCGTTGAACTCGTCAGGCTTAATCATCACCTCTATGGTCACACTCTTGTCTGCAAAGTTACGACGAGCCTCACTATAGGCATAGCCAGAACCGCCAAACAGCAATGAGGGAGCCTCCAGTATATTGGACTCGTTGGTTTCGCCCATTACCTGGAAGTTGGTGGTAGACTGCAGATAGTTGTATTCAATGTCCTCTGAGAAGTTGAAGATAATGTTCTCTCCGGCACCAATCACAGCATCTTTCGGTTCAGGCGAGCCGAACAGCTCCGGACGGCGCGTATCCTTCACACCACTCAGCACCTTCGACTCATAGGTCAGGAAGCTGTTACCATTCCTGCAGAACAGCACGGCACGGAGGTCGTAAGCCTTCTCCATGACAGTACCCTCGCCGAAGAAGCGGGTAGTAATGTTGCCGTTCTCTGGTATCATCTCCTTCGTACCGCTGGCAGCGACATAGATGGTCGAGTCAGCATAGTAGCCGCAGAGGTTCGTCCAGTAGTCGTCACCGCGTGTCGACTCCTTGTACTGGAACTCGATATGGTCGAAGTTATGCTGGTTCTTGTTAAAGCCACTAATGACGACAGGCAGATACCAGCCCTTACCATTCTCCTGCGGTGCGTCGCAGTTCATTATCCACTTATCACCAGGCGTCGTGATGGCCACAGCACCAGCTGTCTGTAAGTAGTGCACGTCGAATGCCACCTCCTGGTAGATGTCTATCTCAGCCTGCGAAACGATACCGACCTTCAGTCCTTCGTAGTCGAAAGCCTCACCGGCATAAACCTCCAGTGTCTTCTCCGTAACTTTTCCTGGCAGGATCTCTATGCTACGTCCATTACCGCTAAGTGGCATACCATCCACCATCATCTTGGCACCATTGGGATTCGATGTCTCACTCTGGTACAGGTTGAAGTAGTTATAAACATCCTCAGGCCGCTCACTCTCGTTGGTCATATAGAGTTTGAAGCGAGCAGGTTCGCCGAAAGGCACACCACTGATGCTCTGCTTATCCATCTTGATAACGGGATTCTCAATCTTCTTCGTACGCTCGTCTAATACCGTCTCTGGATTATAGAAGATGGTCTTACGCTCATTCTCCCACGGACGGCAAGTAGCACCAGCACGGGTACGGTAGACGAAACTCTTGGTATTCTTATAATTATCCAAGTCTAAGTCACGCTTCAGGTATTCGTAGTTATCCTCCGTTCTGTCGAAGAAATCATTACTCAGGAATACGTCATCATAGCCACTCAAACCCTCAGAAGCCGTCTTCACACGATAGACGTCGAAGTTCAGACTGCTCTTCTTGTCCATGCCGATGGTAAAGCTCTCCTTACGGCTGTATGACTTAGATTCCGTATCTTTCGGTGTCACGTTGAAGCTCATCGAAGGCACCAGACCGAACTTGAAGGTGACACCAACAGCCGAAACCTCTACGACCATGTGACCGTCTTCATCACGTCCAGAACCAGTAGAACCAGTCGTTCCACCAGCTTTTTTCTTGAAGACAGAGCCTAAAATCTTAGCCACTGTAGGACCAAGGATGGCTGCGACATTCACTGCGCCATTGCCTACACTACTGTCAAAATACTGGGCCGTCATCGGAGTGATGGGGCTAACAAACGAATGAGTATTCGAGTATTCACTGGTAAACGACTCAGAGTAGGAAATCGATCCTGCTCCATCGATATCGTAGTTCTGCACCAGTTCAGTGGCTTTCAGTTTTTCTTCCTCGTTTTGGCCTATCATCTCAGCCCATGCCATCATGATATTCTGATAGCGGGCAACCTCGTCAATTTCCAAGCCAGTAGCATTAGAAGGAGCTATCACTTCGTAAGCTGTTCCAAAGTCTTTGTGGTCCTTGTCAACCTTTGACCAATAAACCAGCTCGCCCGTAGTGTTAGCACGCTCCTGAGCTTCTGTCTTCAAGCCAGTGAACATCAACGAATAAATCTGCTCAGCCAGCGATGGGAGGAGTTGTTTGACAATATACTGCTGTGAGTGTACGAAGTTCGACTTGATGACTGGTCCATAAGTCACCACTTCGTCACGTACCATGTGGAGCACCCTACCCTTGTCGTCCAGACCCTGGGCAATCTCCAGTAGTCGGCCAGACATCAGTTGTCCTTGCATCTGTATGAAGACACTGTCGGGGATGACGCGGATAGCCGTTGCGGGCTTCACCACGATATTCTGATCTACGCCAATATAGAGGTCAGCATTAGCGCCCACCAGCTTCGGATCAGAACTTGTCGAGATGTCCTCCGTTGTCGTCATTGTATAGTTAAAGGCGCGGTTGCCGCTTCCCGACCATACCAAGTCAATAGAAGTGGCGACGGCATTAGAGGCTATAACATTGAAACCTCCTACACCACCAGCACCCATCGGAGCTGCTACAACACCAGTAAAGGTATTCAGACTATTACCTGCGGTAATAGTAAACGACACACCGGCATCCCACTTCATATCCATCTGATACGAATATTTCAGCGTAGAACCCTTGCTCAGCGTAGCCTTCGACGAACCTCCGGGCGGGTCACGCAGAATGTCGACAAGCTGTGGTGTCGAGTAGCTCAAGATTTCTTTAGCTCCCTTCAACTGCTGTATATTTAATATGTACGCGCGTAAAGGTGTAGCCTCATAATACGTGCTGTCCATCTCCAGCGTCATGCTGACGGTACGCAGCGCATCAGAACCTGTCAGCAGGTACGGCGTCTGGGCGGCCTCCAGGAGATAGGTGGCCTCACCCACGCTATCCAAGCGCAGGGTATCCTTATGTATCGAGCTCACCATACCGTTGTGGATTGTCACTCTACCACCGGCCAGACGGATAACGTCGACAGTGTCGCTCTTCGCATTGTTGTTATAGTAGTATTTCTCCGTAGCTGAAATCTTCACGGGATATTTGCGGTCAATGCTGAACACCGGATAGCCAAAGGCGTACTTGGTCTCCAGCGAGTCTCTCTTGCCCTTAGGCCAGTCCTTCTTCTTGACGCCATAGGCCAGCGTCAGCTTCGCCTTGTCACCATTGATGTTCTTGAAACTGTAATAGTGGTCACCGAAGTAGTCGAACGGGTCGAAGTTCTGCTGCTTGTAGTCGATGAGCACAGGCGAGTGGTAGATGCGGTTATACTTGGCGTGGTAGGTGACGACAGCCTTGTTCACCTCATTCTGGTCCGCATTCTTCCATGAACCAATGATCGTATCTGAGTGTACAGTCAGTGAGTCAGAGAGGTCAACCACGTCACCCATCTGTCCGTCCTGGAACAGTGTGGGATAGCCCTTGGCAGTAATCTGCTGAATCTTCCACTTCACAGGTGGCAGCATCACCACATACTCACCAGTATGCACATCAGGTGTTACCACCATGCGGTTGATGGTGGTGTGTACCTTTGTCTTATACTCGTACTTCTTGTCGTGAGCATTATGCACGAACTCTTCGTCGCGCTCTTTCTTGTTCTTGTCCTGGATGTCCCATACCAGTCGTGAGGCATTGTCGCCCTCCAGCGTCAGCACCATCTGCAGGTCGTCACCCAGGTTGTTTCTTGACAGTGAGTTATCCAAGGGGATAGCGCCCTGTTCCTTACCGCCGGCGATGCGGCCAATCATCTTCACACGGGTGTCGTCATAGAAATAGATGCCTGCCTTGTCGACAGTAAAGGTATGCTCCTTCTCGGTATCCTTGTCGTCTTCATAGAAGTAGCCGTCCTGATAGAACTTATGTCCGTCCTTGTAAGCCTGAATCTGATAAGACTGGTTTGGCAGGATGCGGAACGAGAACTTACCCTCGTGGTCAGTGGTCACCTTGCCGGCAGCTGTGTGTACCTCATAGATGTTAGCACCACTACCGACCTTGAAGGATACTCCCTGTACGGGGATGCTGGTACCGCTATACTGTACATAACCGGAAATCTTCACACTCGACTCCACCTCCAGGACAATGTCTTTCACTACGTTCTCGCCAGCACCAGTACCGAAAGCAACGGTCTTTGAACCATCATAGCCATTCAGGCGTGTAGAGATGGTGTACTCTGTCCTTGTAGCATTCACGTAAGGCAGGTCACGGAGGATGTAGTAGCCACTCTCGTCGGTGGTTGCCTCCTTGAGCTGTCCGTCAGGCAGCGTGGTATAGATAATCTGACCAGGGATACCCGTACCATCCAGGAAGCGGAAGAAGCCTGAAGCAGTAGCAGTCTGTACGCACTGGCCTTCCACCACCTTGGTGTCAGTATAATGTTGTCCCTCACAGTCGTTCACACCACGTACCTTATACTTGTATTGGTGGACGGGCGAGGTCGTCTTGTCCTCATACTGTGTCTCCTGCAGCTGGGTAGCAATGCGGATGAAGTTGTCTGGATCCTGCACATCGCTGCGCCATACCTCGTAATAGTCTACGGGATCGTCATTCTTGTTACCCCATGTCAGCACTACTGAGGACTGCTGTGTCTGGGCGACGAGTGAGTTCTCATCGATTTCACCCAGGTTTTCGTAATAGAAGGTAGGAAGCTCAGGGGCAGCAGGATTGATGGTCACCTGCGACTTGTCCTCAGTGATGGGCACTACTTTACCGCTATTGTCTTTTGTCCAGTAGCTAGAACCTAACAGGAAGATAATCTCGTCAGCAGTTTTACCGACAACGCTTCCGATGGCAGCAGAGGCCATTTTGGGAACAACCCTCTCATTCATCACCTGCCAATTACTGGTGCCCAGCTGTGCAGCGAGTTCTTCTACCAACATCGAGCCTACACTCT
>Ga0265298_10006522_pt1 | contig 14390 bp, 5 predicted proteins | sample AusTroGonzalo_MG_3_FD_193486 | JGI IMG/M metagenome (GOLD analysis project Ga0265298, IMG submission 193486) | Bovine rumen microbial communities from tropical cattle in Woodstock, Queensland, Australia - Gonzalo_01 | ecosystem: Host-associated > Mammals > Digestive system > Stomach > Rumen ...
TTTTTATCTTTTTATTCTTCATATTATTTTAACTCTAAATTACAAATTGATATTCACGCCAATCGAGAAAGAGCGCCCTGCGGAGAGTAGTCCACGGTCGATGCCTTGAGAGAGGATGTCGGATGCTATCGAGCAATCAGGGTTGCTACCCAGATAACGGGTCACTGTCAGCAGATTAGAGGCATTTCCCCAGATGGTGATGCCTTGCAGATAGGTGCTCTGGATGGGCAGGTAGTAACTGAGGGTTACGCTGCTCAGTCGCAGATAGCTACCATCCTCCATCCATCGGTCACTGAAACGGGCGTTGCCCATCGGGTCAGTATAGCTGACACGGGGAATGTCTGTCTTTTGCCCTTCTGTATTCCAACGGTTTTGTAGGGCCGTCGTCTGGTTTAAAAACAGACTACCGCCTTCGAGTATCGAGCGCTGATAGTTATAAATATCATTGCCCAAAGAGTAGTTCGCCACGGCATGCAACGTGAGGTTCTTGTAGGTCAGTGTCGTATAGATGTTACCATACAGGTTGGGATTCGGATCACCGATGATGGTGCGGTCAGACTCGTTGATAAGGCCGTTGCCGTCGAGGTCGGCGAATTTCATGTCGCCGGCTTCGAAATAAGCGCGGTCGCCATTCTGCTTCAGAATGTAATGTCCGTCGGACAGGGCTTCGGCTGTCGTGGCATAGACACCGTCGGTCTGATAACCATAGAATACGCCTACAGGCTGTCCCACCTGTGTCAGGATGGTAGCACCGTAGATGTCGGTTTCTACTGAACGGTCATTGTCAGGCAGTGCCGTTACTTTGTTCTTATAGTGTCCGGCTGATGCGCCCAACTCCCAACTGAAGTCCTTGAGTGCGAGCACCTTGGCACCCACGCTGATGTCATAGCCTATGTTCTCCAACCGTCCGTCGTTGCTCCAGTTCTGCTGGAGTCCACTCGTCCAGGCCAGTTGGCGCAGGGAGAGCAGGTTGGATGTCCAGCTCTTGAAGAAGCCGAGGCGCACCGTCAGGCGGTTGTCCAGCAGGCTGCCGCTGAGTCCGGCAGTCAGCCGTCGGGTAGTTTCCCACTGCAGGTCGGTATTGCCGATGTTGCCTATCACTTTGCCGCTCACCGTCTCACCCAGCATTCGCTTGGCAATGAAGTAGGAGCGGGAGGCCGTGTAGTCGATATCGTCATTGCCTGTCATGTCGAAGCCGACATTCAGTCGCAGGTAGTCGATGACCTTCACACGGGAAAGCCACGTCTCGTTAGAGAGCACCCAGGCTCCTTCAATGCTGGGGAAGACGCCCCATACCTTACCGGCCAGCTTCAGACCGCTGGCATCGTCGCCAAAGCGTGATGAGGCCTGGGCGGAGAGGCCTGCATCGAGGTAGAAACGCTCGGCATACGAGAGATTGCCCAGGGCATACCATACGATCTCACGGGTCTTATCGTCGGCACCGCCGGTATTCTTGAAGCGTAGCGAGGCACTCATATTTGGGGTCTTGTCGTTACCTGAGTTGTAACCCTGTTGCGAGGTCTGTTTGTAGTCACTGCTCATATAGCGCATGCCAGCCTTTACACTCAGGTCTAGGGCGCCTGCCTGACGCTGCCATGTCAGTCGAGTGTCGCTTTGGATGACCGTCTGACGGGCTGCCTGACTCTGTGCTATGTTCTGGAGAGTGGTTCCCTCGTCTAGGCCTTTGACGGTAAAGGTGGGCACACCTTCGATGGGCAGATAGTAGTTCTCGTTGGTGTTGACGAGTCCGAGGGTGAAGTGTTCGCTCAGCGTCAGATGGCGGTTGATTTGTATCTTCGGGGTGATGGCGAACATGATCAGACGGTTGCCGAACGAGTTGCGGTTCTTGCCGTCACCCAGATTGAGAATGCTCAGGGGATTGGCCAGCCGGCCCCGGTCCTGGAACATTCCCTCCAGATAATCATCGGCCTCGGCCAGATAGTGGCTTAGGTTGCCCCGCTTGTCGTAGGCGTATGGTGACAGGAACGGGGCCTTCACCAGTCCGAGGAATCCAGGTGCCGTGATGACTGTTCCGAGCGGGTCTTCAGGTGTCCCATCGTCACGCAGGCTGCGATCTACATCGCTGTAGGAGGCATCAAACCTGACGTCGAGCCAACGCGCCACCTTGATATCTGAATTCAGTCGCATATTAAACCGGCTGTAGTCGTTCTCCTTCAGCGTGCTATTACCTAGGGAATAGCCTACCGAGAGGTTGTACGAGGCCGCATCGTCACCACCCTGTACGTTGATGCCGTAGTTTTGTGAGAAGGCGTTGCGATAGGTCTCTTCCGTCCAGTCGGTTTCGTTGTGGTACTGGTTGTAATAATAGTAGGTCGGCTCCTGGTTCAGGTATTTCATCTTTCCCATCTGGCTGGGATTCATCCTGCCTGCCAACAGTTCGGTGGTATAGAGCCTGTAATCCTCAGCTCCCATCATCTTGGGCAGTCGTGGTATGAGTTCAAAGCGCCCGTTGATGGTGACGTCGATCTTTGTGGCCATCGACTTGTTGCGCTTGGTCTTGATAATGAGTACCCCGTTGGCACCCTTGGCGCCATAGATGGCAGTACCGTTCTTCAGCACTTCGACACGCTCGATGTCATTCACGTTCAGGTTGGCCAACAGGTTGTTGAAATAACCGTCGTGCAGCATCTCGCGACCGTATTGCATATCCATAATCACATCGTCGATGACCACCAGCGGTTGAACATTGGCATTCAGCGAGTTGACACCTTCAATCAGCATCATGCTGCCCATGCCGGGGATGCCCCCCCGACTGATACTTCGTACGTCAGCCCCCAGTTGCTGTGCCACCAAAGGGTCAATGTTCAGTTCTGAATTGTTCTCAAACTTGCCGGTCTCTGCCTTTATGATACCTGTGGTCTGGGAGTTATATGTCTCACTGAAAGCATTGCTGTACATTCTGCCGTCGGCTACTCCTTTCCCGTCTGGCGTGAGGGAACTGATAGCTTTCTGCTGTAAGTTATAACCGTCCACTCGCATCATGACCGAGCGGGTATATTCTGGAACCTTCAGTTCGTAGAGTCCCTGTTCGTCGGTCATTGTCGTCAGTCTCTGATTACCATAGGCCGACACGATGACGCCTGCCAGGGGCTGGCCTGTTGCTGCATCGACAATCCGGCCTGTCACGGTCTTTTCTTGTGCGAACGAATTGACAATTGACAATTGACAATTGACAATTATCAGTCCTAATATTCTAAATAGTCTCTTATTCATAATCTCAATTTCTTTTTCAATTGTCAATTTTCAATTGTCAATTCTCTTGGTCTGAGGTAGATGCAGTCGAGATACATCTCACGTGCATACGTCGATGTCTCACGTGCCAGGATGGCGCATTGTATTCTCAGGCTGACTTTGATGTCGCTCTGGTCATAGTTACATGCTGGCAGGTGGAACGCTTCAGCCAGTACGATGGTGTCCACACGCTCGGGATCGCTTGTAAACTGGGTGTTGCCAAAGTTCGTTGACTGGGCAACGCCCTTTTCATCCACGTAGTTGAGGGTCGCCTTGAACTTGCAGGGTCGCAAGTCCGGACTCGTCTGGTTGGAGACGGACTTGGGCAGCAATACCAGACAGATGTCGTAGTCACCCGCGAGCGTATTGTTGATCCTGAAGGTCAGGTCCCAGTTTGAGGTGGTTGTCTGTGGGATGATTTGCAGATAGGCATTCTCCGAGATGCTGTCAGCCACTTCGCGTCGTCCGTTATAGGTGCAGTTCTTTTCTTCGATGATGAGCCATGTACTCTCTCCCTCGCTCCAAATCTCCTTGAAATAGGTCTCTTGTGGGGTAAATGGCCATTCTCGGGTTTTGTAGATGATACCGTTGCTGCATGCCGTTGGTTCACTGCCATACAGAATGCCCCCAGGAGCAAAGGGATGGCTGAACACGTGGTAGACCGGTTTTCCGCTGACGGCTGATCGCTTCCAACTGAGATAGGGCACTGATACCAGTGAGTCATCCACAGAGTGTTGGTCAGTCATGTTGAAGACGGCATCGTCGAGCAGGGCGCGGTACGTCCAATACTGTTGGATGGAGTCCCGCTTCTGCACGGTCTCGTCATAGACGAAATGACTGGAAGCCTGGTCCCAGGCCTTCTGCCACCCTTCTGCGGTGGGAGCGACCATCCAATAGGTGGAGTCCTCGGCATTGATGAGCCCTATACTGCTAAGCAATCGGTTGTATTCTATCACTACTGAGTCCACATAGACGGGAACACCCTCTATGATGCCACTTGATACCGATGCGTCGGCATCAAACCAGTCCTCGTCGTACTGTCGTAGTCCGTTGCCGATATCCTTAAGGTCGGGCATGTCGCACAGTGCTTCGTAGATGTTCGGCTCGTAGGGCAGCGGACGCTCCGTGATGTGCAGGATACCGTTCTTTGCCCTTCTGTTGGCCTCTTTGACGGATACTCCCTCGATATGGTTCCCCTCCATTGCCACGCGCTTGGCGTTCAACAACAGCATGGTCTGTGCTTCATCCTTGATAGATGTCGCCGAACGTGAGAGATGGTTCAGCACAAAGAATTTCTCGACGATTGAGTCTCCCTGATTAGTCTGGACAAGCTGTAGTAATGAGTCGCGGTCGAAGGAACCGTTGACGGGTGCCACTATCGTGAATGCCTGGCCTCCGTCGAGCAGGTCTGCATAACTGACCACTGTCTTTTTGTGCATGCGGAACACCTTTGTTTGTTCCAAGACCTGACAGAAATCGCTCAGCTCGGGATCGGCCTTTACTTGCTGCCACAAGGTGAGGTTACTTCCACTTGTCGCATCAGCCTCATAGTGGTCATTCCAGTCGGAGCAGGAGGACAGTGCAATGCATAATGCATAATGCATAATGCACAATTTTATCACTGGTGACTTGAATTTATTGATAGCCATAATTTCAATTCTTCAATTCTTTAATTTTTCAATTTTAATTATATAATTTTCCATCAGTGCGTATCTTCTCCCTCAGGGCTTCCATAGATACTCTTGGGGCATAACTCAATATAGTCAAACGACCAATAGCGGTCAGGATCGTCAAGTACTTGGCGGAAACGCAGATGATAGGTCTTATTGGAGTCCAAATATTTGGTGGCCAGGATACGGCGCAGGGGACTGAGAGCGCGCATGGAGTCATCGCCGCCACCAGGATGCCAGACATCAGTAGATTTCATATAACCGCGGTTGTGCATGGCCTTGTCGTTGGCAGTGTTTTCTTCCTCATCATCGGTATCGGCTACCCATCCAATGGTGGGGTCTCCTCCGTTGACACGCAGATCGATGGGGATACCGCATGGCTCGTTGTCGAGATATACCTGGATGACACCACGCTCATCACCGGGTGTATAGCCCAGACGTACCTCGTAGGTGCCCGTCGGCACGGGAGGCAACTTGAATGTGACGTCGAAGACACCACTGATACAGACGGCATTGGCCTGATATGACCACCAATATTCTACATCGCTGTGCACTCCGACAAAGGTCTCTTTCGAGGTCTTCCAGTCGGTGATATAACCATTCTTGAAACCTGTTAGGATGTCTTCGCCATAGCGCCCGCGGCCATTGCAGTTCATGAAATCTGGACTGAGTACGGTGGCATCGATGCGGATACGACGGTTGAGCACGACATCGCGTACCTCGGGGGTATAGGCGAGGATATCGTCGAGATAATGGTAGACACCGTTCAGTGCATTCTGGTCGGTAGTTCCCGATTCTGAGGGCGACAGCACTTTGACACCACGTACGAAGACGCCTCGCTCAGCATGGCTCTGTACGCCACGGCGGTTGATGAACAGTCCTTCAGAAGGTCCGGCAAAGCGCATGATGGTGCCAGGGCACATCGTCTCGTAATACTCCTCGGGATCGATGAGCTTGGTATCTAGACAACGCTCACGGATGGTGCCTGACGGAACCCAGCTGTTGTACTGTCCGATACGAGGGAGCAGATGGTAGCTGACAAAGCGGTTGAGGGGGTTACGACGGTCTTTGGGATTATCGTCGTAGCGTCCGGCATCCTCAGGATAGGTGGTGTCGTAGATGCGCTTGGCGTAGTCTTTCAGATCGTCGATGGTGTGGATGCCATAACGATGGTAGACGGAGTCAGGCTCGACAAAGGCGGTGTACTTGAAGAATCGCTTTCCTACCCAGAAGGTACGTGTATAGGTGGCGCTACCACTGGTACAGCGTTCCATCGTGCCAGTATAGACGGAGTCATCGCCACAGCTATAGGTCTCATCGATATAACGGGTCAGTGAGTCGGCCATGCCTGTCATCCGAAGTGCCTGTGAGAAGATGCTGAGCACGGAGTCTTCCTCAATCTTATCGGCAATCAGCATACTGCTTGAGGTGATGGTGTTGTTGATAACGTGAACGACACCATTAGTGACAGAGTCGTCGCGCTCTAGGACACGCGCGTTCTTATTTATATAATAAACGAGCTTGTTGTTGTTCGTTACATCAGAGTCAGACGACAGCACGATATAGGCATCGTCCATGTTGAGCTCGGGCAGTGCGCCTTCGCTCAGGTCGGTGGTGAAGAAGGCACCTTTCTTGATGATATGCGTACGGGCCAGTGTGTCGCATGACTCAGTAGGAATCTGGTCAACGCTGCTATATCCCATCCGATGCAGATAACGGTCGATACCTTCGTTAGTCGGAGCGAAAAGTGTATATTTCAGCAGACCGGCACTACTGTATGTTCCATAGGTGGAAAGCATAGAGTAGTAGGGGGTACGCTTCAGAATGTCGATAAACTGACTGAACTGCTCAGGGCGCTCCTCCAGGAATTCTGCTGCAGTAAGCTTTGTTGAGGCATAATAGTTTTCCGGAACGTCCTGGTCGTTGTCGACGCACGACGTGAGTGCGGTGCCAATGATAATGCATAATGCATAATGCATAATGCTTAATTTTATCGGCCGTTTTTTGAATATATTGATAGTCTTATTCATAATTTCTCATTTTCTCAATTTCTCATTTTCTCGTGAGTTCTGAATCTTCGCCAGTGGTGAAAGCGGGGTTCTGTTCAAGCAGGGGGTTCACTTTCAACTCGCTTTTTGCGTAGGGGAAGTAGATGATGTTGGGATCGGCCAACTTGATCTTGATAGCATTGACATTCTCGAGATACTTTCTCGTGGATAGCGAGATAAGCCTGGAATTGTCACCATCACGCCGGGCTGTACGGACAAGGTCGAACCAACGTTTGCCCTCGAACAGGAACTCGCGTTGGCGCTCGGCCAAGAGTAAATCTTCCATGGCGGCCTGAGAGTCGATGTAGTCTGACTTGTTCAGGGTACTCTGTCGGCCACTGCCTACAGCATCGTTAGCCCGCTTGTTGACGATATCAATCAGTGTGAAGGCCTTTTCCAAGTCACCCTGACTATTGCGCTCGATGAGGGCTTCTGCCTTCATGAGCAGCATGTCGCTCAGACGGTAGATGATCCAGTTGGCGTCGCCACTGGAGCGACGGGAGTATGACAGTTGTAGGTCTTTTTCTGTACTGATATTCTGAGTGGTGTAGCTAACCGATGTACGGGCGTATTTTGTGATGGCATAGCGTGAACTGGTCAGTTCTGCACCCTCATAGGCCCGGCCGTCGGTCTTTTTGAAGATATTGTTGGAGCCTTGTGCCACATCCTTGAACAGGAAATCGGGTGCACTCAGGCGTCCTAGGGTATTGGTCGAGTTGCCGTAGTAGTTGCTGACCCAGGAGTTCTGCTGGCTTTGGGTGGCACGGAAATAAAGCTCGAAGATGCTCTCAAAGGAATTGCCCGCACCGAAGATCTCGTCGTAGGTATTGCCATAGACGGTGGAGCCAACGGGCTTCTCGAGGATCATGGGGATGCTGTCGATCAGGTCGATGTCGTTGACGTTGCCTTCCCGCTGGAGCATTTCTTCATATTGCTGCCGTTTGAAGTCGATGACCAGGTCGCAGTAGCGGATGCTGTTGTCCCAGTCGCCCTTCCACAGATAGAGGTCAGCCAGCAGGGCATAGACGGCCCAGCGGGTGATGCGGCTCGAGTTCTGATAAGCATTGGGACTGTCGTCAGTGTAATAACGACGTACGGCATCGCCCTTCACCGACTCCAGACTCTGGATCAGTGAGTCGAGCACGGCATTGAAGGGTGTAGCCTTCAGGATGTAGTTTTGGCTGTCGTCGATACTGGGTACGGTGGTGTAGGGCACATCGCGGAAGGTGCGGATGAGGTAGAAGTAAGCCAGACTGCGCAAGGTTGTGACCTCGGCGATGTTGGCCCGCATTTCTTCTTCAGTATAGTTGGGGTCAAGGGCTTGCACCTGGGGGGCATAATGGCACACGATGTTACAGCGGTTGATGCACTCATAGAACTTAGCCCAATTGCAAAGAGGATTCGAGGGAAGAAGATTCTCCTTCAACACCTCATTGATCTCGTCGGGGACACTGGAACCCATTCGCAAGTTGTCGCTACGCAGCTCGCCCCATACCACCATACGGGTCATGGCATCGTTGTGCTCTAATGTTTCGTAACAACTGTTTAGTACACTAGTTACATCGGCCTTTCCAGTCCAGTAGTTTTCCAGTACGACATCATTCATAGGCATGATGTCGAGGAAGTCGGAGCAGGAGGTCAGCGCTGCGCTGACGCTAATACATAATGCATAATACACTGCTCGGCTATGCCGCTTCGCTTGGCGAAGAATGCATAATTTTATCTTAAATATCTTGGTAGTCTTATTCATAACTTTCAATTCTATAATTTCTTAATTTTATAATTTAGAATTGTATCGTAATGCCGCCAGTGAACGATTTGGAACGTGGCGTCTTGGCACCATCGGTGACAATACCCATCGAACCGTAGCCTACCTCGGGGTCGGCTCCGGAATACTTGGTGATGACGAAGAGGTTGTTGGCTGAGACATATAGACTCAATTGTGTCAGACCCCACTTCTTGATGATCTTTGGATCGAGTGAGTAGCTGATTTGAGAGTAGTTCAGTCGGATGAACGAGCCATCCTCTACGAAGCGGTCGGAGCCGAGCCAGTTGTAGCCTGTCTGACGGAGGGCACGGGGAATCTCCGTGATATCGCCCTCAACGCGCCATCGCCAGTTGACGGCACGGCTCTGATTATTATTGTCGTACATCTTCTCGACCTCCATGCGGGCGGAGTTGATGATCTTGTTGCCGTAGCGGAAGTTGAATTGGTTGTTCCAGCTGAGGCGGCCGAAGTTGAGCTTGAAACCGAAGCCGCCGGTGAACTTGGGCAGTGAGGAGCCGAGGTAGACGATGTCGAGCTCGTTGATCTGACCGTCGGCATTCACGTCGTCGTAGATGGCGTCGCCGCCACGGAACTCATAGTTGACGCTTCCGGCACAGAACATCATGGGCTTGGTCATGCCGTTCTCGTCGAGGATGACTGCGCCTTGCTTGTCGCGCGCCACGGGGGCATTGGGGCCGCTCACACCCTTGACCTCCTCGGGTGAGTAGTCGCTGTATTGATAGACGCCTTTATAACGGAAACCGTAGATGCTACCCAGGGCGGTGTTCAGTTCGACACGCGAGAGGTAGCTGCCGTTGCTGCGGTTGAACTCCTGGTTGAGGCTGGCCAGACAGGTTTCGTCCATTGAGGTAATCTGGTTCTTGTTGTTGGCGAAGGTGACGTTGAAGTCGGCACTGAACTTGCCGGCGCGGATGATGCGGTTGCCGTTGAGGTTGAACTCCCATCCGACGTTCTTCATGTCGCCGACGTTCTGGTAGGCGAGGTTGGTATAGCCCGACGAGGTGGGGATGCCGCGCGAGGCCATCAGCAGGTCGCTGGTGTACTGCCAGTAGAACTCAACATTACCCGTCAGGCGGTCGTCGAAGAAACCGAAGTCGGTACCGATGTTATAGGTCTTCTTCTGCTCCCATTTCAGATTCTTCAGCTGGATGTTTTGGGGATAGACACTGCCTTCGCCCAGATAGCCGCTGCCGTTGCGGTACTTGCTGAAGTAGAGGGCCTCGGCACCAGGCTGACGGCCGACGATGCCCCAGCCCGGACGCACGGAGAGCATTGATACAAAGGGCAGGGCCCGTTGGAACCACGGCTCGCGATTGATGTTCCAACGAAGCGATAGGGCAGGGAAGTTACCCCAGCGCTGGTCGGGACCGAACTTTGTGCTGCCGTCACGACGCACGGAGAAGTCAATCATATAGCGGGTCTTGTAGGCGTAGTGGGCGGAATAGGTGAAGTAGATACTGCGCCACTGGCCACTGCCGGTTGACATACCGTCGATGATGCCCTCGGCGGCACTGCTGGTGATGGTGCCTGAGGGAAGTCCCCACGAGGTGGTTGACTGTGAGGTGGAGTTTCCACTGGTCAACTGACCGCGCAGCATCATGGTCAGTGAGTGGTCACGGTTCTTGAATACTGGCGTGAATGTCAGTGTATGGGTCGTGGTGACTCCCAGGCTCTTGTTCGATGAGGCCGTCGTACGGTTGCTCTGCTTGTTGTTAGTATCGTTCCAGCCTGTCGTGCTCAGCGAGAGGGGCATGAACTCGTCGTTGTACTGGTTGAAGATATTGAAGACCACCTTCCCTTCATAGTTCAGGCGGGTCTTGTCGTTGTCGATGCCCAGCAGTTCATAGCGTAGCTTGAATTCAGGGGTGATGTTGTAGCTGGTCTCGTCGTTCTTGGCGAGACGGGCCAGGGCGACAGGGTTCTTGTGGTTGAGCTGGTCGCGGAGGGCGTTGCTGACGGTGGGCAGCATCGAGTAGTACTCGTCGAGGTCACGGCCCTGCTTGTCCTGTTCATAAATAGAAAGGTTCGGCATGCGCACGTAGGCGATGGAGAGCAGGTCGCCGTTGTTCTTCTTGTTCTTTGTGTAGGTCAGGGCGATGTTGGTCTCGATCTTGATACGGTCGCTGACAAAGTAGTCGAGGTTGACGCGCGAGGTGAAGCGATCGAGCTGCTGCTCGATGATGGAGCCTGTCTCACGGTCGTAGCCGGCACCGATGCGGAAGTGGGCCTTCTCGCCACCGCCGCTCAGGGCCAGATAGTGGTTCTGGCGCCAACCGGTCTTCTTCACCTCCGACAGCCAGTCGGTATTGTTATTGTACATCTCGTATTCAGGGAAACTGGGGTTGTAGCTCAGCTCTGGGATGGCACTGGCCACGTCGCTCATTGAGGGGTTGAAGTACTCCTCCTTGAGCAGCATGGTGTACTCGTCGCCGTTGAGCATCTGATAGCCCTCGGGTTGGTAGGTGCCTGTCAGGCGGAAGCTGTAGCTGACGCGTGTCTTGCCACGGGCACCGCGCTTGGTCTTGATCTCGATGACGCCGTTGGAGCCCTGTGAGCCCCAGATGGCGGTGGCGGCGGCATCCTTCAGTACGGCGATGCTCTCGATGTCCTCAGGGTTGACGTTCAGTAGCTCGGCAAACTTCTCTTCGTTGGCCGAGGAGAAGTCGAAGTTGTTGGTGTTCGTCTCCCAGACGTTTCCGTCGACCACGATCAGGGGCTCGCTGGAGCCGTTGATGCTCGATACACCGCGAAGGCGCATGGAGGTTCCGGAGCCGAGGTTACCGGAGTTGGCCACGATGTCGAGACCGGCGATACGGCCCTGGATGGCCTCGTCGACGGTGGTGAAGGCGAGGCCTTCAAACTCCTTCATGTCGATACGCTGCTGGGCGGTGGAGATCTCATCCTCGGGGATGGCCAGGCCGGAGCCGACGGAACGGCGCCTGGCGGTGACGGTCACCTCCTTGATCTGTGTGGCATCCTGGAGCTTGACGGCAAACTTCGTCTTGTTGATGGGGAGTGTCACGGTCTTATAGCCTACGAACGAGATACGGAGCTTGTCTTTCGGATTCTTCAGCTTGAACGAGAAATTACCGCTCATGTCAGTGGTGGCGGAGGCCACGATACGGTTGGCCGCATCGATCTCCACGACATTGGCCATCATCACGGGGCCGAAGGCATCGGTCACGGTACCACTGATGATGTCGCCCACCTGCTGCGCAAATGAATTGACAATTGACAATTGACAATTGACAATGATCAGTCCTATTATTCTATATAGTCTCTTTTTCATAATCTTACTATCTTAATAATTATCAATTGTCAATTATCAATTTTCAATTAACAACGGTTGGTCTATAAGATGGATAACTGCCGAAGAACTGGTCTCAATCTGGTTGGCCCGCGCGGCATCCTGGGTGTCGTACTGGTATTCACGGGCCATCAGGTTGAAGAGACGGGGGTCGGTGGTCACTACATGACGGGTGTTCCTGGCATGGTCGACGAGGGTGATGCCATTGGACTCAAGGGTAGCACTGACACGGTAGAAGCGGTCGGTGCTGGGATCGACAACGGCTGTCTCGAAGTCACCACTCTCCTCGGCAGCCCCGATGAACAGGGCGTTGTCCTGGATATGGTACTTCAGGAAGTTGACGATCTGCAGTGAGTCACGGGTCTTGGCGGTCAGGTTGCCTGCCTCTTCATAGGCGTCGACCTTCTCCCACGACGACAGCTTGCCCCTCTGCTGGAGGTCGGCGATGCTCTCGTTGGTGGGGACGTAGACGGTATAGTGGTAGGTGTTGAACACGGAGATGTTCTGTCCGGCCGTGGCATTGCGCTTGTTGTGAATCTGCTCGAAGAGGCCGCTGCCGTCCATGAGCTCGAGGAACTTGGAGAACTCGGGGCGCGAGGCGAGCACGTCACGGACAGTCTGGCGGGTGCCCAGGATGGGCTGGTCGTCGAGGATATAGCTCTTGCCATTACCGCCGGCGGTCTGGTCATAGATGTAGCTGACGGTCAGAGGCTTGCTCTCATTGGTCTGATAGCTGCCGCTGACGGTGATGTTGTCACCTGCCTCAGCTTTGGCTATGCGGAGCTCGGTGCCGCCCTTGGTGCGGTAGTAGGTATGGCCGTCCTCCACGTCGCCGATGACGATATGGGTGTCGAGGATGTCCTTCAGTCGGTTGCGGATGACATTGTAGTCGGTGACGCGGCCGATGGAGTCGAGCACCTCGCCGGTCTCGGCATCGTAGTTCCAGAGGCTGGCCCAGACGCGCTCCTGGACGTTCACCTTCGAGGCGTCGTAGTGGAATCGCATCAGCTGGGTCTGGTTCTTGCCGTAGCTACAGGGGTCGACATACTGCAACAGGGCGTTGTTGGTCGGGATGAAGAAACTGTAGTAGGAGTTGAGCGAGTTGAGGTAGACGTTGTACTGCAACCGCTCGATGCCCCAGTAGAGGATGCGCATGGTCTCGTTGATGAGTGCAGGGAACGACACGCTGACATAGGCTGTGGGGGAGTAGACGCGGTTGGTCAGGTAGACGGCACCGTTGCATCCCAGCCATACGGAGTCGATAGCACTGCGTTCGACACCCATCGGGTCGTTGGCATCGTTGAGGATGCCCTGGAACTTTGAGGGGACGCTGCTGACGAACGAGCTGAGCATATTGTTGTTGATGAGCTTTGAGATGACATCGTCGGGAACACGGTCCCACGAGCCGTAGTAGTCGCGCAGCACCTTGCCGGCCCCCTCGTTCCACCAGGTCTCCAGGGCGGCGTCGCTGGGCACCATCATGACGGCCATGTCACGCTGCATTACGATGTTGCCCTCCTGGTCGTTCAGACCCGTATAGTAGGCATTCCATTCTGGGTCGTATTTCAGTAGTCCGTTGACGGGGCCTTTGTCGGGTGTGGCGTTGACGGGCAGTCCCCCCTGCGACTTCTCTGAGAAGAAACGTTTCTGGAAGATGGTGTCTACATGGGTGTCGTAGAGGTAGTTGTACTGAGTCGTAGTAGCCTGGTCGAGGGGGTAGGGGGCACAGTAACGCTCCAGCAGGCGGCTGTACATACTGGCATCACGCTTCTGGCGGATCAGCTCGGCCATGTTGGGAAGCGGCGTGACAACATCACTCATCTCGTGGATAAAACCGTTGGAGCATTTGATGTTGGGATTCACCACTGGCACGCCGTTGATGCTGGCATCGCCCGGCTGGCGCTGGGTGGCCTGGTTGTAGATGAAGTTGTAGTCGTCGTTAGTGATCCGCTTGTTGACGAGCAACTTTTCTACAAACTGCAGGAGGGGCACCGTCGAGTTGTCCATCATGCAGACCATCGGACGGCCTGCCTCACGGTATCGGCGCCAGTACTGGTTGTCGGGCATCTGGTTGGTGGTGATCACTGCTACGGAGTCATAGGGTGAACTGGAGGCGAAGCGCCTCATGCACTCACCCTCCCGTGGCGGTGTCCCTTCAACGCTTGAAAGGCTGTTCAGCTGCATCGAGTTGTCAAGCATACTGCCAAAGAGCAGCAGCTTCTTCTGAGAGGTCGAGAGTTGGCTGTACTGGCCGACTCCCCAGTTGTTGTTACGGTAAAACCGCTCATAGGCCTCGTCGTTGGCCACAAAGAGCGTCTTCGATC
>Ga0265298_10006523_pt1 | contig 14390 bp, 11 predicted proteins | sample AusTroGonzalo_MG_3_FD_193486 | JGI IMG/M metagenome (GOLD analysis project Ga0265298, IMG submission 193486) | Bovine rumen microbial communities from tropical cattle in Woodstock, Queensland, Australia - Gonzalo_01 | ecosystem: Host-associated > Mammals > Digestive system > Stomach > Rumen ...
TTCTATCTTTTCATAATTTTACGCCTTCTCTCGTTTCCCTCACCTGACTAAGGGTTATTGCCTTATTTTGTGCTACTTTTATGCTGGTTTTATGCTATTACCGATTAATAACAACAAAAAAACGTCCCGAAGGACGCTTTTTAGTATGTAGGGAATATTAGTCTTTGGGCAGATATTTGGGGAAGGACTGTTCGAAGATGCGGACGGCCTGGCCGAGGGAACCGAACATCTCGCCGCCGGAAGCGTTGGCGTGCCCGCCGCCGTGGAATACTTCATGCGCCCAGATATTGACGGGCCGGTCACCCTGCGAACGGAAAGAGAGACGGATGCGGTTCTTGGGCGTGCCGGGCTTGGCGCGCTCTTCGCGCATGAAAACGGAGTAATAGACATCGCTGATCTGGAGGGGCATGTTGACGAGCCCTTCCGTATCGCCTACCTGATAATTATACCGCTCCAGTTCGTCGGCGGAAAGGGTGATCAGAGCCAAGTGGTACTCGGGGTAGATGCGCATTTTCTTGTACAAGGCATAGCCGGTCAGCCGCACGCGGTCGGCAGAGTACTGGTTGAAGACGGCATTGTAAATCTCATCCTTCTTGACGCCTGCACGCACGAGGTCGGCGATGATCTCATACAGCTCGCAGTTGGTGGAGTTGAACGAGAAATTGCCGGTGTCGGTCATCAGACCGGTGTAGAGGCAGGTGGCTACGTCAGTTGAAAGTTGAAAGTTGAAAGTTGAAAGATACTTATAGACAATCTCGCAGGAGGAGCAGGCCTCAGGGTGGGAGTGCACCTCATCCGCAAAATCGACGGGGTTGAGGTGATGGTCAATGAGGATCTTCGGGCATGGATTCGCCAGCATCTTCTCGCCCATCGGACCGATGCGTTTGGGGTCGTTGAAATCGGTACAGATGAACAGGTCGGCGGCTGCGATGAGGGCATTGCATGCCTCGGCATCCTTCTCGTAGATGCGGATGGCGTCCGCTCCCGGCATCCAGTTGAAGAAAGCGGGGAAGGCATTGGGGACGATGACCGTGATTGATTGGTGATTGGAGATTGGTGAATTGCCCTTCTCGGCGGAGGCCACTCCTCCCGTTTGTCGGGAGGACGTTCCGGGTGATTGGTCATTGAGCCAATGGTAGAGCGCAAGGGAGGACCCCATGGCATCGCCGTCCGGCGCCATGTGGGTGAAAATGACGATATGACGGGCGTTGTCTATATAGTTTTCCATACTTAGTTCTTGAAGGATTTGTTGATTTGCGTATGGACGTACAGGCCGGGCAGGAAGGTCTTCTTCACGCCGTCGATGCAAGGTCCGAACAGATAGAGCGGCCAGGGTTGCCACGGGTCGTATTTCCACTCGACCTCATAGGCACGCGGGCGGATATCCAGCTTGGTCGGGTTGCTCTTGGGGATGAGCGAGTTGCCGAGGGTGGTGAAGGTATTGGCGTTGCGCGTGATGATCTTATAGGGAATGTCATCATCCTTGTGCACCATGATCTCCAGCCCGTGGTACAGCATACGGAACGAGCCTTTGGCTTGGGTGGTGTTACCCGTGTATTCGGTGTCGAGCGTGTCAATCATACAGTCGGCGGTCATGCCTACCAGCGGCCGGATGAAGGGGCTGAGGAAGTTGACATTGACGTCGGTGACATGCATCCGTGAGTAGAAGGTGCTTTCGCGGTCCATGGTCAGTTTTGCTTTGGCCGTAGCGCCGCCTTTGTCCACCGGGCATCCGCCTTCCAGACTGATGGTGGCGCCGCGACGGTTGGTGATATTATCCACTTTGGCGTGTATGTCCTGCATGGTCAGATGGCCGATGTTCTTCTCCGTGCTGGCCAGTTCGATGAAGAGGTGCTGGATGGCAGCGTCCACATGCTTGACGGCGAAAGTGACCGGAATGGCCATGAGCGCCTGTTGGGGTGTCTGGTAAGGAGATTTGGGCTTGTACCGGGTGTCGCGGAACACGTTCATCTGCGCCACCACGGCTTCCGCACTCTCCAGCGTCATGTCTTTCGCCAGCGCCTTGCGGACCGGATTGAAGGGACTGGTGGTGACGCTCGCGATGGTCATGTCTATCCATGTGACGGGTTCGCGGACGATGTCGCCGAGTTTCATCTTGGGCATGGTGTTGGCGATGCGTGTGGGACCGACCTGCAGTGCCCCTTGGTTGGCCTGCGCGATGTCGCGCGTGTCGATGGCGATACGTCCGTCGGGAGTCTTCACGGCAGCATGCGCGAGGTAGAACGTATAGACCGAATCGCAGTAACTGAACACCGAATCGTAGGCGAGGTCGTGTACCTCGACGGAGCAGCTGTCCACCGCCACGTCCAGCTTGGTGCGGACGCTATGCAGCGCGAGCGAGGCGTTCTCCAAGGCGAAGTTCATCAGCTCGGCTTTTGCCAAAGGGAAAACCTTGGGCGTGGTGTCCTGCGGGAACTGCGGGAAGCACAGTTCGGGGTGCTCTTCGTCCATCCACAGCTCCACACGCGGAGTGCTGACGGTAAGCGAATAGACGAGTGCCTGCTTGCGCAGCAGCATGGCGTAGAAGATACGTCCTACGTCGATACGCTCCACCTCGATGTTCACGCCCGGACGGACGGTGTCTTTGCGGATGACGGTCTCGCCGCGATAACTGAACCGCAGGTCGCTGACCGATGCGATGCCGCTGAACAGGCATATCTGCACGTCGCCGACCGACGCTTCCACGCCGGGCAGGGCTGCCAGCTGCTTATTCACTTGTTTCTTGACGATGCGGGACGCGATGACGTCCGCTCCAATGAAAAGGACGATGCCTACCGCCAGCAGAGTGCCGAGCACGATAAGCGTAATTTTCCAAGTACGTTTCATAGTGAATTATTTTTGAGCAAGTAACATGACTTCTTCAGCTATGCGCTTGGCAGAATCTTTCTGCGCCAGCTTCAGGATGTTTGTATGGAGAGTCTGCAGGCGTTGGTCGTCCTGCAGCAGTTCGAGGGCGGTCGGGATGAGCTTGTCCGCCGCCTCGGCGTCACGCACGAGCACCGCCGCATCCTTGTTGACCAGCGCCATGGCGTTGTGCGTCTGATGGTCCTCCGCTACGTTGGGCGAGGGCACCAGGATGGCAGGTTTGCCGAGCAGGCACAACTCGCTGATACTGCTGGCGCCGGCACGGGAGATGACGAGGTCGGCGTTGGCGTAGCGGTCGGGCATGTCGGAGAGGAAATCCAGACACTCGATGTTCGCCGGACTGCCGGCTGCGGTCCATGCCGCCTTGCATTTGTCGTAGTACGCCTTGCCGGTCTGCCATACGACGTGAATGCCGCTTTTCTGCAATGCCGGAAGGGCGGCTATCATCGCTTCGTTGATGGTGCGAGCACCAAGGCTTCCTCCGATAATCAAAAGCGTCTTTTGTCCGTTGCCCTTGGCCTTTTTCCCTTGCGTCAGGTTCTGGCGGACGGGATTGCCGGTGAGGATGATCTTGTCGGCAGGGAAGAAGCGCTCCATGCCTTCGTACGCCACGCAGATTTTAGCGGCTTTGTCCTTGAGCAGCTTGTTGGTGACCCCGGCAAAGCCGTTCTGCTCCTGCAGCAGGATGGGGATGCCCATGCTGGCAGCCTGCCACATGGCGGCGCCGGACGCATAACCGCCGACACCGACACCGACATCGGGACGGAAATCGCGGATGATCTTCTTCACCTGCCTCAGGGACTTGACGAGGTCCATCATCACCGATACGTTCTTCCATGGCTGGCTGCGGTTGAAGCCTCTGACGGGCAGACCGACAATCTTGTACCCTGCTTGCGGCACGCGCTCCATCTCCATGCGGCCGAGTGCGCCGACAAACAATATCTCCGCCTGCGGATCCAGTTCCTTCAGGGCGTTTGCAATGCTGACTGCGGGGAAGATGTGTCCACCTGTGCCTCCGCCGGAAATCAAGTATCTCATATGATGTCTAATGTTTATTCCAAAGTGACTATCGGGGCATCGTCCATGCTGGTTTCCAGGGTCTCATTGACGCGGTCACGAAGCTCTTTCTGCTCGCGGCTGACGCCCATCATGATGCCAAAATAGACGGATGTGATGAGTACGGACGTACCGCCTCGGCTGATGAGCGGCAGCGGTTGTCCTGTGACGGGTCCCAAACCTACCGCGACGAGCATGGAGATGAGCGCCTGGCAGGTGATCATCAGCGCCAGACCCATTGTCATGAGCATCGCCGGCATGTCCGAGTAACGGCTCGACACATTGCAGGCGCGGAAGAGGATGGCGAGGTAGAGGAAAATAAGGAAGCCTGCGCCGATGATGCCGGATTCTTCGACGATGATGGCGAAGATATAATCGGCAAAGGCAAGCGGCAGATAATCGCGCTCCTTGCTGTTACCGGGCAGCACGCCGATGGGCGAAGCACCGCCGCGGGCGATTGCCACCGCCGAATAGACCTCCTGTATATTGTCGTCCGTGAGTACGTACTTGGAGCCGTTGTCCTCCACAAAATGCCGGTCGATACGCGCCACCCAGGTAGTCGCACGCTTGAACGGACCGTGCATCTCCCGTTTCGGTCGTACGAAAGCGAACTCGACCAGCAGATACCCCAGCACGAGTCCGGCGGCGGCAATGCCGATCACTGACAGCGTGTATTTCCACGGAATACGCGCTAGTATCCATAAGCAGAAGATAATCAGTCCGATAAGCACCGCCGTAGAGAGGTTGGATGCCATGATGGGCAGCATCACGATACCGGAGATGAACAGGGTGCGGTAGAAATATTTGCGCTTGTCATCCTCCGTGCGGATGCGTGCCAGTTGGTCGGCAATGACAATGATGAGACTCAGTTTGGCGAGCTCCGAAGGCTGGAACGTGATGCCGGCTATACGCACCCATCGCGCCGCGCCGTTGATGGTCACAACCAGCGGATTGCCCGGAATCATCGTCGAATAGACGAGCAGCGTGCTGAGGCCCAGCAGTGCGTACCCGCCGAACCGCACCCAGTAGGACGGGATGAACTGGATCAGCGCGGCGGCGGCGATGCCGAGCACGATGAAGAACATCTGCTGCCCGATCGGTCCCAGCGCCGTATGCTGCATGTAGACCAGGGTCGAGGACGCCGAAAAGAGGGCGATGATCGCCACAATGATCAGGGCGATGAACAGTCCCCAAAACGTCTTGTCAATATTTTTGAAATTCAATTTCATGTGTTCATCAGAGCGCTTTTACGGCTTTCATGAACTGTTCGCCGCGGTCCTCGTAGGATTTGAACAGATCGAACGAGGCGCAGCAGGGTGATAGAAGCACGGTGTCCCCTTCGTGCGCAGCGTTGTATGCCGCCATCACCGCATCATGCAAATTATTCGTATCAACAATTGTGAATTGTGCATTGTGAATTGTAAATTGATCAAAGTGCTCATGCAGTTTCTCGTTGTGCAGGCCCATGAAAACGAGCGTGTGGCATTTCTCGCGTACCAGTTCGTCTATCTCGCTGTAATCGTTGCCCTTGTCTTTGCCGCCGAGGATGAGCACGGTCGGCGTGGTCATGGCTTCGAGGGCGTACCAGCATGAATTGACGTTGGTCGCCTTGCTGTCGTTGATCCAGCGCACGCCGCGCACCGTAGCCACATACTGCAGGCGGTGCTCCACGCCCTGAAAGGTCTTGAGGCTCTCGCGGATGACCTCTTTCTTGATACCCACCACGTTGGCGGCGATGGTGGCAGCCATCGAGTTGAGCACATTATGACGGCCCTTGAGCGCCAGTTCCTCTTCGCCCACGGGCAGCGGGTTCGGTACACTGAAACCGTACGGATAAAGCGTCGCGCCGAGTTGTATCTTCCGCATCTCACGGTCAATGACGGGATCCTCCGCCCAGTAGATGAACGAGTCCTCCTTGGTCTGGTTGCGCGCGATGCGGAACTTGGCATCGACGTAGTTCTGGAACTTATAATCGTAGCGGTCGAGGTGGTCCGGCGTGATATTGAGCAGAATGGCCACGTCCGCCTTGAAGTCGTACATGTTGTCCAACTGGAAGGACGAGAGTTCGATCACATAGTAGTCATGGTCCTCATGTGCCACCTGGAGTGCCAGCGAGTTGCCGATGTTGCCTGCCAGTCCGACGTTGAGGCCCGCCTGCTTGAGAATATAGAAAATGAGCGAGGTGGTGGTCGTCTTGCCGTTCGAACCGGTGATGCAGATCATTTTTGCATGTGTATACCGGGCGGCGAACTCGATCTCCGAGATGATGGGCGTGCCCTGCGCCTGCAGCTTTTGGATAAGCGGCGCGGTCAAGGGAATGCCCGGCGATTTGACTACCTCGCCGGCATTGAGAATCAGTTCCTCCGAGTGCTTGCCGTCCTCCCATGGTACGCCGTTCTGGTCCAGCAGCGCGCGGTAAGGCTCGCTGATGGTGCCGCAGTCCGATACGAACACGTCAAATCCTTTCTCCTTGGCAAGAATAGCGGCGCCTGTACCGCTCTCGCCGGCTCCTAAAACTACGATTCGTTTCTTAGCCCTATAGGCACGATTAACTTCGTTTTTCATAATTAACGTATTTTCAAAGTCAATATCGTTATTGCCGCCAAAATCAAGGTCACAATGCAGAAACGCAGCACGATCTTGGTCTCGTGATGCAGATTGCCGCTGCCCTTGAACTTAATGATGCAGGTCGGGTCGTTCTTGAGAACCTGGTCCACAGATGTGCGGAAATGGTCATGCAGCGGCGTGCGTTTCCATACGCGTACGTGCTGCCCGCGTTTCTTATAGAATTTATATACCTGCGTCTGTACGATGACGCTCACGCTCTCCATGAGGAACACGCCGCACAGCACCGGCACCATCAGCTCCTTGTGGATGATCATGGCGCACACACCGATGATACCGCCGACCGTCAGACTGCCCGTGTCGCCCATGAACACTTGTGCCGGAAAGCCGTTGAACCACAGATAACCGACCAGCGCGCCGACGAAGGACGCGAGGAACACCACCAGTTCTTCCGAACCGGGTATGTACATCACGTCAAAATATTCGGTCAGCATCACGTTGCCGCTGGTATAGGCTAAAATGAGCAAGGCGATACCGATGATCGCCGAGTTGCCGGCGCACATGCCGTCCATGCCGTCGTTGAGGTTGGCGCCGTTGCTCACTGCCGCCACAACGAACACCGTCAGCAGCACGAAGAAGATCCAGCCGAAGCGGTATTTGTTCGTCTCGCCGGTCCACGAAAACAGGTCGGCGTAGTTGAAGTTATGATGCTTGACAAAGGGGATGGTGGTTTGCGTCGATTTGATTTCGGGGCTTTTCTCAAAGACCTCGATATTGTTCTCAATCTTGTGCGTCACTACCTCGTTCATCGTCACCGCCGGACTGAAACGCAATGTCAGACCCACAATAAGACCCAGCGCCACCTGACCGCCGATCTTCACCCATCCGTTCAGACCGTCCTTGTTCTTCTTGAAGGTCTTGATATAGTCGTCTGCAAACCCCAGCGCACCCATCAGCAGGGTGGTGATGAGCATCAGAATCAGATAGACGTTGGTCAGTTTGCCCAACAGCAGGCACGGCACCAGAATGGCGGCGATGACAATGAGTCCGCCCATCGTCGGCACACCTTTCTTGCCCACGTTGAACGGGTCGGTTTTCTCGTCACGCTGCGTCTCGCTGATGTTGTGACGCTTCATGTAGTTGATGAACCAGTTGCCGAACCAGATGCTGATGAGCAGCGCGATGATGCCGGCAATGATCGCCCGGAACGAGATGTAGGAGAACAACCGGTATCCCGGGAACTGGCCTAAGGATGTAAAAAAGGAATATAGCATAAATCTCAAATCATAAATTATAAATCAGTTCGCATACTTGCGAACGATCTCATGGTCGTCAAAATGGTGCTTGACACCTTTGATGATCTGGTAGTCTTCGTGTCCCTTTCCGGCGACGAGGATGACGTCTCCGCTCTGGGCGAGGGTGCAGGCGGTCTGGATGGCTGCGGCGCGGTCCTCGATGACGAGCGTGCTGCGCAATTCCTCTTCGGTCAGGCCGTCCGTCATGTCCTTGAGGATGTCCTGCGGCTCTTCGTCACGCGGGTTGTCGGACGTCAGAATGAGTTGCTCACTGCCGTGCTTGGCTATCTGCGCCATCATCGGGCGTTTGCCCTTGTCGCGGTTACCGCCGCAACCGACCACCGTAATCAGTTTGGCGCCGTCTTTCTTGATCTCACGAATGGTCTGGATCACATTATCCACCGCATCCGGCGTGTGGGCGTAATCGACAATCGCCGTCCAGCCTTTGGCGCTGTGGATGGTCTCAAAACGGCCGTTCACCGGCTTTAATGTGCTCAGTACACGCAGTACTTCCAACTCGTCGAAACCGAGGTTGAGTGCCGCGCCGTAGATGCATAGCAGATTGCTTACGTTGAACCGTCCCACGAGCGGCACGAACACCTCTTTGCCGTTGATATTCAGCATCATACCGTCAAATCCTTCCTCCAGTATCTGCGCCTTGTAGTCCGCTAACGCACGGGTGGAGTAGGTATGCACCGCCGCCTGGCAGTTCTGCGTCATGACAAGTCCGTTCTTGTCGTCTTTGTTGGTTACGGCGAACGCGCTTTTCTTCAGTCCGTCGAACAGGCGTTTCTTCGTATCGCGGTAGTTGTCGAAGGTCTTGTGGTAGTCTATATGATCACGCGTGAGGTTGGTGAACAATGCTCCGTCGAAATCGAGTCCGGCAATGCGCTCCTGCGCGATCGCGTGGCTGCTGACCTCCATGAACGCGTACGTGCAACCGGCATCCACCATCCGTCTCAACAACCCGTTCAGCTCAATCGCATCCGGCGTCGTGTGCGTGGCAGGCACCGCCTCGTCCTCGATATAATTGACCACGGTGGAGAGCAGTCCGGCTTTGTGACTCATCGCGCGCACCAGTTTGTACAGCAGGGTGGCAATGGTCGTCTTGCCGTTCGTGCCCGTCACACCGACCAGCGTCAGCGCCTTGCTCGGCTCGCCGAACCATTTGCTCGCCATCAGACCTAACGCTTTGTCCGTGTTCTCGACGAGGATGTAGGTGACTTGTCTATTGTCCTTTGTCCATTGTCCATTGTCCGGCATATATGCCCGATCGCTCAGCACGATAGCCGAGGCGCCTTTGTCGACACAACCATCAATGAATGTATGGCCATCTACTGCTGTGCCGACTTGCGCAATAAACAGGTCACCGGGACCTATTTTCCGGCTGTCAAAATGCAGATTGTTAATCTCAATGTCTGTCGTGCCAATCACCTCAACGGGCTGGATGGCGGTCAATAGTTCGCGTAGTATCATAGTCTTATCTTTTTTCCAAAACTCTTTCTCCGTTCTTCCACACATAGCACCCCGTGTACGCCATCGTTTTCTCGGCAATGGTGCGGACGGTCGAACCGCAGTCCATACCGGCGTCGTAGGGGAATTGCGGATCCTCTATCATGCAGATGCAGGTGTAGCGCGGGTTCTCTTCGGGGAAATAGCCCACGAAGGTGATGCGGTGGCGCCGGCTTGAGTAACCGTGTCCACGCACGTACAGCTGCGCCGTACCGGTCTTGCCGGCGATGGAAACAAGGTCTGATTGTGCTTTGCGGCCCCGCCATTTGTTCACGGATGCCGTACCCAGGCGGCTGTCCCATACGACATCATGCAGCGCGCCTTGGATATCGCGGATGGTGCGTGCCGAGCAGATAGATGACTTGACCACCTCCGGGCGGAACGAACGCTCCGTTTCGCCGTCCTGCTGGATGGCTTTGACGAGCATCGGACGCATCATGCGGCCGTTGTTGGCGATGGCGTTGTAGAACATCAGTATCTGCATCGGACTCAGCTCCACCGAGTAACCGTAACTCATCTTGCTCAGCGTCACCGTGTCACGCGGTACGTCGATACGCACGCGGTCGGCTCCCGGTATCTCGCAATAAACGCTGTCCATCAGACCCATCTTCTCGATGCGGCGGACGAACTTCTTCGCCGAGCCTTCATAGCTGCGCGTGATGAGTTTGGCAAGGGCGATATTGGACGACACCGCCAGTGCCGAACGGACGGTCAGCACGGTGTCCATCTGGTGGGCGTCGGTGTGCTGGACGGTGAAGTACCGCCACGGCTTGCTGCTGATGCTCACCGTATCGTCAATCTCTATCTTGCCGTCGTCTAACGCCGCCACCAAGGCGACGGTCTTGAACGTCGAACCCGGCTCTACGCGCTGTACGGCGTGGTTCTGCGCCTCGTAGTAATGGCCGTCTTCCGAACGGTCGATATTGGCGATGGCGCGTATGTAGCCCGTCTGCGTCTCCATGAGGATGCAGCAGCCCCATTTGGCGCCGCGCTCTTCGGTCTTCTTCAGCAGCGCGTTCTCCACAATGTCTTGTAGGTTGGCGTCGATGGTCGTCACCACGTCCAGCCCGTCTTTGGCTTCCTCTTCGGTCACCGACTCGTTGCGTCCGCCGATGCGCTGGATCGAACTCAGTCCGTCCACGCCGCGCAGCTCCTTGTCGAACTGCTTCTCCAGACCCGAGTTACCCCTGCCGCCTTCGCCGTAGATACCCCCGATAGTGCGGCTTGCCAGAATACCGTACGGCTTGATGCGACGGTGCTGGTCCTCAAAGAAAATGCCGCTGCGCACCTTGCCTCGTTGGATGAGTTTGTTCTGCAGCAGCGCCTGCCGTTGCAGGTAATTGATGCGCTGGTCGCATACGCGCAGACGTTTCTCGCCGCGGCGGTAAGCCTGCACGATCCGGGTTTTGTATTCCGCTGCGCTCTTGTCGCCGACAATAGTAGCGAGGTCATGTGCCAGCGTGTCGATATGCTCGGTGAATAGCTTGCCGTTCTTCTCGCGCAACGCAGGCACGCGTGTATCCATATACATATAGTATTGCGGCATACTGGTGGCGAGCAGGCGTCCGTTGCAGTCAAGTATGTTGCCGCGCGTGGCGGGAATAGGCCGGTGGGTAGGTACTTGCTTCTCCGCCACCTTCAGCCATTCGCTCCGCTCCACCGCCTGAATATAGATGATCTTGCCCAACACCGCCACAAAACCCAGCGCAATGAACGTAAAGATCACTGCGAAGCGCCATACCGTATTTCTTTGCTCGTCAGACATCTCTCAATCTTCTATCTTCGTCGGCGGAATTGTATTTTCCTTGAGGTCGCTGCCGTTCTCCCGCAAGGCCTCGATGATCTGGCTCTGCCGGGTGGCGTTGGTCAGTTGTGCACTGATGGTCATGTAGCGGAACTTGGCGTCCAGCATCTCTTTCTTTGTGTCGGACAACCGGTGCTGCTGCTTGACCGCCTGATAGCCGGTCAATATATACAGAAAGACCAGTCCCACGATCAGTCCGATCAGCGGGTACTGCTCTCTGAACCGCTTGCTCCGCAGCAAGTCTCCGTTCAACCAGCTTTGTATGTCATGTGCGTCAGCCATTATTTCTTTTCTGCAACCCTCAATTTGGCACTACGGCTACGCGGATTCCGTTCTACTTCATCGGCTGAGGCTTCGCGCCCCTTCTCGATAACATCAAACGGCGTCAACGCGTTTCCGTAAAAGTCTTTTTCTATCGTGCCTTCCAGATTGCCGCTTCTCAAGAAGTTCTTCACCAATCGGTCTTCCAGCGAATGATACGTCAGTATCGCGATCCGTCCGCTGGGTTTCAGCAGGTCTCTCGCTGCCACTAACATCTCCCGCAAGGCTCCCATCTCGTCGTTCACCTCTATCCGCAGCGCCTGGAACAACCGTGCCAGCTCTTTTTTTGCGTTGGTGGGGATGTTCAACTCTTTTGTATCCGCCATGATTGGCGGATTTCCCATCACCGCCGCCACTAAATCCTCTGTCCGCTCGATGGCTTTCTGCGCCCGTGCCCTGCACACGGCTTTCGCAATTGCCCTGCCGTTCTTCAGCTCGCCGTAGAGGTAGAATATCTTCGCCAGTTCCTCTTCGCTGTACCCGTTCACGATGTCCGCTGCCGTACGTTTGGCCGTTTGGTTCATCCGCATGTCGAGCGGTGCGCTAAACCGGAAACTGAACCCGCGTTCCGGACAGTCGAAATGATGAAAACTGACTCCCAAATCCGCCAGCAATCCGTCTATCTCCTTCACCCCGTAGTAGTCCATCCAGTTCCTCAAGTACCGGAAATTGCTGTGCACAAACGTCCATCGCTCATCCTCAATCGCATTCCGTAAAGCATCGACATCCTGATCGAACGAATAAAGGTGTCCTGCGTCCGCTTCGAGTATCGCTCTCGAATGTCCACCGCCCCCGAATGTGACATCTACGTAGATGCCTTCTTTGTGAATGTTCAGACTTTCGATCGTTTCCTTCAGCATTGCCGGTATGTGATACACATTTACCATTTGGTCATTTACGATTTACGATTTTTTCATTTTAGCACGTAAGCGTGCGGCCAACTCGGTCTGGCTCAATCGTTTGTTAGCGAAGGTCTCCGGTGCCCACAGCGCAAAGCGGTTGAGCATGCCGACGAACAGCACGTCCTGTTGCGCACCGATGGTCTCCAGGTTCTTCTTCTGGAGCAATATACGTCCCTGACCGTCCATTTCCATGTATTCGGCGTCGGCCATGAACTGCATCAATATCAGCTGGTCTTCCGGATTCCATTCGTCGAGCGCTTGGCGCAACTGCTCCACTTTCTCGTTCCAAACCTGCTCCGGATAGAACATAAGGCACTCGTTGTCCGTGTCGCGGCGCATCACGATACGTTTGCTCTCGGCTTCCGCCAATATCTTGCGGTAACCTGCCGGCACGAAGATACGTCCCTTCTCGTCCAACCGTCCTTCAATATTTCCTACAAAAGTCTGCATAATTGTCTAATTATCCAATTTCGGGTGCAAAGATACAAAAAATATTTGATATTCACCACATTTCCCCACAAAAAAATTTATCAATTGTTTTATTAACACAAATTCAACAATTTTAATAAATGCTAAATTATATGAAAATCAGTAATTTAAGAAGGATATTAACATTTTAATAAAAAGTGGGGTATTGTGGGGGTGTTTGTTGTGTTTCCATTTGCCTACGTATGTTATTAGCCGCTTCGTATCTCCCGTGGAGCACAAAAAAAGAAGCCCGCCGAAGCGAGCTTCTTTGAATGAATAGACAGGTGGGGGATTAGAGTTTCGCACCCGTAGCGTTGTATTTCACACCGTTACGCTCGATAATGAGTTGACCGTCACGAATAGCTTTCTTCGTTTCTACGCCCTTATAGCTGCTTACGCTCTCAATGCCTTGCGGGCCATCTACCTCTACTACCTTGAAGACGAGTTCGCGGCCGAACTTGCTTAAGATGATCTCGTCGCCTACTTTCGGAAGTTCCGTACCCTCTTCCATGTATTCTTCATAACCTTCAATGTAAAGGAAATATGTATTATAGTTGTACCATACATCAGTGCTTCCGGCATACCAATCCATATCAATTACATTAGCCCAATCCGGAGCAATGATTTGGTAGTTATATTGATAGGTAACCGTGTCATACAGCATTTCAGTGGCAGCTAAAATAACGTCTGGGTAACCCTTCAGATCACCATCAGCATGTACAAGGTAATATGCTTCGTACTGTTCGTTATATTTTGCAATCATATTATATGTATCGCCGTAGTTCTCATAACCAAAGAGTTCCGAGTAGTCTTCCAATGTGTAGAACGAACCATTGAGCATGATGTACGGATCGAAATTAGCGATAGCCGGTTGGATATTATATGCCGTATCAATTACATAGGTTCCGGCGTTGTAATACGGGTTATAGGACGATACGATACCGAAGTTGGCACCCTCTTGGTCCAGACCGCTAAGCATTACTACGAACGCATCTTTGAGAGTAATACCCTCAGAGATAACCGTACCATATGGATCTTTTTCCTCAAAGCTGAAATGAGCCATGTATCCCGGGAAATACTTGTTGGCAGTTACGTCAGCGATGGCGCAGGTCGTTTGAGCATAAACAGTCTTCAAGTCAGAGGACAAAATCGTTACACCCAGTTTGTTAAACGTGGGTTTTGTATAGTAGTATTTGGCGGAATCTGCCACATAGGTCAGTGCGTTAATGGCCATAGAGATCTCTTTAACGAACAGCGGAGCCTGCGGTTTGTCATAGGCAACAAGCAATCCTGCTGCCTCTACCGTCAGCGTGTCATTATACTGGAGAGGCTCTGTACCGTAGAGGTAAGACCAGCTCTTAGTCGCGCTGTCCGTGTTCCATACGAACATAGAGCTGTAGTCCATTCCTGTTGCAGAGTTCAATACCATAGCTTTCGTCAGAGGGAACGTACCGTCATCACTGAGCGGATTTACAAATCCGTTCCATACTAAGGTAGATGCCAGAGTCGTGTCAATCGGATCACCCGGATAACCGAGTAATACAAAGCTGTCTTTTTCCTGTACATCGTTCACGGTTCTGG
>Ga0265298_10006524_pt1 | contig 14386 bp, 20 predicted proteins | sample AusTroGonzalo_MG_3_FD_193486 | JGI IMG/M metagenome (GOLD analysis project Ga0265298, IMG submission 193486) | Bovine rumen microbial communities from tropical cattle in Woodstock, Queensland, Australia - Gonzalo_01 | ecosystem: Host-associated > Mammals > Digestive system > Stomach > Rumen ...
CTACTATGAAGCTTGACGCAGTTCTAGCTGCTACGCAGGACACTGCGATGCTCGAACAGGGTATGTACAAGCTCAAGGTCGCTAAGACGAGACTTAAGAACAACAAGGGCACTGAGTTGATGATCGGTGTCAACATCGACAAGCAGCAGATCTACGACTTGAACGGCTCTAGCAACAGACCGCAAGTCCAGATTCTCGCACCGACACAAGCTACTCAGACACAACCTCAACCAGCAGCTCAGCCAGCACCACAGCCAGCTCAGCCTGAGAACAAAGATGTAGTCGACAACACATTCGCAGTCAACGCTGCGCAGGATCTTGACAAGATCAATCAGATTCTATAGGAGACAGCCATGATAGACAGCGACAACAGAATAGAAGCGCTAGAGAAAGAGACTGCGAAGAAGGAGTTTTTCGAGATTCTGAAGCGTCAGGGCTACGATCTCTACGACATCGACGAGGAGACGAGAATTCCCAAGTGTCTGATTCCCATCATCGTAAAGAAGGACTTGAACTCGTTCATTCTCTTCAACAACACTCTTGAGCATATTCACGTTCAGCACGACATCAGCGTCATCGAGATGTGCAAGTATCTCATGGAAGACTTCTTCGACGAAGAGCAGCTATTGACTCTTCTCCAGACGAACCTATATGACGCTCTCTACCTCGAGCTGAGAAAGAAGAACGGAATGGTCAAAGAGAAAGTTAGCAGATTCCTGATCAAGTAGGCGATATGACTAAGAATGAAGTATACGCGTGTCTCTATCTCTTGAACCAAGAGATCAGAAAGAAGGCCAAAGATGTTGACTACAGCATCTGCTTCGACCCTAACTACTGGCCGATAGCTATGGACGACATGGAGAGAGAAGCAGTCTATGGCGGACTCAAGGTCCATGAGTATGGAACTGAGAGAATGGTCAAGATAGCTAACGCTATCACTTGCGGAGTGACGAACATGAAGACTTTCGAAGTCTATGTCCTCGGCGAGTACATCAGAAAGAATCACGGATGCTTCTTGAAGAGAAAGAAGAACGGCGAGCTCTTCGCACCAAAGGGAAAGGGAAAGCGCAAGAAGCCAGTCTACAATCCAATCGACATAGAGAGCATCGGACAGCTTGATGGAATCGAGTTCTACAAGCCAGAGAGACTCCATGATCAAGTCGGCGCACTGAAAGCTGAGTCAGAGAAGGTCGTAAGCGTCCTAGACATCGATTCTGAGCAGAAGAATCACCTCTACAAGTTAGTATGTGATGGAGTGGTGGGCATTCACATATACCTGCACTTATGGCGCTTAAACGATCACTTCAAGATCAACATCGACACAGTGGAAGACGAGGAGTACAAGAAGTTCCTCAAGATGGTGAAGTTCTTAGATGAGTCTGGCGTCGAGCTGAACTCAGTATTCTACCGTCTCTGAGACGAAAAATGGCTCTCAAAAAATTTTCTATATATAATAATGCTCTGCCAGAATCAACTTCTGGTAAGACTAAAGGTACAATAAAGGAACAATAAAGGAACAATAAAGGTAAAAATATGATCGAGCGTAATTTCGACAACTACATGAACCAAATCGAGAAAGTCGTCAAGAAGGGCGGCGGTAAGAGCTTTGGCATCGACCAAGAGTTCGTCCCAGTCCCAGTCAACGGTGAAATCGAAGTAGTACTTCGTCTTCTCCCGCAGCCGAGAACTGAGGAACAGCCGTTCGTCGAGAACCGCACTCACTCTTTCCAGGGCAGTGACGGTAAGTGGCATGTAGTTGACTGTCTCCGCAAGGCCGGTCACAGATGCCCAATCTGTGAATGGAACAAGGCGGTATTTGACACGTTCACGTCCGAAGACGCTAAGAAGATCTCCAAGAAGAAGGCTAAGAAGACGTTCATCTGTAACGTCTACGTTGTGAAGAACAACGCTAAGCCGGACACCGAGGGGAAGATCTTCCGCTTCAAGTTCGGTATTCAGATCGCTGAGAAGATCTTCGACAAGATGTCTCCGAAGGACGATCCGGATAAGGGACACATCGAAGGCGTTCAGGTTTTCGACTACTACAAGGGCGCAAACCTGATCTACAAGGCAAAGATCGGTAAATACGGTCCGAACCCAGAAGCATCCTATTTCGGCGACTCTAAGCCGATCAGCGACAAGAACAACGTTCCGCTGAGCGAAGCAGAGATCAAGAGAATCGATGACAGCCTTCTGACTCTCAAGGAATGTGAAAAGGACACTTCAAAGGTGACTTTCGAGGATGTTCTCAACACCTACGAAAAGCTCTGCGAAGGTGAAAAGCTCTTCAAGAGAATTCCTAAGGAAGACGGCACTATGGCCTACGAACCAATCCTTCCGGGCATCAGTGCAGGAAACACGGCAGCAACTAACGCAGCAGTTCAGTCCGCTGTTGAGGAACCAGAAGTAGACAAGGCAGCTTCTGCCGAATCCACCGACGAATTCCTGAAGGACCTTCTCTAATAAGACTGGTTGAGTCGTCACAACTCTTTTACTCTTTTACTCCTATCTTAGACGGCTCACGAAGTTAATTGAATCAAGCGCTGGGTTCTCAAGCCCAGCGCTTTCGGTTTTTTATCAAGCACTATTTACGAAACGAGAAGAATTTCTTATATTTTTACCAATCAAAATGAGGATCAATATGGATCTCAAGAATCGCAGACTCAGAATACTAAACTTCACATCCTATAGCCTGAATGGCGCAATCGCATCAGTAATTCTTCAGGCTTACTATCCAGCATGCACAACGGTATTTGCATCTTACAAGCGCCAAGAAGAGATTATGCGCCGTGTTCTAGAAGCTCACAAGGAGTTCGATGTCGTAATCTTCACGAACTTCGCACCGACTCAGGACCGCGAAGTATATCTCAACGCGAAGGTTCCAGTCGTCATCTTCGATCACCACGAGAACGCTAACTGGTGGAAGACGAAGAACCAAGAGAAATCCAAACCGTTCCATGTCAATCAGGAATACTCTGGCGCTCTCATGGTCTACATGTACTACAAGCGCTGGATGGCCGACATTGAACGTTTCGAAGACATCGCTAAGATCGCAGACGACTTCGAACTCTGGAAGCTGAAGGACTTCCGCTCTTTCCACTTCAACACGCTCTTCTGGAAGGCTGGAAACATGACTCAGTTCATGAACCGCTGGAAGAGGGGTGGAAGCTTCGCTCTTACAGAAGACGAGAAGAACATTCTCAAGGAACATGTCGAGAACTGGAAGAAGTTCTACGAAGAGCTCCCACAATATCCGCTCGAATTCAACGGCAGATTCGTCACTACTGTCGACTACTTCGCAGAGATCAGCAAGCAGATGGACATGGAGGGCGTCAACTACTTCTTGGTATACAATCCGAAGTCGAGCTACATCACCATCCGATCTTGCAACGCTCTCATCAACTGTGAAGAAGTTCTCGGAGATCTAAAGGTATTCAGCGCATCTTCTAAGGTCGGCGTCATTCCATGTCCCGACATCGAAGCCGCTAAGAAGATCATGGTTCAAGTCGAGAACGCAGTCAAGGCACATCTTCCGAAAGATAAATAGCTACGATGATAGAGATAGATGAACAGACAAAGACGTTCACTCTGGAGAAGTACATCCGTCGTGCCGTAGAATATGTGAAGCATAGAGGCCGAGGAAACGAGATCAGAGTGAACTGTCCGTTCTGCGGCGACAAGAACATGAAGGGCACTCTCTGGCTCACCAACACCTACCGTTGGTGCTACACATGCTGGAGAGCTTCATGTCAATGCGCAGATCACGGAATTCTAGCTACGAAGTGGCTCAAGCAAGTCAATCCGTCTATGTATAATGAGTATGTAGATGAGTTGAAGAGCATGGTTCACAAGGACAAGAAAGAGCTTGACATGCTCAAGCAGTACATAGAGCTCAAGAAGGCAGAAGACGCCAAGAAGGCGAAAGAAGAGCTCCAGAAGGCTATCGAGAAGGATCGCAAGGAAGTTAGACACTTCAAGAAGATCACGACTCCTGGCCGCAATCAAGAGCTCGCAATCGAGTACTGCAAGAAGAGAATGATTCCAGAAGAAGTCTGGAGCAAGTTCTACTACTGCGATGATGGAAAGTACAAGAATCGCGTCATCATTCCGTTCTACAACAAGGATGGAAAGATCACGTTCTTTCAGGGTCGTGCTCTCGATGACAACGACGCTAAGTATCTCTCTAGAGTCGGAAGCACAGCACTCTACAACTGGGACTTCGTAGACAAGACAAAGCCGATAGCTGTCTTGGAGGGTCCGATCAACAGTCTATTCGTAGAGAACTCGACGGCTACTGTCGGCGCTGGATCCTCTGGTGATCTTGATGAGATTCTGAAGGATCTTGACTGCTACTTCATCTACGACAACGACAAGGCTGGAAAGAAGAAGGCATACAAGAGAGTCCAAGAAGGGAAGCCTGTCTTCATGTGGAGTGTCTTCTGCTTCACCTACAATCTCCCTAAGGACATCAACGACATCAACGACGTGGTTCTTTATCTGAACAGAACTAAGAAGTTCAGCGTGAGAGAGCTGCTCAACTGCTTCACCAGATATGTTGATCAGTACAAGCAGCTTGAGCTCAGCACAGAAGAGAAGGTCGAACTGACTAAGAAGCCGCAAGAAGACGAGATAGAAATAGAGGAGAATCTATGACAAGCGTTGGAGCAGTGAAAGACGAACTGAAGAGAAGAGGACACAGTCCAGAAGAGGCGAATTCTTTGATGTGGACGCACATGAGCGTCTTCTTCAGGTATCGTGATGAAAGCACTACCGAGTATGTAGCCGACAAGATCGAGGCAGCCGAGAAAGAGCGCAAGAAGAGCATCATCATAAATGCGGTCACTGTTATCGCGATAGTGATCTTCGTGGTAGTTTTGAAAAAGTTTGGAGTTTAGGGTTTAGAATTCGAAAAGTATTTCGTATATTTGACTTAACAACTCAAATAACATACTTTAACCATCAAAAATGGAGATAAACCATGAGAAAACCTAGCTTAAAGAAACGCTGTGAAGCCCACTTCACGAAGCTCGGGATCGACGCTGACACCATGAAAGAAGCAGTGACTGCATGCACTGCTCTCGCCAAGCGTAAGAAGAACTTGAAGGAACTCAAGGCCAAGTGCACGGCTCTCTGTGTCCACTTCGCAAAAGTCAAGCTTCCGACTGTCGAACAGGCAGAAGAGTTCCTCGCCGAACGTGTCAAGCTTCGCGATGAAGCTCGTCACATCACTCGCTGCAAGGCTTCCTACAACAAGATCTACCTTCAGTTGATGGACATTCTGAAGAAGAACAAGAAGAAAGCCAAGAAAACTACGAAGAAAAAGGTTTAGAAAATCGTCCAACTTTTCTAAATTTTACTCGTAACTTCAACAAGGACTATCCAATGATCGCAGTCATCAAGCTCTTCAAGAACCACAAGCTCGAAGCAGAACTCTCCGACAGATTCGAACTCGGCGTAGCTAAAGTCAATCCGACTTTCCACACTGAAGAGTTCAAGGAATGGTATCGCAGAATCATCGTCAGCGCTACCAACTCTAAGGTGGCTTACACTAAGGGTCCTGGTCAGCTCCCATGTCAGTGGAATCCCAACGGCATCGAAGAGATGAGAGCTCTCTTCAATTCTGAAGGCTAAGAAATTCCTGCATGCCATGCGGACTGGACTTCGGTCCAGTCCCTTTTTGTGTAGACACTGATAAATACTGTATGTCTACATTCAACAAGAAGTACTATCAGGGACAGTTCTATCCTCGTCATCCCGAGAAGTGCTTAAACTACAATCACAAGCTGTGGGACAGAGAACAGCCGATAACGTACAGAAGCTCTTGGGAGCAGATTCTGTGCAACTTTTGTGACATCGAAGTCAATGTGCTAGCTTGGGGCTCTGAAGTCGTAGAGATTCCCTACTATTCGGAGATTGACGGGAGAAACCACAAATATATTCTAGATTTTCTGATGATAGTCAGAAAGAAAGACGGAACACTTGGAAAGTGGGCAGTCGAAGTCAAGCCAGACTCGCAGGCTGCTTACCTTGACAAGTTCGGGAATGTTGTGTACCCGCCAGCGCCGAAGAAGAAGACGCAGAAAGCTCTAGCGAAGTGGCAAGAGAAGTGTCAAGTCATTCGTCGAAACGGCGAGAAGTGGGAAGCAGCTAAGAAATGGGCTAAGAAGCGCGGATTCACTTTCTGCATCAAGACTGAGAACGAAATTTTTGGACTTGGAAGAGAAAAGAAGCAAGTTTGAGGTATAAATAAACTATGAAATTATCCTTCATAAACTTCATGAGCGACAAATTCCTCCAGAACGAGGAAGACGCACAGACGCTTCGCGAGCTAGAAGCGAAGAACAACTCTATCGGATTTGACGAAGATCAGACTAACTGGAGCGGCTATGGCGGAGGCTACGGATTCTCTACCAGCGACACAGTCAACCCAGACCAGCAGGCTATTCTATTCGACGCTGTCTTCGAGAATAAGAAGCAGAAGATCGCGTTCTATCGCAGCATGTTCAACTATCCTCTGGTGAAGAAAGCTATCACTATGATGGTCGACGAGATGTGCACGCCGAACGCTGACAACGAAGTAGCCAACTTCAACATCGCTAAGGCTTTCGCTGAGGACTTCAACAAGTTCGAGTACAAAGCTCTGAAGAAAGAGTTCGACAAGGTGATGAACTGCGTCATAGGACAAGATCAAGTCCACGATCTTCTCAGAAGATGGGTCGTTGACGGAGAACAGTTCATCGAGAACTGCGTGAACGACAAGGGAGACGGTCTTGCCGGAATCAAGGTTCTTCCTCCTTACTGCTCGCTGGTAGTATATGACGAGGGCGTCGCTACTGGCTACATTCAGGATCCGAGAATGATCGATCTGAACACCAAGGGCGATGTCAGAAAGTTCACTACTGATCAGGTGTCTTATTCAGACTACGGTCAGTGGGGAGTCAACAGAAACGACGTTCGCGGACACTTGGACGCTGCAATCAGACCAGTCAACATGCTGAGAGCTATGGAAGACGCTCTCTGCGTCACGAGAATCAACCGTGCTCCGGAAAGAAGACTATGGAGCGTCTACATCGGTAGAAACGGTGACGCTAAGGCTAACGCTATCGTAAACGACGTGAAGAACAAGTACAGAAAGACTATGACGATCAACCCAGTCACTGGATGCATCGAGTCTTCTAAGAATGTTCAAGCCCTCACAGAAGACATCTTCGTCGGTAAGACTGATCAGGGCTACGGAACTACCATCGAGCCGATCAAGTCTTCAACTGAGTTCAACGGTCAGATGGACGACCTCAGAATGTTCCAGCAGTCTGTGCTAGACGCTCTTCTCACGCCGATCAGCAGAATTCCGCTTGGAGAGAACGCTACTCAGTACGCAGTCGCACCAGAACAGCAGGTCGATGAGATAACCTATCAGGAGATGTGCCGCAGACTAGCACAGAGATGGTGCAATCAGATCCTGAAGCACACCTTCATCGTTCATCTCAAGCTCGCAGGATTCAAGAAGAAGTACCTTGACCCAGCACTCTACAACATCACTCTCAACGGCGCAAACAACTTCGCGAGAATCAGAAGACTCGCAGTATGGGACAAGATCGGTGGACTCGTCGGACAGCTCGCTACTATGCTTCCTACGCTCTCCAACAGCAAGCCTGACTCAGAAGAGCCGAAGCCGCTGTTCTCTAGACAGTTCCTATACGAGGATGTTCTCGGCATGACTGATCGCGACATCTTGAAGAACCAAGAGTGCATCAGACAAGAGCAGCAGGCTATCCTTGACGAGGCTAAGGCTAAGAAGGATGAAGCTGCACCAGAAGAGACGGATGAAGATCTCGAGGGTGGAGAAAGCGCAGAAGATCTTGAATTCTAATTGGAGGTTTTAGATGAAGTATTCCCTGGCAGACGCACAGAAGATGTACAAGTTCTTCGAGAAGGACTTCTTTCAGAATGAGCTCTTGCAGAAGCTAGGGAGATGCACAATCTTCAACGATCCGAAAGAGGCAGAGAAAGTCTTCGGTCCCCAAGACTGGGATCACTTGTCTGGAATGTCTTGGTGGAAGGACTACAAGAACTACATCTACATTGACAAGATTCTCTTCGACAACAAGAAGCTGATGGCTAACACTATCCTTCACGAGATGATTCACCTCTGGGATCAGATGACTGACCAGAGCACGAGAAACTATCGCGGAGGACACGGCGCTAACTGGACTAGGGCAGCTAAGCTCGCTACGAAGATCTACGGCGCTAAGATAGGACCAATCGAAAGATACGCAGATGAGCACGAAGTAGAGAGAAAAGATCACTACAGGATGATGCACACCACGAAGACGCTAGCGAACGCCTACGTGGTCGTTTTGCGCTCTAGAGAGCTGGTTCCAGTCAAGGATCTGACTCCGGATCAGATCGAAGAGATAAAGAAGACTAACGCAAGAGGAATCTTCAGAGTGAAGCCGAACTTAGAGCAGAGCGCTTCGAACCGAGTGAAGTGCTACGCCTCTTTCAAAGACGTCATGGACGACATTCAGTATGGAGTTACTGAGGAAGAGGAAGAGAGATACTCTAAGCTCAGCCTGAAGCTTGGGACTGACTCGGAGAGAATCTGGATCAACCCCAAGAATTCATAAGAAAATCGAAAAAGAATCTCCTGTAAAAAACTTTTAACAGGGGTTTACATTTTGGCGCTAAGATCTTATATTAGATAAGTGTTAGCGCCTTAAGCTATAAATATGGATATAACTTTAAGGAAGAAAGCTGACATGAAAAAGACTATAACAGTCGACTCACTAGATATGGTAAAACTGAACAACGGCTCTCACAACTGCGTAGCAATTTTCAAGACTACGATCAATAACCTCATCAGGTTGACAGGGATAAAGCTGTTCAACGACCCTCTCACAGACAAATGGTGGATAAAGTTCCCAGTGAACATGAGCAACACTAAGAAGCTCCCGTTCATGTCGTTTGTGAACGCGGAAGATTATCAGTATCTTCTGAGTTGCGCTGTAGAGAAATACAATCATCTGGGATGATCTGATGAAGAAGAAGCATACGTGGACTAGCGCCATTCCGAAGACGAGACGTGAAAAAGACGTCTTGCGTATCATGAAGAATCCAGCAGAGTTCAATCGCATGAAAGAGCTGCTGGGTCAAGCTACAAAAGTAACAGAAAACATCAGCAAGTTCGAAAAGGAGAAGTTCAAGACTGTCGAAGAGATGGTCGCTTTCGTCTCCGTTCACCTCTCTGACGATTTCCCAGGAAGGGAAATTCTCCTAGAAGAGATGAACAACTTAGTGGAGCGATATGAAGAACGACTCTTACCTCGAGAAGGAAGTGATCAAGATCCCGCAGTTTGAAGTGGGTGGCGAGTACAAGGACGAACAGGGCAACGAATACAAGGTTCTGAGCATTCAGGGAGACCTGATGGAGGCGAAGTTCAACTTCGTCAAGAAGAAGTTTAGAATCATTCGTTACGGCTCAACGATGGCAGCAGTCAATTCCGGTCGTGTATGGTTCAGATCCGCAAAGCCAGATCCGACACTTCTCGAAAAGGACTACACCTGCGACATCGTGCCTCGTGGAAAGTACAACAAGCTCACCGACATGACTCCGGAACAGAGAAAAGCCTATCGCAGAGAGCGTGCTAGGGCCAGACGCAAAGCACGCCGCGAGGGAAAGACCGATATAAATAAAACAGAAGTGACTACAGGAGCTTAACTTTATGACATATCAAAGAAACTACGTGAGAGAAGGTCTCGAAGAAGACGACGATTTCAATAGAAGACCGTCTGTCGATGAAGATGATGATCCGATTCTGAAGGAGATCGACTTCTACAAGCAGCGTCTCTACAAGAAGATCGACGGATGCTTCGTTCGCTATGGCCTCGAGGGTCTGAAGAAGATCGACGAAGGAATCGCTGTCGCACTTGACAAGTACATTCGCGGTCTCAGAGGCGAGGTCGTAGATCAGCCAGCACCGAGACCAGCTGTTCAGGAGACAGCTCAGCCGGCACCACGTTCTCAAGCATCAGTAGCGCCGCAGAGACCAGACAACTTCAAGAAGCCTGTCCGTGTAACTGGACCAGCGCCGATGAGAAGCACTCAGCCTCCCGCACCCGGAGTCTTCAACACTGAGATCATCAACAAGGTTCTCAACGACATCATTCCTCCGACCGAGATTCACGAAGTCCAGATCCACAGCAACATTCCGGTTGACCAGATCATGGCTAAAAGGAATCAGGCTCAGAAGGTCGATTTCGCACCTCAGCCGCAGATGGCAGAAGCTATCGAAGGCGACGAGATGGTAGAAGTCGGAAACGAAGAGGCTGGATCTCAGATGGAGCCGATGGAGAATCTCTCACCAGTCGTTCAACAGGCAGTAGAAGCTCCAGCGCAAGTAGCTTCAGTTGAGCAGCTCGTAACATCTCCAACTAGCACATATCACGGCATCGGAGACTACGTCGGAGCTGGTGGCGCAGGCAAGGTTGATCTCTTGGCTGGCACTAACTACGACTATCAGCCTGGGCAAGATGATGGTGGAGATGAGCTCATGGGCGGAGAGATCGAAGTCAAGGACGAGACTCCTATCGAAGTTCCAGCTGCTCCTAGAAAACCGAGAAAGAAGAAAACACAAGAGTAAGAATGGCCATATCGCTAGAAGATCTTCAGAATCAACCTTTTGTGCAGGCTCACAAGAACCTGTACAAGGTTGCTCTTGAGCGTATGGCTTATTCCGAAGTGAACTCTGACAGAGCGTTCTGGGATGAGCTAGATCCAGAAGTCAGAGACAAGGTGAAGAAGCAGATGAAAGAGCATGGAGACAAACCGGTATGGAGAATGTTGTAGAACGAGACAATGTCAGGATCTGTCTCAGTAGACTCGAAGAGGCTACTAGCGGATCCAACAAGTCTTTCTTCAAGAGACTTAACACTAACTGCGAGATTGCTCTCGCAGCGCTTGAAGCGAACGACATTCTATCTGAGGCTACTGAGACTTACAAGAGTCTCAAGGCTACCAACAAGAAGATCTCTATGTCTACGCACTTGAGATCTGTCGACAACATTCTAGTCTACATCTTCCTCAAGAATCTGATGACAGCGCCGACTTCTACACTTGCTTACAAGAAGGGTCTGATCGACAAAGACGGCAATCTTCTCAGAGAGCCGAAGAACAAAGAAGAGGAAGACTGCATCTCTAACCTCGACTTGTTCATCGGAAAGCTCAGAACGTGGCTCAGACCGCATCTGAACAAGCTCTCTAAGATGTCTTGGGTCAGATCGATGGACTCTAACTACAGAATTCAGAACGCACTCGGCAACATAGACACTCTATCGAAGAGAGCTACGGTGATGAGAGTGAATCAAGAGCTAGACAGGATATTGCAATGAGTTGTCCAGTATGCGAGGGAGCTTTCAAGAAGTACGGGTTCACACTCAAAGCTGGACTCAAGTGCTACTTAGCTAGCGAGAAGGCTTGCTGTCCCAAGAAGGTCACAGTAGAATCTTTCAACGCTACTGAAGTGAAGTTTAAGACTGGAGACGGTCAATCTCACTCTATGGGATTCATGGACTTCATGAAGCGTTCTTGGCTAGACAGAACTGACTTCATCTAAAATTTTCTATAATTTAACTTAAATTGAAAGGAGCATTTGCAATGACTCTAAACTTCGTATTGTTGACAAAATGTTACGACATCCATGACTTCAAGTACTGGTATGACTATCACAAGAAGCGATTTCCAAAAGCAGAGATCTTCGTATTTGACAACGACTCACTGGTGAACATCGCGGATCTCATCCCGAAGGACAGATATTTCAGAATCGCTGGCTTTCCGAATCAGAAAGTTCTCTATGCCGACATAATGATGGACAAGTATGGAAAGCTCTTCAACGAGAATGACGCCGTATGCTTCATTGACGATGATGAGTTCATCTACATGAACGACCCTAACGCTGACGGACACGACATTGACCTGTGCAAAGTTCTCGACGCTGGATTCAGAGAGTATGACACTCTCGTTCTTCCACACATCAACATGTCCACTAAGGAGCTGGAGGCTGACAGAGACACTTCTGTTCCTCTCCCTTACTCTCACTGCTATCACAGACCAGACATTAGCGCTACAGTGAAGTGCTTCGTCAGATACGTGCACGCTCAGTATGACTGGAGAGTCCAGAGAGACATCGACATGGCTGCTCACGTTCCGTTCGTCAACGGCAAGAGAAATGCAGCTGTCTTCACATGCTGGTTCGACAAGAAGATCGGCGCTTCTAAGGGACTCTACTTCCCGATAGGAAACACATCTTTCGCTCAGATCGACTACAACAGCAACATTCGTCTATACCACTATCATCTCAAGAGCCGCTGGGACTGGGACGAGAAGATCAAGAGAGGATCGTGCGCATGCGTAGTTCCTTGGTACTCTGCTAAAGTGGAAGAGAATTCCTTCTATGGCAGATATGAGATTTTCGACTCTAGCATGGCAGACGCTTTCCACGATCTCATAGACTTCGTTCAGAGAAAAGACGGAAAGCTTCACGACGAGTATCAGCCGATCCAAGAGAACGAGACGACGAAGAGAAGAGAAGCTTTCTTAGAGACCCACAACTACGACCTCTTGGACGACAAAGATCCAGTCGACTACGAGACGATCAGATTCGCTAGAGACAAGATCAGCCAGGGCATCCGCTGGATCCATCAGAACATGGAGGGAGTTGATGTCTACAATCCGAAGACTCTCGTTGACTGGATCAACTACTACAAGTTCTGGGATGTGAATCCGAGAAAGATCACGTGGGCAGACAAAATAGCCGTGTATAAGGAGCTATATGATCTCGGCCTTGAGAACATACGGATCCCAGTGCTTTACGAGCGCTACAAGCCCTCTACGGACGAAATACACCATGCTATATGGCTCGGATCGAGATCTGACTCGATTCTGAAGTGCAATCACGCCTCTGGCTACAACATTAGATTCAAAGCTGGAGAGCCAGTAAATTACGATTTCCTCACGAAGAAGATACAGAAGTGGCTCGACACTAACTACGCTTACATCGCTGGATATGAGTGGCACTACGAGACGATAGTTCCAGGAATCATCCTTCAGCCAGCGCTCTTCACCGAGAATCCGATAGACTACCAGTTCTGGTGCGAAGACGGAGAGATTCTCGCCATCGAGCTCCAGAAGAAAGTCAGCAAGGTCATCGTCGAGCACATCGCTTTCACAGACAAAGACGGCAATGACAGTCCTTGGTACATCGGAAGCGCTCCATTGCAGAGAGGCTTGAACGCACAGCAGATGGAAGCAGTGAAGGCTATGACTCCAGTAGTGAAGAAGATCGCTAAGCTTTTCAAGTTCGTCAGAGTCGATCTGTTCTGGGTCAACAAGCGCATCTACTTCTGCGAGACTACTTTCTGTCCGTGCTCTGGAGTGCTGGAATACACGAAGAAGGTATAAATACTAAGACATGCTAGACAGTAGATACATTTACGATCTCAAAGCGACTACGCTCCCTCTGACGAAGGAGCTTCTCGGCAGTTGCTTAGACAACAAGACTATTCAGTCATACGTGCTGTGCAAGTACGAGAATCTCATCACGACGATAAACACTATCAATCGTGAGCCGGAGATCAGCGGAACTCTGAACGGAAAAGTCCTCTTCGACAGCATCAACAATCCGACGACTTCATTCGACTGCGTGATTCAGATAGAGGGTCTAAAGAAGACTAACGACAACTATCTCGATCATGTCATCCAGTCGAAAGACACCGTCACATGGACAGACTTCAGAACTTTCTCAAACGAGATGAGAGCTGAGATTCTGGGCATGAAGGAAGTGATCTTCCAGAAGACACTGTGGAATCGAGAGAACATTGACAGCTGGGTAGAAGAGAAGAAAATTCAAGTTCCAGAGTCTCTAATCGACCAGATCAGCAATGACTGGAAGACTTTCAAGAGCATGGTTCTGAGCTCACGCGACGTGGACAGCTTCATCTCTTGCTGCTCTGACGACTCCAAGAATAAATACATCGCATTGATCTACAAGAACGCAGAGAACATCTTGAGCAGATACAAGGTCGAGATAATGGCTCACGCTCAACAGCAGAACAAGAACGATGATCTGGTGACAATCAGAAAGCCTGTCGTATCGAGAGTATATGTCATGTCTAACCTACAGGGACGCTGCGCTAAAGACTGGCCAGCTCTGCAAGTATTCCCGTTGATCAAGAAGAACTTAGAAACACTCGGACTCTACTTATGATAAAAACTTTCACTGCAACTATCGAACCCAAGCCATACGACTTCATCAACGACGTCACATATCTCGACAACTCATGCGGCGACTCTATGTGCAAGAAGTACAACAGAGCCATCGACATCGTAGAG
>Ga0265298_10006526_pt1 | contig 14384 bp, 22 predicted proteins | sample AusTroGonzalo_MG_3_FD_193486 | JGI IMG/M metagenome (GOLD analysis project Ga0265298, IMG submission 193486) | Bovine rumen microbial communities from tropical cattle in Woodstock, Queensland, Australia - Gonzalo_01 | ecosystem: Host-associated > Mammals > Digestive system > Stomach > Rumen ...
GCACTGCTTCATTCTATTAACTCCTGTCATCTAAGTAATACTAATTCCTCTGTTAATAAGTTAAGGTTCTTATCGTCTAGCTTCTTAGCTATTGCTAATGCATTTGCACTAATCCTGCTATCCATTATGTCCTCAGGTCTTAATGCATTATTAAAGAATTTAGCTGGTGCTTGTAGGATTGACTGTGCTCAATCAATCATAAAGTTAAACATTAAGTTTATATTTTCTTCCTCTCCTGTAATAGGGTGTCATACCAATACCTGGAATGCTTCATCGTATACTAAGTTATCTGCTGATAATTCTCATATAAGTTTACTTATTCTTCTACTTCCAACTCTTTCCAAATTGGAAACTTTTGTTGCATCTAGTAATTCGTCTGCCCATTTAGTAACCTTTCAAGGTAATTTTCTAGTTAATAATATTTCAGCAACTCCTGGTCAATAAGCTGGCAAACTATCTAATAGCCAATTACCAACCCATTGTGCTCATCATAATGTTTTTGTTATTCAACTAGCGTTTTCATCAAATACATATAGGTTTGCTAATTCCTCTGTAACATCATATCTTCCTGTTACATCTTCTTTCAATTCCTCTAATCAATATCCAATGTGTTGTAGTCACCAAGTAATATAGTTCTTTGCTCATAACAATGTAGAGTTTAATGATTTTAACAGCTGTCAAGTATTCATATACTCATTAGCATCATTAAAGTTTCTATCAATTGTATAATCAAACATCTTATCTGTCATATGTCTCTCTAATGAGACTATCTTATCTGCTGCTTGTCTATTGATTGCATCATTAATTGTTTCGCTATATGCGTCTCAATATGTTTTACCTGCTACTATTTTCTTTGCCCATTCCTCTGTAACCTTTGTAATGTTTTCCTCATATTCTTTACTAACCTTTAACCATTCATCTAGTATTCTAGTATCTCTTGTGTCGTTGTAAGCATTCATAGCATTCTCAAATGCCATTGAGTATTGGTCTTCTATCTGTTTAATACCTTTAGATATAGCATCTATTTGGTATCTATTTGTTGCTTGTTTCATTATAGGAGAAAGAGTGCTTTCAAATTTATTGTTGAAAACATTCTTTCATTCTTCTTTTGCTTGATTGAATGCATAGTCTTTATCGTTTCTTTTATCGTCTAAGTATGCGTTATATTTATTTTCATTTATAACTCATTCATCTATCATCTTCTTATAGTATCCTGCATACTCTTCTTCTGACTGGCTTTCAGTCATTTTCTTTGAGTATTCATTATACTTTTTAAAGTCGTTTATTCACCAGTCTTCATTCTTATTAGTTACATATGTCCATCCATATTCAGCCAAATCACCTAGTTGTCCGAATAATCACGTAACGCTATCTCGCATATCCTCTGCTAATCAGTATCTGTTTCTCTTATTTTTATCTGCTTCTTCTTTAACTTTTTGCACTGCTTGCTCTGACGATTGTTGTGGTCTATCATCGAAACCGAACTTAGATACTGCTGTATCCTGTCTCTTCTTTTTGTTGTCTAGGAATGCATTAATGTCCATAATGTTTTTATATTGATATAAAGATAATACTATTTAATAGTAGGTTATTTTAGGTAATTATCAATATAATCTTTGATTTTTTTAACTAAATTGTCTCTTAATAATTCAATCCATTGTGGGCTTACTCAGAACTTCTTTGCCGTTTCCATATAAGGTAGGTCTCATTGAATGTTATTTTTGTATATATATAATTCGATTGGGGTTAAGCAGGAGGTGAAATGTTCCTCCATTATTTTAAAGTTTAATTCGTCTGTGTAATCTTCCGCATAAGGGATAGATGTAACGTCTCAGGTGTGGGGTATTGATTTAAAATATAATGTTCAATTGCGTTCTATTTCTCATTCATCCTGACATATTCAGAGGATAGATTTAAATATCCAAGCTCACTTCTCTTTGTCTGTTGCATCTACATTATACGTCTTTTTAATTAACAATGTCAACTTACTAACTATATCGTCTGTGTTTCATTGGTGTCAGGCGTTGGTCCTAGCTACAGCTTTCTTAAGCTGCGCTAGTTCTTCCCAAGTAATTTCTTCTCCTTTTGAGATTTTATCTGCTATAGTACTAAGTTTCATTTTTGTTATATGAATTAACTAAAAGTGCTAGGGTTATTTATATCCAAGTAATTCACTCTTCTCATCTTACCTGCATATAATATTATGTAATTAAACAAGTCTTTTCATACATCATCCTCATTATTCAAATCTCATACTGTAATAATCATATTACATCCGCGAATAGAGATATGCTTCCTTCAATACTTTTTTAATACTCACATAATATCAGCCTGCCTTTTCGCAAATTCATCTGTTGGGATAGGTAATATTGCTATCCATCATCAATCCTCTGTATTACTAAGTGTTGCTCATACTTTCTTTGTATCTATCATATCACTTAGTAACTTAGCAAATGGTGTTAATGTACTGTTAATTGTATTAAACTGTTCAAAGTTTTCTTTAATAGCTTTAATCAATTCGTCTTCTACATATATATTGAACCAGTTATTAACACACAATAAGAACGCATACATCATACTATATCTGTCTTGTATTCAGTTTGCTATACATCTATCTTGGGCTTTCTCAAAGTCTGACTTAACAGTATTAACATCTATTTCATATAGCTTTTTAATAAAGTCTTTTCTATATCATACTCATACAAATGCTCTCAATAACTGCTGTGTTCCTATTCTATCTTCTAGCATAAATGGAATAGTTACACATCTGTTAACAACACTCTCACTCTCTGGTAATTGTTCTCAGTCTATTATTAATGAGCTACGATATATATAATGATTATTAGTTCAATCCATTAATCATCTAGCCGTCTTTGTTTTATTCAATACATCTCTAACTATAGTTTCCTTGTCGTTTCATATATCTCAAGTAAACTCTTCCCGATGTAATATAAAGTCGTCAGTAGCTGATTGCTTTAATGGTTGAAGTGTTGTACCTTTGATTGAGTATTTTCTACAGTCTCAACTTAAACCAAATCAATTGAGTAATAGATTAACCATTGTACTTTTACCAGACTTAGTTATACCTGACATAAATAATCAAGGTAATATTATCTGCTGTCAGTCTCAACCAAGTGCTGGTTTCCAGAACTTATCTCACATTAATAGAGCTATGAATGTTACATATGCTAACATACATTCTCTATCTGTAAACACAGTTCTTAATTGCTCTCAATATTGTCATACTTCTTTTTCTTTAGTAATAGGTATATGAAGTATTGTCTGTGTGTCTATAACAATAGGTTCATCTATTATCTCTTTCTCTTCTCAATTTGGTTGGAATACTTTTTCTCACAATACATATCATTCTTTATAATATCAATTGAGATATATATGGCTATATTCTCTAATGATATTAGTCCTTGTTGCTCTTTCTATTGCGTCGTAAAAGTCTATTAAGTCAAACTCTCACTGTAGAAACATCAATCAATTGTTCTTTCAATATACTTTATTAAACTTCTTTCTATCTTCTTGATATGAAATTAATATATCCTCATCTCTATTTAAGAGATTAATAATTGTATATGTAATATTATTCTCAGTCTCTCATAGCTTATCAAATGTAGTTCTTAGTATTCATTTAATAATCATTGGTTCATTAAACAGCTTTAGATTAACATCTATATTCTGTCAGTCTTTAGTTGTTATCTTATGATAATAAACTCAATCATCCTGGAATAATATTAATCCTTTATCAGCTGGTATCTTCATATAAGTTTTCTTTCAACCATCTGTAAAGTCTATATTAAATTCTTCTTTAAGGAAGTTTCACATCTTCTCCATATCATTATCGAAATAATAATATAGGAATGTAAATACTCCTCAGCGTGGTCTTTCGGAAATTGGATGGTTATCAAACGAGAAGTTATGTACATAGTTCTTTTCTCTATTAATCTTATATCCATCTGTATTTATTCTTTGTCAATCCTTAACAAAGTAAATACAGTCTCAGGATGTTTTAAATACTATCTTACTTCAATTAACTTCTCTTGGATATTTTTCTATTCTATTGATAACCTCTACGATGTTAAGCTGGTCTATCTGTGTAGTCATAGCACTATAGATAGGTGTCTTAGTCTTCTTACTTCTAGGCTTAACATCTTTCATATTAGCTAGAAAGTCTTGTATTCATAATGTATTAGTTAGAAATATATCATACAGTCATAAATCACAATCCTCTGGTTTAGTACATTCAATGAATTTATGTTTACCGTTTTCATCTTTTACTGTCCTATACAATTTAATATCTTTAGGTACTGGTGTCTTCCAATACTTACTACCAGGTAAACGTAGAAGCTTTGTCATATGATGTGAAGCTTTATCTCATCATATAAATAACTCAGACAACGCACAGATAACATTCTTAAAGTTATCTCATTGGTCTAGTATCTCTCATACTGCAGCTCTACATTCTGGTTTAATAAACATATATAAGTGCCAACCATCTCAGGTTTTAACTGCATATTGTATTCTAAGATTGTGTTGGTCTATTACAGAAAGTACGTACTTCTCGTACTCTTTATCAGTTACATCCTGATATTCTGTTTGCCTTTTATCTAGGTCTATATAAAGGGCTGAAACATATTTATCTTCGTCTCACTTACTTCTATGAATTGGTTCGCCAACAATATTTTTATGCCCTAAATTTCAGTTAGGAGTAAATCATACTGCATTACCAGATTGTTCATTAATATGTAAACTATCTTCTAATGTCCAGTATGTGCCATTAAATTTAGGTCAGTCTCACTCAGGGAATAAAAATACACCTGGGTCACCAAACATTGCTAAGAAGGCTTTAATAATCTCTATGTTCATCCTTTTATTTTAAAGTTAAAAGGGGAGGAGTTAGCCTCCCCAAGAATTAAAATGGTAGGTTATCTCTAGCTCCAGTTCCTCTTTCACGGTACTCTGTCTCTTTGATAACCAAGTATTTATTAACCTCCTCACCTGGTTTATTGAATGTACTCTCGTACAAATTAACGAACCAAGTTCTCTTGTTGTCATTATCAAACATCATTCATCATAGCCAACTGTCTCAGTTGTCTTTAACTTTCTCTTTGATACCTACAACTCCTTGAGCTTTAACATCTCTATCTCCTCAAATCTTTTTGAGCCAATCATCCTCGTTATCGAATACTAACATCCAGTATGCAACTTGTGTCTCTGCATATTTAACATCAGATGTTGGGAAGAGATAAAAGAATTTACCATCTCGCTTTCAGGTAAAACACTTGTCTTTTTTTTCTAGGCTGACATTTGCCTTGTCTCAGATTGCCATTACACAATACAATAATAATATAAAATATGTTGATTACTCAACAGCTTTGTCGTCATCCTTTACATAGATTACGAAAGGAGAACGTATCTTTGATATACAATTTAATACAAACTCACTCATAGCTTGGGCTGCCTTAAGGTTAATAACTTCCTCGTGTTCTAGTTTAACTCCTTCCTTCGCTTTCTTATATACCTCAGCAAAGTTCTTACCTCACATATCAGTATAGATATGTTCTAGTAAGAAGATAGGGTTACCTGCGAAACGCATAGTGAAGAACTTACCTCAGTACTTAAACCAGAATTTAAGTCCATCATCTGTATTAACCTTAGGATAAATCTTTTCTACTTCGTCCATTAGAATGTATGATTAAGTAAATTAAATTGTTCATTCTGAATTAATGCCCATATATATGGATGATACATACCTAGATAAAAGTCTAGTATATCTCACTCATTTACATAAATCCTTTCAAATGATTTTAAGTATTCCAGATTAACATTATATTGTTTTAAATGATTACTCTTATCTGCATACTCTGGAGTTATGAATGGGTATTTCTTTACAAGTCTTTGACTTGGTTTGAATATTAATGGTGCAGTATTTCACCAGTCATTCATTTGATACAGTGGATTGAAGCATACTCATTGGTTCTTTAATAAGCTAGCTCTTAATGTATCTTTATTAATGAACGCATTACCGAGTATCCATCAATCTCATACTGTATCTCTGCGCTTGGCTCACGCACAACGTAGCATACTTTCCTTGAAGTACATATTAATTCTCTTCGCTGTTATACTCTTTCTAACTTTTTCCTTTCACATTGCAAGAGGAATTAAATAATCATATACCATTTTGAAACATTCATCACTAATCATCTTTACATCTTCTTCAGAAAACATATAATTAGTTTTAATTTCATCTGGCATATCCGCGAAGTAATGTTCATTAGCTGAGAAGAAAGACATACCTGTCTTCTCCTCAAACTCTTTTAAGTATTGCTGCTTATCCATTCTGGAATAGGTCCATCAAGTAAAGTTTCTCATCTATAACTATTCATTATTTCATCTCTCACTGTTCTTTCTGCACTTGTACAGTAAGCTGTGTTAGCTGTGTTTCTACCCACTCAAGTGATTGTATCATATTCGTTATTTGAAACGAAATATATTGGAGCATTTGAGCGTTCGAGTTGCTCAACTCTTTTCAATAGTTCATTATACCTTTGCATAGTAAATTCTAACATCCTACGCAATTCATCAATCTCGTGCATTTACAGTCAAATCATAATCTAAAACTCTAGGTCAGTAACCCATTCGTAACCATTCAAATACATACTCTCACCGTTTCAGCTTAGTCAATTGGTTCGGATAATATTTTTTATTGAATTTAGTTTTGCCTAATATCTTCTCCAATGCAAGTAACCACATATTTCTATGTAGTTCCTCTTCATCTTTGAAGATAGTTGGTATCTGTCAAGTACCAGTTTCTATACTAGTATCTCCATATAACCAGCGGTAAAACTCTACGAATTGTTCTTGTTGTTTGTAGGTCATTTCTCTTTTAGAACATTGAATAAACATTCTTTACAGTTCTCTATTCTTTGTCAACCGTAACTACATATGAAGCATATATCTTCTTCATATCTGCTCTCTGATTTATTCATCCATTCGTTTTTTAAATACTAAATATATTTTATTTCACTTAGTAAAGCACCGATTTAAATCCCGATGCTCTTTAGACATATCATCTAAAAGCTGTTGCTCTATAGTGTCAACAATGAATACTTTATATTTAAATTCAGTTCTTCATATCATTGGGTACATCGGTGCTATATAGTATATAAATTAATCTTTTTTTCAATACAATTTTTCATTAAGCCAGTCTTGTGCTTTCTCTTGGACGTATTCCATAAGTGCTCATTCAAATAGAATAGCATCTATTGCTATTAATATTGTTGGTACAAATATTAATAACATTATTATGAACAATATAAATCAACACATAAGTAATATAATTAAGGAATAAATTATTGCATCATCATTATCATAGATGTATCTTGTCCTGCTATAGTTACAGGCAATTTACCATCCCATCTTTCAATCCATTTAAGTTTAACATATTCTTCACCTCATTGAGATTGAATAGCTTTAGCTTGTATCTCAATAGCTTTTGCTTGAGCTTCAGCGGCTACAACTTTTTGGTCGCTTTCATATTTAACTTTTTCTAGTTTATTCTTTTCTGCTAAGGCTTCTTGTTCAGCTGTAACTTTAGCCTCAATCGCATCATTAAATGATTTACTAAAGTCAAAGTTAACTATGTTAAACAACTGGATTTGTACTCAGTATGGTTCAAGCCTTTTGTTTAAAGTATCCTCAATATCTTTTGATACAGAACTACGTTCTGTAATCAATTGCTCTGCGGAATACTTTGCAACAACAGCTTTGAATACCTCTTGAATAGCTGGAGTAATAATTTTATCTGCTACCTTATCTTCTTTACCAACGTTCTTATATAACTTTACAACCTCGTCTTCTTTGAACTTATAGTTAACAACTATAGTAGCTCATACAGACTGTAGGTCTTTACTACTTGCATCAGCAGTAGCATCTAACTTCTGTGTTTGAATATTATATTTAACTGCTTTAGTTATAAATGGAGTTTTAAAATGTAATCAGTCAGTATATACTGCGCTGTTTACTTTACCTAATGTAACAGTAAATCCATTGTAACCTGGCTCTACTACAAACCAACAGTTAAATGCACAAACGATTAATAACAGTACTACTAATGGGAGTAGAAACCCTTTAAAGAATGCTTTCATATATTATATTATATAGGATATAAAACTATTTAGGTCGCTTATTATATCTATGAGGCTTCATCCATCAACGTTTGTCCCGCCATCGGAGGCCTTTGTATTGATGCATCAGCTGCAAGAATAGTCGGCTGGATTGTTCTATCTCACTCCGGCTCTGTGCTCTGTTGAGTGTCCGATGGGTCCTCATCTGGTCTTTCACTTACAATAATAAAGTTAAAGTCATATTGTTCTCAGCTATGTCTTACCTTATATATCTTACCATACTTACATAGCTCATCATTAGCGATAGGTATGTGTGCATACTTACTGAAACGTTCTCAAGTATTCTTATCTTCATAGTATGCTATTCAATCATATCGTCACCATACTTCTATTCATCGCACGCCTTCCTTCAGTTTCGCCATTTCTGTATTCTTCTAATAAATAAATATATTTTATCTTTAATCATACATACTCGGCATAAATGTATTACTCGTCAGTATTCCATCCAGTATTGTGTACCTCAGTGATTACAATATTGACAATGTTCATAGCTTGGGTTCTCTACCTCATTTATTAACTTGTCTTGCATTCATCTTTGGTCTCACCAATAACTTGTATCTAAACGTCACCGTTTCTCTTTTATATAACAATTATTGTCATCACGTAATATCATCTGTGCTTTCTTGTACCAGTAATCCCGCCATTCACTGCGGTTCCTCACTTGTCTCCAATGGTTCATCCAATCATTCAATCGTTTCATCTGTAGTGATTAAAGAATTTAAATTATTCATAGCTCGGCATTGCTTACGTAGTTGACAGAAGAAACAACTGTAATTCGTATAGTTCTGTGGAAAGTCCAGGTTATCTTCTGCATCAGTCAATGCCTGCATAAAGTTAGTAACAGTCTCAACATTATCCTCAGGTACATCGAAGACTACTTCTTGTAACTTAGGACTTAATGTTTTATTCATCACCCAGTATTCAAACTTACTTACTTTAATTCAGCTCTCTAGTTTAGCTAGTGCTGGGTATATTCTCTTCTGGTTTACAGCATTGATATGTTCATCATCCCAATGCTTGCTTGCTGTTTTAATATCTACAATAATATATTGTCAGTCTTGGTCTTTAAACAACAAGTCGAATGTTCATTCCAATATCGGATGCTCTCATTCTCAATCAGTTATATCCTCAAATGTGTGAGTGAAACTATATTCACTAAGTACATATGTTAAGTTTCTTTCTTCGAGGTGTTGAATGAAACATTCAGTTAATGCTTTAAGCATCTTACGTTCCTTAACTCCAAATCTATTTAAGATAATATCTACGGCGTCTTGGTTCTCAAGTCATTGAACGTGCATCTCTACTAGCTTATGTAGTGCAGTTCAGAATAGGAATGCCATTTTATCTGGACTTGGAGTTGGTTCATATTTATATTTATATGGACACGTTAGGAATGTTTCTAGGTTAGTCGCTCTCACGCTCACCATTATATAATACTCATAATATAAATCATACTAAGGAGTTATTGTTCCAATAACCATACACTGTATACTTTTTAAAGTGGTCGTTCTTATTAATATATATTATACGTCAGTCAGTATCGTTGCTGGTTAGGTCATATACTTTAGCGAGCAAGCGATTACCATAACATATAAATGTATCAAAGCGATGCCCATCTGCATCGTCTTGTCAGCGTTCTCAGTCGTATACATATGTATCGTATATTCAATCTATGTTTATCATAATACTTAATTAAATGTAAACGACTATTTTATATTCTTTTTGTTTTTAATTGCAAGTCTTTTTTCTCTAACTTGCTTCCACGTCTGCGGAGGTACTTGACCTGTTGAAATATAGGTTGCGAACTGGTTAAGTGTCATATAGTCCCTTACACTTCCTTTATATTTTGATTTGACAATTAACGAAATAGGCATCTATTAATAGTTAAATAATAAAAAAAGAGCTACCTATTGTGGCAGCTCTATTCTTACGGAACTAATTTCAACTGTGTCAAACAGCTCCTCATCCGTGATTATATGCTGTGCATCTTTACTGAGACTTACGTTATATACCTGCGGATAATCCTGGATAGGATACCTAGATAGTATTGTTTCTAAACTTCTAGGTTTCAGCTTGATATATTTACTGTACTTCGCAGTCACATCTCAGTATTGCTTATCAGCCTCGGCGGTTTTAACTTCACTCTTAATTAAATCTAGTTGCTGTTCTATCAGCCTCTGGTACTGAACCAGTGTTCATAGGTGTTGTTTAACCCGCTCAATATCATTAAGTTCATCTAATGACATACTTGTTCTTCAGTAAATATAAAATCGTTCTTGTATTTATATCTACCGTTTCGTCAATAGAATACTGTTCATCCCTTTTTAAGTTCTACGCACTTATCAGCTTGTCGTTTCCAATCTCAGAAACGATAGTCCATCACAATCTCGGGATGCCAATACTCATTAAAGCCGCACAGTCACCAATCATACATAGCCTTCCATTCTCAGTAGCACTTACCATCCTTTACTTGTCATAAAATTCGTCTTTGGGTCTTCTCGTTATACCCTCTAATACAACGCTTAATTCAACCTGGATGTTGACGCATTGGTTCGAACGTTCCATTTTCTGCACGAAGTAATAGGAGATAATCAAGTCAATAAGTATTGTATACATAAGTAGCAATCTCATTGGCAAGGCTACCTTCCGGAAAACCTTTTACTTTTACTACGGTTCCCGTCTCGCATACCTGTTCAACAACTTCTTCTGTTGTTGGTTCCTCTGGCATATCATCGTCTGATATGGCCATTCCAAACAACAAAGGCACTGCGATGAGTACACCAAATAAAAGTTTAAGTTTACCCATAGCTAGTAATTAGGCTTACCCTGACAGTAAGCTAAAAAGGTTTATAGTCAGGATTGGCTAGCCTATAATATAGTAGGAATTTTATCTGCTATTTCAATTCCTTTAATCTATTATTATAAGCTTCCTTAACAGCTGAGAAATTGTCAGCCGTAAGAGTAGGCTTTACCTTGCTTATCACTGGTGCAATCTGTGATAACTCGGTAGATGTTTTACAGCTAGCTATTGCTTTCATAATTCCTTCGTAGCTCTCTTCAACGTTGTTTACTGTTGGAGACATTGCATCGGCGTCCCTGTTATCGTCGATACAGAATAAGCCATTCAAGGCATATTTGCGAGCATAACTCGATGCGGCACCTGTGACCTGCGCTGGGTCCATACCTTTCTTTTCATCTTGTTCTCTTGCAAAGGCGGACGTTGAAGCGATAACTTCTCAGGTTTCATTATCATATAGTGTTGCTGTAGCTTTAATATAGAAACGAGCATCTCATATATAGATTACATCGTCGTCTATAGTTAGACTAGTATTAGTCTCAACTAATAAAGGTTTAACTGCTGTGAGTATATCCTCACAACTACGATAGTTAAATCAACCAAAGCTATTCCTTTGGTTCTTTGGGGCATTCAGTTTAGACTGAATAGTTAAAAGTTTCTCTTTCATTATTTCTTATTACGTTCTAAAACTTTTTTCTCCAAAGCTTTAAACTCACAGAACAATAAGTTCTCTTGAGTTGTACTGCTAACTGGTGCTCAGTACTTCTTACACTCAATATAAATGTCTAGTATATCCAACAGCTTTCCTATCTTATCTGGAAAATCTGGTGGCAATACATAATCATTTATCTTGGTTGTACGAAATTTGTACATTCGCCTACCATTTGAAACGTCAATACCAATCTTGGTAGCAATACGCTTCGCGTAATCCAATAGCCAAGTCTTATCTCTTAATAAGTCTTGCAATGGTTTACTTGCTAACTTGTCAGTGTCAATCATTATAATGAAATAATAATATAAATCAAGGTAAAGTTAATGAGAGGAGCTTTCTCTTAATAACTGCTTCAAGTCTATAATCTTATCTGATGCTGGTACTTTATCCCTATTAAAATAATAATGACAAGACTTACAACAGAACGTTCACTTCCACCAGAACAAATGATTTGGATGGTGAAAGTCTATGTTAGGTGTTTCTCTACCACAGTGTGGACATACTGTTGGTCTTATTCATAATCTATTTATTACTGACATTGCCATACGACTAGCTGCTGCACATAACATAGCCTTGCGTGGATTATTAATAGCCCATCTTTCAAAACGTTCTTTAATAATTCACGGATGTTTTTCTATATATCTTTTAGATATAACCAATCTTTTATCTTTATTATTTTTTTCTCGTTCTCTTTTCATAGCCTTTCATCTATCTGAATTATTATAATTTCTTCTTATTTCTAAAAATTTATCATAATGTTTTATTCTCTTGTTTACATCTCGTCTATACACTTTGTTACTACAATATTTTTCAATATCTATTTTGGTCTTTTTAACTCTAGCATCTATCTTTGAGTATTCCTCAATTAAACTATTTAACTCTCTTTTGTATTCTCTTTTAGTTTTCATAAGTTATTTTGTTTAAGGGATAAAAGTTATACTATCTCGTCATACTCGCAGATAGCATATGTACCTTCAGCTAACTCTGCTCGATTACTATCATCAAGCAAGTCAGTTAAGAATATATTTTTCTTTACAATTAATTGTCAGTTAACATACGTAAAGTATTTACTTAACTCATCATCTCTTTCTTTACGATAACTATTCCATCTATCCTTTAGTCTTCTATAATATCCATCATCATCGTCATCCTCATCTGCTGGACCACCTACTCAATCATATAAACTTGGTTGATATGTTCAACTATATATTTTCTTTGGTTGATATATTGGGTCTTGATATATAGGATAGTCATCTGTTAAATGTTGAACAATATACATTGCTGCTTCACAAGCATTCTGCATTTCATCACATTTAATAAACTCTGTTTTCTGATGTGGATTATAATATCATACACTTAAGTTAACACAGTTTAATACTTTACTTATTTTATTTGCATCGCTTGCAAATCATTTAGCTGGTTTATATCCAAACTCTTTAGTTAATCTATACACTTCATCCTCAAATTCTTTTGAGCAATATGTATTCTGATAACCTATAATGTCTCAAGCTCAGCGTCTATCTAATGTAAGACAGAACTTACATTCAGCTAATAAATCTGAATGATTAGTTACAAATGCTCAGGCTCAGTTCATTCCTGTTTCCTCTTGTCTTGTAAACAGTAATGATACTTTATCTCATAGCTTCTCATATATTTCCATTGCGATAGCTATTCAACATTTGTCATCTCAACCTATCACTGCTGGTTTCAAACAACCAATCATTCAGTTTCTTAAACGTAAGCTTGATAGATTATTAACACACTCTTGACTTTGTACTGTATCCATATGTGCATTAAGTAGTGGTGTCCCTGGGTTAATGAGGTATAGATTACCATACTCATCTTGTTTTAACTTTGGGTTCCAACTCTTAAGGTATGCTATTACTTCTCTTTCTGGATAACCTTTCTTATCAAAGTGTTGTTTTAATTGAATAAGCCTAAAGCATTTCTTTACTACTGACATTATTAATTGTATATTAAATTAAATATTTTGTAGCAACACAGCTACTTTATCTAACTGTTCCTTAACCCGTACGCATCTTTGTTCGTACGTTAATGGTTCTTGGTCTGAAAACTGATATGGTTTTCAGTGTCTAATCATTGTAAGAGCTGGCTTTAATAATTCAATAGCCTTCTCTATGTTCTCTATTTTTTCCATTACATATCTTTTAATATATTTAAAAGAACTTCAACTGAACTTTCTAATCGCTCATACTGCATACGTGCGTAGCTTACTTGTCAAGTATCTATACTCTCTGTATAGTTTTTAGAATATAATTTAGCTCGATACAATTCTCTTTGTATCTGTTTCTTTCTATTACTTCTGTCTAACATCTTATGATAATAGTTTTAAATAATGAATTATTTCCTCTATCTTATTTAATGTATAACTTTCATATCTTTGTCTACCTTCTAATGAAGTACGGTGTCAATACAATTCATAACTACAATGATTGCGTAATGCATTATCAATATAATATCTTGCATCTCTTACAAATCATTTAGCTCGTCTTGTATAGTATCATCTATGGTCTCTCATTGTTAATATAGTTTAGATAAATTCTGTATTAATCTATCAATCCTTCACTCGACATTACCAGCATATCTATGATATGTCATTGATGCCATACTTGGCTGGTCTCATCTAACTCATCTAGCATATGATTTAGTTATGCCAATA
>Ga0265298_10006527_pt1 | contig 14384 bp, 7 predicted proteins | sample AusTroGonzalo_MG_3_FD_193486 | JGI IMG/M metagenome (GOLD analysis project Ga0265298, IMG submission 193486) | Bovine rumen microbial communities from tropical cattle in Woodstock, Queensland, Australia - Gonzalo_01 | ecosystem: Host-associated > Mammals > Digestive system > Stomach > Rumen ...
GGAAGACCGGCCCGGTGTTCCCTGCCGGGTCATGGTTTCCGAGGGCTGTACCCGGCTGACGATCCATGTGCTCAGAATGGCCGCCAGCTGCCCCGCCGCCAGCAGCAGGAAGCAGATCAGCAGAAAGCCGCGCATATCGAAGATGGGATAGTAGACCGGCAGCGTCAGCGCATGGGCCAGCTTCCCGTTCAGGAGATCCCGGAAAGGAAAGCTCAGCAGACAGCCGGCGCCCAGGGCGGGCAGCATGATCAGCAGGCAGGTCAGGCAGAACAGGCCCCGGATCTTCCCCCGGGAAAAGCCCAGTGCCCGGAGAATACCGATCTCCCTGCGGCTCTGACGAACCATCAGGGACAGGAAAAGGAACAGCACCAGCAGCACCAGCGCCGTGAATCCGACAGGCAGCGCGTGCGCCAGAACGTCGAAGGCGGAGGTTTGCACAAAAACCATGTTGGCGACGGAGGAATCCTCATACAGCACCGCCGAGTAAACTTCCTTCCCCAGCGCCTCGCAGGCCTGCTGAAGCGCCGCCTGCCGGTCTTCCGTTTCCGGTGTGAAACGAATGTAAAAATCGTTCCGCATCGTATGGTATCCGGGCCAGGATTCGATCTCCGCCCGCGCTTCCGCAAGGCTGCTTTCCAGGGTCTTCAGTTCCGCCTCCGCCTGCTCCCGGGCGCTGTCCGCCTCCGCCTGCTTTTCTTCCAGCTGGTTCTGTCCCTCCGTCAGGGCCTCCTCGCCCTCCGACAGGTTGTCGGAAATCTGCCGGATCCCGTTCTCAACCTCTTCCAGGGTCGTGTTCAGCTCCTCCAGATTCTGCGGATATACCTCCTGGAAAGCTTCCATGCCGCTCAGGGTTTTTTCCAGCCCTTGAATCTCTGTGTTCAGCAGATCCTTCGCCGCCGTGATGAGCTTCAGACTCTGTTCCGCGTCGTCCAGCCGGCTTTGCAGTTCGGGCAGATATTCATCGTTGATCTCCGTGAGGGCGGCCCGGATGCGCTGATCCCCGTCGGACATTCGGGACAGGCCGTCTTCCGCCTGGGAAATCAGTTCTTCGAGGCCCTCCGGCGTCACGTTGTTTTCTTTCAGAATCTTCTCGATCTCATCGGCGGTCGTCTGCGGCAGATCGCCGGCCACCTTCGCCGCCCACTCCGGCAGCTGCAGCTCTTGTCCGGAAGCGCGGGCTCCCTGCCAGGCATCCCGCGCTCCCTTCAGGATCCAGACGCTGGTATGCAGGGTTTCGGTACTGCCGGAGATCTGATTCCGGGCCTGCAGCAGCCTGTCCTGGGCGCTTTCCGCCTGACGCAGGAGCGAGCTGAGCATGGCGCAGATTTCCTCCACCTCCGCCTGCCGGTCCTCCAGCGCAAGCCGCGAAGCCTGCATTTCGTGAAGTGCCTGCCCCATCTCCTGTTTCTGGGCCTGAACGGCCGTCCCGGTGTCCGTCAGTTCCTTTTTCCCCAGCATGAGCTGCATCCGCAGCTTCGTCAGCGTGTCCAGCTGAGCCTGCAGCTCTTCCTTCGCTTTCTCATAATTTTCCGCCTGGGTTTTCAGCTCTTCCCGGGCGTTGTCCAGTTCCGCCTGCCCCTTTTCCAGCGTTTCCCGGGCTTCCGCGTCCGCCTCCTGCCAGCGCTTTTCCTGCTCCGACAGTTCCGCCGTCATGGATTCCCGTTTCTCCGAGGATTCCCGGGTGATCAGCCCGGAGGGAACATAGACATAGCCGAATTCGGAGTAGTACCCTTCAAAGCCTCCGAGATGGGCGCCCTGCAGCGTCTCCGGGGAGGAAACCAGGGCGGAAACCTTCACGGTCCGATAGGTTTCCCCGTTCCAGATCCGGATCTCCTGTCCCGGGCGAATATTGTTATCCAGCGCAAAGCGCTGCTCCAGGCAAACTCCCTCCTGATCGATTTTCCCTTCCCACACGAACAGCCTGTGCATGAAGGTGCCGCTCAGGGAGGAAAAATACGCATTCAGCAGCTGCCCGGACGGAGAATAGAAATGCGACTGGGCGGACAGCCGCGCCTCGGCTTTCGCGATTTCCGGCAGGGCTTCCAGCTTCCTCAGATCCTCCTCCGTCAGGAGCTCCGTCGAGATGGCCGCGTCCGGGATGCCGTATTCCTCCAGATATTTTTCAAAAGTGGTTGTGAGAGAAGTGTAAACATTGAGCATCCCGCACATAAATCCGCAGCAGAGCGCAGAAATCAGAAATACCGAAAGAAAAATCTTCCGGTACCTGATCAGCAGGCCGCGAAACAGGGATGCCTTCATGCTGTTACCACTCGATGATCTCTGCGGAAACGATCCGCGTTATTTTCCGGAGTCTCCCTCACTTTTCAGGAACGAAGCCGCGAAGGCCGCCACCTTGTCCAGCAGATTCTGTGTGCCTTCGACTATGCCCTTCTGCATGTACGTATCCCCGATTTCCTTCACCGCAGCGCCGGCATTCGGCAGATAGGTGTCCGTGACCTGGGTCAGCAGTTCCGATGCCTGTTTGGCAAGCTCCTCCGCCTTCCCGGATGCCGTCTTATAGGCCTCGTTCAGGGCTTTTTCGCCACTCTCCAGGGCGTTGTTGAAATCCTTGGCCACATCAGGCATATTCTTTTCCGCCGCGCTGGTAAGGTCATTCATGCTCTTCTGCAGGTTTCCCATGGCCTCCTGGGCATTTTTCGCCAGTTCGGAAACCTGTTTGTTCACTTCCCCGGAAATCTGGTCGGCCGCGTTTGTCACCTGATCGCCGATCCCCTTTATGCCTTCCGCGGCTGCGTTGATCAGATCCTGACCGGTTTTCGCGGCCGATTCCAGCAGCTCATCGTTCTTTTTATTCAATTCGTCCAGCGCTGATGTCAGATCTCCGCTGGTAAAGGAAGCCAGAGCGCTCATGGCGTTTTCATACAGCTTCCGGACTGCCTCCAGGCTGAAGAAATCGTTCTTCCCTTCTTCGGCCGTTTCCTTTGCTCCGGTTCCGGTGGCCGCGCTGTCGCTTCCGCTCAGGCCGGCCGCGGCCTGATTGATCGCGGTGATCAGATCCATGACTTCATTGGCCTTGTCGATGTCCTCCATCATCGCGCCGAACTCCGCCATGGACAGCCGCCGGGCCGAATCCTTCCGAATATAGCCGAGATAGCCGTTCCGGTTCTCATCCATGCAGACGATGGAATACCAGGCGCCGTCCTCCGTGAGAACCTCCTCGATAAACCCGCAAAACTGGTCTTTCCGCAGGGAGCAGACGGGGTTCTCCGCCTTTGCTTCCGCGTAGACAACGGTGTTGTCCACGGTGATCGTCAGAAAAGGAGAAAGCTCCTCCTCCGCGCCCCCCATGCAGATCGGGATGAGCACCATCACCAGAGCCATCAGCAATCCCATCATTCTTTGCACTGTCTGTTTCATTTTCGTTTCTCCTTCCCGGGCCGGATTAAAGTCCGGCCTCTTCCACTTGTTCATTTTCATTTTCCAGGGCATCCCGCAGCCGGTCGATCTGCCCGGCCACGTCGGTCCGCCCGTAGAAAAGGGTCACATTTTCGGAGGAATCGATGCCCAGCATGATTCCCGTCTGTTCCTGTCCCCGGATGATGCAGAATGCGCAATCCTCCAGGGGCTTCTCCTGCCCCAGATCCATCATCCGGAAGATCGTCGCACCATTCATCGCCGCCTCGATTTCCGCCGCCGTTTCCGGCTCGTATCTTTCCAGGCCTTCGGCCAGATACCGGCTGAATTTCCCGTAGATCGCCTCCAGTTTTTCCAGCAGGTCCGTAAATACCCGGGATCCTTCGGCATGGCGGTTATCGTACCGGAGATAAACGCCGATCAGATGGGTCTCCTCCTCGGTCACCTTCCCGTCCCCGTCGATCCCGTCCAGGAAAACCAGCGTCACCGTCTGCGGCGGATAGCCCCCCACCGTTTTCTCCGGATCCAGGCTGATTCTTCCCGCGCCGGTGCGATGGTCTTCAAAGGCCACGGGAAGCGTGCGCCAGTCTCCGCTGCGGGCAAAGAGCAGATCCTCTTCCGGCCAGTGCCAGATGGAAGAGCTGTATCCGAAGTATCCCACAGCTTCCGGGGAGACAAATCCCTGGTCCTTCAGCTGCTGAAAACCGCTGGCGTGATCCGTGCCCCATTCCAGCCCCTGAAAGCGGATTTCCCCGTCATATTTTCCGATCCTCTCGGTCACCGTCACGGTAACCTGATTCTTCTTCGCGGGGTTTTCCGCGGCGGCAACGGTCACGACGGCCTTGCCCTCCGCGACGGCAATGAGCGTTCCGTCCGTTTCGATCCGCACCGCTTCTTCGTTCAAGCTGGTAAGGATCACCTCCGGATGGGAGGCGTCCTCCGGAAGCACCTCATATTCCAGCGTCAGGGGGTCTCCCGCCATCACCTGGAGCTTCTCCTGCGGGATTCTGATTTCCTTCACCGGCACAATAACTTCCACGGAGCAGGAAGCCCTCAGCACCGTGCCGTTCGCCAGCGTCGCAATGCAGGTGATCTCCGTAGAACCCTTCGCCAGGCCCCGCACCGTTCCGCCGCGGCAGGTGGCCACCGATGGATCGGAGGATTCCCAGGCATACGTGGCTCTGGACTTCTCCCCGCCGGAGAAATCCACACTCGGCAGGATCCGTTCCGTGGCGCCCACCCGCAGGGTGAGCTCGGTCGGCTTCAGCTCAAGCACAGCCTCCGCCGGAAGAGAGGATGCCTCCTCCGCGGCGCAGGCGGATGGGCGGAAGGACAGAGCCGTTCCGGTGGAGTCCGGCCGGATTTCTGCCGTGCTTCCGGCGAGGAAAAAAGCCAATACCAGGGCCAGTACAGCGGCAGTGTACCGGTTTTTCGTTTCCTGCGAACCGGGTTTGCCGCGCATGCCCTTCTCCTCCTCGCTGAACACAAGTCCCGCCCCTGCGGCCCGGCGTTCATCTTTCTGTTTATTATATCATATCACAGAAAAAAGTCCACTGATTTTGCAACACGCCCCGTATGGAATATTTCCCCCGGGTAACCGATTCGCCCCGTGTTCCCGCTGGAATAATTTCCCCATCTGTTGTATAATAACTCGATCCGGATCAAACCCCCGGTCCGGATCAGACCCAAAGCAGCCGAAAGGAAGAGCGCCATGAAATGTCTGACCGTCGCCATTCCCTGTTATAATTCGCAGAATGAGATGCGGCAGGCCATCGACCCTCTCCTGGCCGGGGGCGAAGCGGTAGAAGTCCTGATCGTGGATGACGGTTCCACGGACAGCACGGGGAAAATTGCCGATGAATATCAGGCAAAATACCCCGCGATCGTCACAGCCATCCACCAGCCCAACGGCGGCCATGGCAACGCGGTCATGACGGGGCTTCATCATGCGCGTGGGCGCTTTTTCAAGGTGCTGGACAGCGACGACCGGTTTGATCCGGAGGCCTATGCCTCCCTTCTGAAAACGCTCAGCTCTTTCGGTTCGGAGGCTCCGGATCTCCTCGTTACCAATTACTGTTATGATAAACAGGGCTCTTCCCATCCCCATGTAACCCGATATCGCAATGTCCTGCCCGGGGGGCGGATTTTCGGATGGGAGGAAACCGGCCGTTTCCGGAACGGACAGTACATTCTGATGCACGCCGCCACCTTCCGGACGGATTTTCTGCGTTCCTGCGATCTGAATCTGCCGGATCACACCTTTTATGTGGATGATCTGTATGTATACGCTCCCCTGTCCCGGGTCCGCCGTCTGTATTACCTGGACGTGGATCTGTATATGTACCGGATCGGCCGGGAAGGCCAGTCGGTTCAGGAGAGCGTCATGATTCAGCGCATTGACCAGAAACTGCTGGTCAACCGCCTGATGATTCTGAAGGCGGATCCCTTTGCCGCCTCCGATCCGAAGCAGCGAAGATACATGCTTCAGTTTCTGGAGATTGTCACCTCCGCCACCTCCACCATGCTGATCAAAAGCGGCACGCGGGAAAACCTGCGGAAAAAGGAGGAATTATGGGATTTCCTGCGGGATCGGAATCCCCGCGCTTATGCTTTTCTCCGCCGCCGTCCCATGGGCATCCTGTTGCATCTCCCCGGCCGGGCCGGGCGTCGTTTCGTTGTCCAAAGCTATGGGGTCGTCAGAAGACATTACGGTTTCAACTGACCGTTTCCCGCCATGCTTCCTCCACCAGCATCTGCAGCCGGTTTTCGATATTGGTGCTGCTGACGTCCGGATCATAATCCAGGGCGAGAATCCTCGCCTGAGGGTATAATTCCTGCAGTTTCCGGATCATGCCCCGGCCCACCACATGGTTCGGCAGGCATCCGAAGGGCTGCAGGATCATAAAGTATCTGATTCCCCGGTTGGCGTGGCTGACGATTTCCGCGGGGATCAGGATGCCTTCGCCGGTATCGAAGGTACCGGGAAGAATCGGGTCGCTTTCCCTGGCCAGTTCGTCCAGGAAAGGGGCTTTTTCGTACAGTGGATGCCCTCCGGCGATGCGGTCCGTCACCCGGTGGGAAACCCGAAACACGCGCACCAGCGTTTCCAGATACGCCCGCTCTTCGGGAGATTTGGCCACCCGGTCGTCCTTCATCTGCCGCCAGGGATAATAATAGGACTTCTGGATCACGTCCGTCATCCGGGCTTCCACGATCTCAAAGCCGTTTTTTTCGAGGAACAGTTCAATATCCCGGTTGGCGCCGGGGTGAAAGTTGAGCAGAAATTCGCCCACGATTACGATCCGCGGTCGCCGCGGAAGGGAATCGTCGATCTCCACCTCTTTCAGCAGCGCGACGGCCTCGGCAAATCCTTTTCTGGCGCCGGAGACGCCGCTTTTCGCGAGGCCCTCCGTCAGCGAGTCCATTCCCTTTTCAAACGCCCGGTTCGTTTCTCCCGGGTGCTTTTCATAGGGGCGGATCCGTCTCAGCAGTGCTTCCATTGCGTCCATCATGGGCAGGGCGAAGGCCAGATCGATCTGCGTCGCCAGGCGCATCCGCATGCCGGGATGCATGCGGTGCGCGTCCGCTTCGTCGTTCGTCCAGATCGGCACTTCCTGAAATCCCGCGTCATCCAGCGCTTTCCGCAGCAGGGCGGCATAATGGGTCAGCCGGCAGTCTCCGACATATTTTGCCATGCCCACCGCGGTTTTCCCGGGATCGTATTTCCCGCTTTTCAGCGCAGCCAGCGCTTCCCCGATCACGATCTGCGCCGGGAAACAGCAGTCGTTATGGACATATCGTTTCCCCAGGGCGATCGCCTCCGCCCTCCCCAGGGTCAGGGACTCGGTCCGCACCCCTTCCCGGGAAAGCGCGGCCGCCATCACCCGGCTGAAGGCATGCGAGGTGTTGGGAACCAGCAGCGTCCGGATCTTCCGGTCCTGCCGGGCAAATTGCACAGGATAGGGCGGCGGAAGCGGCGAAGGCTCCCGCCGCTGCTTTGAGGTCATTTTCAGCGTTTCCAGAAAGGAGCGCACGCGGATCCGCAGGGGTCCGGGCGTATCGCTTTCATCCAGTTTCAGAATCAGAGGGATCTTCCCGGAAATCGCGTTCATGACCCGGGTGATCTCGTCCGTCAGATACGCGTCATGTCCGCAGCCGAAGCTGACCATCTGGACGTATTCCAGATGTGGGCTCCGGGCGGCCAGCAGCGCCGCGCCGAGCAGGCGGCTGTGATAGTTGTTCACCGCGTCCAGCCGCAGGCTGCCCAGGTCTTCCCGCAGGATCCGGCGCACGGAGTCCGCTGTCAGCACGGGAATCCCCAGCCGTGTAAACATCCGGGGAAGATCGTGGTGAATCAGGGGCTCGTTCTGATAGGGGCGCGCGCCGAGGATCACCGCGAAGCCGCCTTCCCGGATCACCTGTTCCTCCGCCCGCTCCCCCTCAGCCCACAGCGCCTGCCGGAAGTCCTCCTGCGCCTCGTCTCCCTGGCGGATGGCTTCCTTCGTTTCCTTTTCAGGGATGCCGAAGGTCTCCCGCATGAACCGGCAAAGCTGCCTCTCCCGGTCGGCGGGAGAATGCCAGTGGAACAGCGGCGCGTCCAGAGGGATTCCCTTCCGTTCTGAGGGGTTATCCCCGTTTCGGATCACCAGCGGCATGCCTTTGACCAAAGCGCACATGGATTCACTGGTCTTCGCCGTGTTCTCGGACCACAAAGCGGTCATGGCCGGCAGGAAGATCCGGTCCGCCCCGTGGTCTTCCAGCCAGCGGATCTGCCCGTGCACCAGCTTGGCGGGCAGGCACTCCGTGTCGGAGGCCACCGCCTTCAGCCCGCTCTCGTAGATGGCCCGGGTCGTGGCCGGGCCCAGGAGCACCGAAAACCCCAGGCTTTTCCAGAATACCTGCCAGAAGGGATACAGATCCCAGTGGGAGAGCACCCGCGGGATCCCGATCCGGACGCCCCCCGCCGCTCTCACCGGCCGGCATTCCCGCGCCTGAAACACAAGCTTTTCCCGGATCCGGAAAAGGTTCGGAGCTTCCCGGTCCGCTTCCTTCAGCTTCCGGCGCGTTTCCTCCGCGTCGGCGGTCTCCAGGATTTCTCCCCGTTCGCACCGGTTCTGCGTCACCAGCGTCTCCCCGGTGGAAAAGCGGAGCACGGATCGCCTGCAGTGATTCTCGCAGAAGGGGCACGGGACGTCTTCCTCCCGCTTCCAGGTCAGGCTCTCCAGCCGGTCCAGGCCGATAAAGGAGGAAGGCCCTTCCTTCCGCGCGTGGATCGCGGCGCCGATGGCGCCCATCAGGCCGGGCCACGGCGCCCGGATCACCTCTTTGCCCGTGTATTCTTCCATCGCCCGCAGCACCGCGTCGTTCAGGAATGTTCCGCCCTGTACGAAAATGCGGTCTCCCAGCGCGGAGGGATCCGGGATCCGGATGACCTTTGTAAACACGTTCTCGATGATGGACCGGCAGAGCCCGGCCATCAGATCCCCGGGATCGCTTCCGTTCCGCTGGGCGGTAATGACGCTGCTGTTCATGAACACCGTGCACCGGCTTCCCAGCACGGCCGGGCGGCGGGATGCAAATGCTGCTTCGGCGATGTTCTCCGGGGGAATCCGGAAGGCCATCGCGAAGTTTTCAAGAAAGGCGCCGCATCCGGAGGAGCAGGCTTCGTTGACCTCCACCCGGGTGATCACCCCGCGGTCCAGCCAGATTGCCTTCATATCCTGCCCGCCGATATCCAGGATAAAGCTGATATCCCCGGCGAAGGATAGCGCCGCGGCCGCGTGGGCCGCCGTCTCCACCAGGCCTTTTTCCATCTGAAAGGCTTTCATCAGGATCTGCTCCCCGTATCCCGTCGCGGCCGCGGAGACGATCTCCGCCCGGACGCCGGCATCCCGGAAGGCGTCCCGCATTTCGATCAGGCCCTCCCGGGCCACCTGCAGGGGATCCCCCTGGTGCGGCGCGTAAAAGGACCAGAGAAGGTTTCCTGTTTCGTCCGTCAGCACAAACTTGAGCGTTGTGCTCCCGGCATCCATGCCCAGATAACACCGAAGGGATTCCCGGCCCTCCGGGATGCGGCGAACCCGGCTCTCCGGCCGGGGATGGCGGGCCAGAAAGGCTCCCTTTTCCGCCTCGTCCGAAAAATACTCAGGTCCGTGTTCCGTCTCGTCCATCCGGGCCCTCGCCTGCTCCGCCCCGCTTTGCAGCTGGGAGATCAGTTCTCCGGCGGTTCTCGGCGTGTTCTCCCGGTCCCGTCTTTTGCCCGCCAGGGCCGCCCCGTAAGCGGCCAGCAGTTCCGGGTGTTCCGGTAGGGTCACCTCGTCCGCCCCAAGCTCCAGCTGTTCGGCAAAAACCCGCCGCAGCACGGGAAAATGGGTGGCGACGCCCCCCGCCAGGGCGATGGGCGGCTTCATTTCCCGTCCTCTTGCCAGTCCCCCGATGGTCTGGCGGGCGATGGCGTGGAAAACGGACAGCGCCAGGGTTTCCCGGCTGATGCCCTGGTTCAGCAGGGGCTGCACGTCCGCCCGGGCGAATACGCCGCACCGGCCGGAGATGTCCCGCACCGCCTTTCCCTTTTCCGCCGCCTCGTTCATTTCGTTTTCCGGGATATGCAGGATCTTCGCCATCTCGTCGATAAAGGCGCCGGTGCCCCCCGCGCAAGCGCCGTTCATCCGCATATCCGCCACTTCTTTGGAAGACGTCGGCGAATCCTCCGCGAAAAAGATGACCTTCGCGTCCTGCCCGCCCAGCTCGATGATCGTCTGCGCCGCGGGGCAAAGCACCTGGATCGCCGCGGCGTCCGCCGCCACTTCCTGCACCAGGGGCAGTCCCAGCTCCTCCGCCAGCGGCCTCGCGCCCGAACCGGTGAGCGCCGCCTGCAGGGGCGCCTCCCCCGCCTGCTCCCGCAGCAGGGAAAGGGCATGGATCAGGCTGTCCCGAAGATGTGCGTGATGCCGCGCATAATCCGAATAGAAAAGAACGTCCGAATCCGGCGCCAGGGCGACGATCTTGGTCGTGGTGGACCCCAGATCGATCCCCACCCGGAGGGCTTCAGTCCCTGCGCGGTTGATCTGCTCCATGTTGGCCTGCTCCTGTTCATGTCATCATGCCCCTGCGATTACGCCGCGGGCACAGGCTCTGTTTTCCCTGCTTCTCAGGCTTTTGTTGTCCATACATCTTTTCCCGGCCCGTCAGTTTTCCCGCGCGCGGCTTCTTTTCCTCGTTCATGCTCCTTCCCTCCGCTGATGGCAATCTTACCGGAGTGCTGTCCCCGTTCTTCCACAGTATAACAGCCGAAGCGTTCACCAGCGTAACAAAACCCCGCCATTTCTATAAAAATCGGAACAAAAAATGGGGATCAGTCGTTTTGACGTGCCGGAACCGGTTTTTCCAAAACAGCGTTTGGGATTCCTCTGTGAACCTCTCTGAACTTTTTCGCGCAGTTCAGAACAAAAATGGATTCCAGGAAAGACAGTACAGTCATTGCGGATATGTAAATCGCAAAAAGGTTATCTTGTTGAAAAAGTACAGTAATATTTGTTGATATGCGCGAAACCAGCGCTTTCGGAAGTACAACATTGAAATAATCCGGTTCCAGAAAAAGACCTATGATTGCCAGAACGCTCACAGCGTTTAAAACAACCATAATCGTCGCAAAGAACGGAAGCCGGTAGGGTTTCTTCAGTTCCAGCATCTGCCCGGCCTGTATCTCTGAGCGTATGTGCCGGAAAGTTTTGTATACGCTCAGGAAGTACAGAGCCACAGCAGCAATCACAACGCCGGCGATAATACCGGCAATAATCACTTGCCCGATGGTCTCTGAAGCAATATTCTTGATGGCGGTATACTGGGCAGCTATCTGATCAAAGTCTTGCAGCGCTTTATTGTCCACTTTGCTGCACGCGTCAATAATCGTTCCAATCCAGCCGATCACGCCGACGGCGCATGCCAGGAAGCAGAACAGATGTCCAATCCGAATCAGCCATCCGCCTTTTCCTGTCGAATAGAAACACTGGAAAATAATCCACTCAATCAGATAGGCAAAAAGGCTTACGAAAGCCAGGCTGCCCATTTCCGTTACAAAATCACCGAATACAGATTCACCGAATATTCTTCCGTACCGGATTCCCACGCTCACAGTCATCGCAAGGGAGAATACAAATTTCAAAAAACATACAATGCAGATCCACCTGGCGCTTTTCGTCCGTACGTATTTCTCCATACCGGCAAACTTCACACTTGCGCACCTCCCCTTTTACCTATTCTATATTCGCCCCTTCCGGCTCCTGCACCTTCTTCATGCGCCAGGCTCCGGGCGTGCAGCCCGTTTCTCTTTTGAAAACGGTGATGAAATAATTGTAGTCCTGAAACCCGCATTGCCAGGCGACTTCCGCAATGGACAGCATCGGGTTTTTCTGCAGCAGATCCATGGCGTGGTTCATCCGCAGTTTCCGGACGCGGGATGCGATCCCCATGCCGTAAAGCTGTTGCGAAAGAGCATAGAGCTGGGTTTTGCCGATTCCCAGATCCCGGGAGATTCTGGAAGCGTCCAGAGGCTCGGTAAAGTGATCGGAAAGATAATGATCCAGCTGAACCTCCGGCATTTCCGCATTCACGGCAGCCATCCGCTCCAGAATCAGATAGGAGGCCATGGCATGAAGGATATGCGCGGCGGAACGAACATGGTCCTCATGAAAGGTTTCTGCCCGGAACAGAGAATCCCGAAGCTTCCCTTCGTCCAGGGAAAGCGCGGAACAGCGCTGAAGGATTTCCCGCAGATTCTCTTCGCAGGATTCATAGGGCAGCACATGCCCGAGCAGCAGGTATCCGACCGTCATGTCACGGACATACAGCGGCGTGACGGCTTCGATCATGCCCGCGTGGCAATGGTATATATGGGTAGTCCGGGATGCTTCCGCCGTTTTGCAGGCCTGGCGGTCGCAGTCCCTGCAGGCCTGCAGTCCGGATGGATGATTCCTGATCAGTCCGCACCACGGAGCAACCTGTTCCGGCCAGGCAACGAGTTCGTTCATCTCCTCATCGAAGACGGTAATGCGGATATGGCTGATCCGGTAAAAGTCCTTCAGCAGTTCCCGAAGCTTGTCTGTCTCAAAAACAGAAACCATCCGATGCCTCCTCCCCGGTCAGCTTCAGTTTCCGGCAATACATGAATTTTATCACATCTTCGAACAAATTCAAAGTAAATTCGAACAGACTTCTATATCGGGTTTTCCAAAAACAGGTATAATGAAACCAGAAAAGACAGGAGGAAAATATCATGATCGAAAAGAAAAAGATGACCTTTGCCCTGGCGTTCTGCAACCGGGGATTCATGCCCGGGGAGCTGATCTACGGCGCCCGGGAGGACATGATCCGGGCCGTCACGGACGCGGGATATGATTACATCGCCATGGACGCGGAGCTGACCCGCTACGGCGGCATCGAGACCCGGGAGGAGGGCCTGAAGTACGCGAAATGGCTGAAGCAGCACGAGGGCGAATATGACGGCGTGATCTTCTCCATGCCCATCTTCGCGGATGAGAACGGGGCCATCACCGCCCTGCAGGATGCGGGCGTGCCGATCCTGATGCAGGCCTATCCGGACGAAATCGGGAAGATGGATTTCCAGCACCGGAGGGATGCCTACTGCGGAAAGTTCTCCGTGACGGATGTGTTCACCCAGTATCAGGTTCCCTTCACCGTCCTCAAGCCCCATGTGGTTCATCCGCTGAGCCCGAAGTTCCGGGAAAACCTGCGGGATTTCGCGGCCGTCTGCCGGGTGGTGAACGGAATGAAGCGGTTTAACCTGGGCTGCATCGGCGCCCGGACCACAGCGTTCAAAACCACCCGTTTTGATGAAATCGCCCTGCAGAAATACGGCATCAATGTGGAATCCTTCGATCTGTCCGAGCTGTTCTTCAAGGTGCAGAATATGAAGGACGACGATCCGAAGGTGACGGCGAAGAAGGAATTCCTGGAGCGGTATACCGATTTCTCTCTCGTCCCGGAGACAAATAAAAACACCCTGGCGAAGGTTTCCGTGGCCATCGACGGATATATTGAAGAATATCATCTGGATGCGCTGGCGCTGCGCTGCTGGAATGAGATGGAGCAGGTGCTGCGGGTCTGCCCCTGCGTGCTGCTGTCCGAGCTGAACGACAGAGGCATTGCCGCCAGCTGTGAGATCGACATGTGCTCCGCCGTCACCATGCGCGCCATGCGCCTGGCCAGCGAGGAGCCCGCGGCGGTGCTGGACTGGAACAACAATTACGGCGACGATGAGGAGAAGGTGATCCTGTTCCACTGCGGCCCGGTGGCCCAGTCCCTGATGACCGGAAAGGGCACCGTCACCAATCATAAGATGTTCGACAAGACGGATCCCGGCTCCGGATGGGGCAGCAATGAGGGACGGATCCGGCCTTTCCCCGCGACCCTGTCCAACTGCCAGACGAAGGACGGGAAGATCATCGTCTATGCCAGCGAAGCGGAATTCACGGATGATCCCATCGAGGACGGCTTTTTCGGATGCGCTGGCGTCTGCCGCGTGCCGGATCTGCAGGACAAGCTGATCCGTCTGGCCCGGGGCGGCTTCAAGCATCACACCAGCGTGGGCGTGGGGCACATGAAGGAAATCCTGAAGGAAGCGTTTACGACATATCTGCATTACGATTGGGTGGATATTGATCAATGAAAATCGCGGGATTGGATATCGGCACCACGGGCTGCAAGCTGACGGTGTTCGATGAGGAAGGAAATCAGCTGGGCAAATCATACCGGGATTATCCGGTGCGGCGGGCCGTCAGCGGGCATGAGATCGACATCTCCGTGATGATGGACAGCGTTTATGCCGTGATTCGGGAAATGACGGATCGTTTTCCCGATATCACGGGCATCGGCGTGACCAGCTTCGGCGAGACCTTCGTCCTGGTGGACGAAGCCGGCAGGCCCCTGCATCATGCCATGCTCTATACGGATCCCCGGGGCGCGGAGGAGTGCCGGGAGCTGACGGAGCG
>Ga0265298_10006528_pt1 | contig 14383 bp, 11 predicted proteins | sample AusTroGonzalo_MG_3_FD_193486 | JGI IMG/M metagenome (GOLD analysis project Ga0265298, IMG submission 193486) | Bovine rumen microbial communities from tropical cattle in Woodstock, Queensland, Australia - Gonzalo_01 | ecosystem: Host-associated > Mammals > Digestive system > Stomach > Rumen ...
CCCTTGGGGATGAACTCCTGCTCCACGTCGGTCACAAAGCCTTCCTTGTACTCTGCGGAAGTAAATGCCTGTATGATTTTCTGGTCTTCGGACATAATCATGCAAAGATACTGCTTTTTTTAACTATATTTGTTCACAAATGAACTCTTGATATGAAAAGACTCCTTGTGGTTGTCCTGCTGGCCGCCGCGTTCTGCGCCTGCGGCAGGAAAACTCTTGTGGGCGTGGCTTTCCCCGAGCCCCCCATTGAAATTGCCTGCAATGAAGATTTCGGGATGGGACTTATCAATTTATTCAATATTCTCCAGCTTCCGGACGGCACTTACAGGATGTATTTCGCCGGCAACGAAAAGAACGGCATCGCCGAGGATGAATGGGGCCAGAATCTCTATTGGGCCGAGTCGGCCGACGGTTTTCACTATGAGTTCAAAGGCAAGATCATGGACGCGCTCATTGAGCAGTCCGTGTGCATGGTGAAAGACAAGGAGTGGCCTTTCCGCCTGGTGGGAAACCAGAAAGAGGATGGCAAGCACTGCATGTTCCTGTGGAAATCGAAAGACGGCATTCATTTTACCGACCGCACGCTGCTTCACTCGGACAAACATGATACCCAGAATGTTATGGTTCCCCGCGGCAAAAAAATGAAACTGTATTCCCGGGTAACGCAGGAGCATTACAAGAACCGCAGGATAACCCTGACCGAATATACGCTGGACGGAGAGCAGCTTAGCGTCCCGGAAGTGCTGGCCGGCGATTTCCTGTATACCAATGCGGCCTGCCGGGTGGACCAGCGGTACGATCTGCTGTTCCCCACCTACTACAACACCCACGGGGGCACCACGGATGCGTGTTTCTTCAGATGTTACCTGGCCGACGGCCCCTTCATGCGGGAGCTTCCCTGCGCCTTGAACCGCTGGATTGAGGCCGATGAGCAGTGGTATGTGGCCGCGCCGGGCTTTGTTTTCATTAACGGAGAACGCTATCTGGCCATCAACACCCGCACCGAATCGCACGAACACAGCCACACCGGCATGGTGAGTAAATACAAGCTTGTTAAAACCGTACTGGAATACCGATGAGAACTGCATCCAAAAAGGCCCTGCTCCTGCTGAGCATCCTCCTTCCGTTTGCGCTGTCTGCCGCAGTTTCCCCCAACAATGCCCGCAAGGCCAACCGCATCTACTTCGATTCCGTGAAGGGACACGGCGGTACGGCCGATTGGAAAATGTGCCGCCAGGACCAGGCATCGGCCCAGGGCGAAACCCTCTCGCAGCCGGGTTTTGACGACGCCGCCTGGCTCAGCGCCCGCGTCCCCGGCACCGTCCTCACCAACCTGGTGGAGAACGGTCTGCTCCCGGACCCCTATTTCTCCGACAACAACCGCCTCTCCAAAGGCCTCATCCCGGACATCAACGAAGTGGGCCGCGGCTATTACACCTACTGGTTCCGCACGGAATTCGATATTCCGGCCGAATATGTCGGCAAAAAGGTCTGGCTGCACCCGGAAGGCGTCAACTACCGCGCGGAATTCTGGGTGAACGGACACCTGTTCAGCACCCTCACCGGCATGTTCCGGGACGATGACATAGACATCACCGAATTCGCCAACATCGGCGGACGCAATGCCCTGGCCGTGCTGGTGTATCCGGTGGACTTCCCCGGCCGCCCCGGCAAAAAGACCTGGGGCGCCCCCGGCGAGTACAACAACGGCGGAGACGGCAACATCGGCCTTAATTCCACCATGCTTATGAGCGTGGGCTGGGATTTCACCTTCTGGGATGCCATCCGGGACCGCAACACCGGCATCTGGCGCAGTATTTCCCTCTATTCCACCGGCGGAATGACGGTGCGGCATCCTTTCGTGAAGGCCGATCTGGCACATCCCAACTACGATGCGGCTGACCTCAACGTGAGCGTGGAGGTGAGTAGCCGTTACGTGGACAGCCCCAAGACGCATCCGGCACGCGTAAAGGGAGAGATTACCGGCCCCGGCCTGGACAGCCCCATCACTTTCGAGAAAACTGTCGTGCTCTATCGTGAGGAAGACCAGGAAGTTTGCTTCGACCCCATTCATATCGAGAATCCCGCCCTTTGGTGGCCCCTGGGCAAGGGCGAGCATCCGCTCTATAACCTCAAGCTGGCGGTCTACGACGGTGACAAGTTAAGCGATACGGCCGAAACCACCTTCGGCATCCGGGAAATCGTGGCCACCCGCGAAACGCCGGACCAGAGCAAACTCTTCGTGGTGAACGGCAAACCCATCTTCGTCCGCGGCTCCAACTGGATTCCGGAGGCCATGCTCAAAGACAACGACAAACGCATGGCGGCCGTTCTGCGCATGAGTGCCCAGTGCGGATTCAACCTGCTGCGCCTCTGGGGCGGCGGCATTGTGGAAAGCGATTACTTCCACCAGCTCTGCGACGAGTACGGCTTCCTGGTGTGGGAAGAGTTCTTCATGACCGGTGATACCCGCCATCCGCACGACAAGGCCACCTATTTCGCCAACGTGGAATCCAGCGTCAAGAGAGTGAGGAATCACCCCTGCGTGGCCTTCTACGTAGCTTCCAACGAGAGCACCGAGGTCAGCGGAACCCAAGAACTGATTGAAAAACTGGATGGCACGCGCCCGTGGCAGCAGCAGAGCGAATGCGACGGCATCCACGACGGCAGCCCCTATGTGCAGGTGAACCCCATGCTGCATTATCTGGACAAGGCCTCGCCCCGCGGCAGCCGCGTCAACGGTTTCAACCCCGAATACGGCTTCACCGGAATGCCGCACTACACCTCCCTCCAGCGCTTCCTGCGCCCGGAAGAGATTTGGCCGATGGACAAGTACGTCTGGGACTATCTGGACGGCAGCGGCTTCGGCAAGGTAACCACCACCGTCAAGGCTTTGGCCGATGAATACGGAAAGTCGCACAGTATCAAAGAATACGGCTGGAAGACCCAGGTTCTGGGCGCCATGAATTCCAAGGCCATCTGGGACGTGTGGAACTACAACAAACTGGAATACGGAGACCGTTTCTGCTCCGGCACCCTGTTCTGGAGCCACGCCAGCCCCATCCCCATGATCAAGAATCACATGTGGGACTGGTACCTTATTCCCACCGCGTCGCTCTACCACACCATGCATGCGCTGGAGCCGGTCCACGTGCAGTTCGATTACCTCAAAAACACCGTTTCGGTCTATAACGACAAGCTCACTTCGCTGGAAGGCCTCACCGTCACGGCAAGGCTTTATGATCTGAACAGCAAGAAGTTAGCCTCCTGGACCTCGCGCAGCGTAGCCGTGCCGGCCGACGGCGTTGCCTGCGACGTGCTGCAGCTGGCTATTCCCGAGGGCATTACCCCGGTGCATTTCATTGCGCTGGAGTGCCGGGACGCCAAGGGCAACCTGTTGTCCTCCAACTTCTACTGGCGGTCCAGTGACGAATACACGCCCGACACGCTCACCGGACCTTGCGCCTCCGGTTTCCAGAGCCTGCAGGATATGCCCGCCGCCACCGTCAAGTCCACCCTGCGCAAGCGGGCCGATGCCGAGAATCTCTTTTTTGACGTCACGCTGAAAAACCGCTCCAACAAAATTGCCTTCTTCAACGAAGTGCTCCTGCTGGGCGACGACGGCCTGCCGGTGCCCTACACCTTCACCACCGACAACTACATCACCCTCCTGCCCGGCGAATCCCAAACCGTCACGCTGGAGATAGCCCTTTGCGACGCCCCCGCCCATCCCACCATCCACGTGGAAGGCTGGAATGTAGCGGAGAAGATTCTGAAATAATTTACCCGTTAATACAAAGAATTGTGCCGTTTTGACACACGGCAGCAAAGGAATCCATATCTTTGCCGAAGAAATACAAAAGACTATGAAAAAGACAGGAACGCCTGGCCGGTTGGCCAGGCGTTCTCTTTTATTGGCGGGAAGAATTCATCCCTTCGTAAAACTTATGTTGCAGCTGCTTGGCAAGCTGGTTGTCGGGATTAAGTTTGAGGGCCTTCTCGTAGTAGTTCATTACGTCCAGATAGTAGCGCTGGCCGTTGACCGCCGGGTTTTGCACAATCCGCACCATATACAGGAAGCCCTTCAGGGTGCAGAGGTCTGACTGATCGGCTTCCGGGAGCTCTTCCAGCTGGTTGATGGCCTGCTCGGCCTCTGCAATCATGCCCTCAGCCTGCTCTGCTCGGGGATTCATGACGGCGAAGTTGAGGCTTTCCAAGGCAGTGTAATACTTAGGCGCCGCCTGGCCGGGGTACATGGCGTCAATTCGTTTGAGCTCGGCCACGCAGTTTTGAAAAGCCTCAGGAGAAGCATCCTCCTGCAATTTGGAAAGAGACTGGCCGATGAGGGAACCCATCGTCCGGGCGTCCTGGGCCTGGCAAAGGGAAAGGGCGGTCATCAGGGACACGGTCACGGCGAAAAGCCGGAGATTAAAAATTCGAGATGTCATAAGCTTTATTACTTTTAAGTGAAACAAATATTCCGATATAGAAAAAGCGGTCCCGGGTGGCGCCTACCTGCGTTCCGTCCGGGTTGATCCGGTAAATGTTGGTGCGTCCGAGAAGGTTGTTCAGCGAGGCATAGACTATCACCTTCGGATGCGCAAGCCAGGTGATGTTGGCGTCCAGGCTGTTATAAAAGGGCGTGGTTCCGGCCACGTATTCCCGTCCGCTCGCGTAAGTATCGGCCAATCCAAGAATAACTTTGCCGATGGCGTATTTGGCCGTGAGACGGAGATTATGCCTGGATGCGTATTCCGGGGTGCGCGGGGCGTCGTAGTCCAGATACAGACGCTTGGAATCATTGAAAGAGTATGCAGCCGACAGGCTGAGGTTCTTCAGGAGGGACGCGTCTTCCAGATAGACATCGACTCCGCGGCTGTATCCGTATCCATCGGCCTTGTAAACTCCCTCGGTTAATAGCGGCAGATGATGATACCATTTGTAATAGGGCTCCACCCGGAGGAGGGTGTGGGCTCCGCTGTATTGCAGGCTCAGAATCAGGTGATCTGCCGTGCTCTGGCGCAGTCGGAACTGCCCCCGGGCTATGAAATCGTCCTCGGGGGTCTGGCTGTAACGACCGGCCATTACAGAGGCCTGGAAACGGGTATTCGGGACAAAACTCAGGGTGGCGCGGGGCATCAGAATCCATTCCCGGTTGTAGCTCAGCAGCTCGGCCCGGGCAGAGAGGTTAAAGAAGAGCCGGGGCACAAGCCGGATCTGCGCATCCACATGGGCGGCCGGCAGGTTATAATCCAACTCATACCCGGTCTTTTCATACCGCTTGTCGCTGGACCGGAGGTAGTCTTCCACCCCTGCCGACATCTTGAACAGCGGAGTAAAACGCTTCTGGAGTTCGGCCTTCAGGTGGACTTCGTTCCTTACATTATGGTAGTGGTCTCCGGCCGTCAGGGCATCGTCTATGTCGCTCAGGACGGCCGATTCGGCCACGCCGGCAAACAGGGTCCAGCCCCGGCCCAACTGCGAACGCAGCGTGGCGTTGGCGTAAATGTTGTGCTCCACCATGCTCAGGTTCCGGCCTTCCGTCCGCATTCCGACGGTGGTCCAGTCATATCCGGCATACGTCTTGAGAACGCTTCTTTTGGACAGTTCCCATTTGTACTGCGCCTCCCCGGAGAGTTTTCCGTACGGACGCGTCCAGTCGCAGCGGTCCGGGAAAATCCGGGTGTACGGGCCCATTCCTATATAGTTGGCGTTGAACGAGAGGCTGCTTCGCTGAAAAGCCTTGGTTCCGCCCAGGCTCCAATCCAGCAGAGAGGCGCTTACGCCCAGTTTATCGCTGGTGGATACGTCGGTGGTTTCCATCGGCAACACCGAAGACAGCGCCTGGCCGTATTCCCCGCCGTATCCGCCCAGGGAGAAACTCATCCCCTTGAAGAGGAAGGGGGAAAACCGGCCCCTCTGGTTCTGGCCTTCTACGTTGGTGCTGTAGGGAACGAGGACGTGCATGCCGTTCACGAAGGTCTGGCACTCGTCGCTGTCTCCTCCCCGGACATAGAGCTTGCCGTTTTCGCCCACTTTCTGCGTTCCCGGGAGCACCTGCAGCGCCGCCACGATGTCTCCGCAGGAATTCCCGGCCATCACCACGTCCAGGGCATCCATCGTCTTGATCTGGTTGCTTTTTCCTATGCTGTAGGTGCTGGCGGTCACCACCACCTCGTCCAGCGAGGCGGTCTTCTCCCGCAAAAGGATGTCCAGGCCCTTGAGGCAGGAGACATCGGCCTTGATTGAATACTCTTCATAGCCCAGCATGGACGCGCGCAGAACGCATTCCCCAGCCTGTTTGGTAACGAAGGAGTATCGGCCCAAAGAATCGGTGATGCCGCCGTCGAGGGTGCCCACCACAAAGACATTCACGCCTGCGAGCGGGCCTTGCGAGTCGCGAACAACCCCATCGATCCGGGTCTGGGCGGCGGCCCCGGACAGGGTCGTCAGCGCCAGGAAAAGTGTTGCCAAAAACTGTTTCATGGCGCAAATATGAATACGAAAAATGGCCCCTCCAAATACCCCGGACCGACAACAAAAAAGCCGGACGAAAAGCTATCCGTCCGGCTGAAATGCTAGTTTTCAGGACCAGTGACTAAGCGATGAACGACTTCAGTTTGGGCACAAAAGAGCGCGAAACCGGCACCGTCGCCAGGCCGCCGCCCAGTTCCAGGGTATATCCGTTGGAGTTTCCCCAGGCCGATGTAATGCCGTTCAGGTTCACGATGAAGGAGCGGTGGCACTGGAAGATGTTTTTATAGCCGCCCAGATCCTCAAGAACGGCCGCAAACGTGGTCTGCAGCTCCTCCCTTTCCAGTTTTCCGTCTTTCAGATAGAAAACGGCCACGTTGTTCTTCTGCGCCTCGATGTACAGGAGGTCGTTGATGGGCAGCGTCAGGTCGTTCCCCCTTACGCGGGTGTCGTGGATGGTGACCGAAATGCCTTTCTGCTGCTCCGTAGTCTTGTCCAGCAAGGTATTCAGCTGCCGCCGAAGGAAACGGGAATAGGAAAGTCCCAGCGAAAGGGCGGAGATAATAAGGCCGATAATAAAGGTCCAGTAAAGGAACAACAGACAGATATTCAGCCGGATAGGATAATGGAACACGAAAGAGAACAGGAAAAAGTTGCAAAGGCCGATGAACAAAACCTGTCCCAGGTCCGTAAGCAGTTCGTGCCAGATGCGCCAGGGCTTCACCCGCTTGCGCAGCGGCGCGGAAACCAGCAACTGATACACTACGCAGCAGACGAAGGTGACGGCCCCGAACAGGAGGGATACCCAAAACTTATTCCCGCTGTACTGGCTGAAGCCAAAAGGCTGCAGGATGAACAGAATCTGGGAAACAATGATGCTGTACAGCAAACTGTCCCTGATCCAGGGACCGCTTTCCTCAAACGGATATTTCCTGCCAAGCCAAGACATCTTTCTGTCCAAAAGAGATTGTTACTACAAAGATAATGATTTTCTCAAGAAGAGCTATTTCCATGGCCAAAAGCCCCAGATTAATGAAAATTCAGTAATGGGAACGGGGGATATTAATGAGTAATCATGAATCAAAAAAGGGACGGGAATCCCAATTTTGCACTCGTTATGTTGCTATTCGGAAGTCTCGTCGTTCTTTTGTTTCTGTTCGTAATTATTGGGGCAGGATGGCTGCTCCGTAGATGCGAAAAAGAGCACGAGGAAGACATGGAAACCCTGCAGCGGGAAACAGAACGCCTCCGGGACCAGGTTCGGAAAATAACCAAAGAAACCAAATAATAATTATGCTCATGAAAGAAAAAGAACGTTATGATTCACCTGAAACCGAGGTGATGGAATTTCACTCAGAAGGCGTAGTCTGCGCGAGTGCCAATCCGGATGTCTATAATCCCTTCAGCGGGAACAATGAACTAGAATGGTAAAGGAGGACCCAATTATGAAAAGAACTGTTTTAGTATTAGCCATTACCTTACTCGCCGCCGCCGTTTCCTGCAACAAGGCGCCGCTTGCATCCAATGACACAATCAACAAAGTCACTGTGGATATCTCCGTGGCAGATTTGATTCCCGACACCAAAGCCATCAAGCAAAACTGGGAAAACGGGGACAAGATTTGCATTTGGTTCAAAGATGTGCCTTCTCCCAATTACAGCTACTGGAAGCAAACTCCACACCTGATACTTACCCGCGTGGCCGGAGCCTGGGTATCATCTGAGGTTGACGAAACGCTTCTGAGCGCGAGCGGGACCTTCAATGCGGTTTATGAATCCAGCAACTCTCTCTTTAACAACGCTATTGATAACACATATGCGTATTTCCCTAGTGGGACAAGTATCCATTTTACTGGGAATACGAATGATACACGCGTAAGTAAAGTTCCTCTTGTATGCGTGACAAACCACGCGCCTTACACTTACGACAGCAGCACCAAGAAGATCAGTGGAACTATCTCCAATTGGGTTTTCGAAACTCGTATTCAGGTTGTAGTCAGTGGGCTTCCCTATGAAGCTGGCCGTTATGCCCTTTCTTTCGCTGGAGATGTCTCCTTCGGGGAATGCTTGTTTTATTATCCATCATCAAAAGAAGACATCACTTCCAGCGGCATAAGCGATTGTCGCGGTTTCACAGACAGTTTCGTCAATATCTGGGCCGACGGAGTATCGAATAGTGATGGAACCGCTTTTTATTTTCACGATACGAACAAAACGGAAAAAACCTATACGATTTACTTGGCGGACACGGTAGGTAAGCACGTTTACTCTTTCACAAAGACTACGTCAATTCAGACTTCTACTTCCTACCTCACCGGAATCAAGATTGCGTTCAGCAGTTTTACCGAGATTTCATCTTCAACCTTCAATGTCCTCTGATGGCTCATCTGTTTTGGATGATTACTCTACTGCCGCCTGATTCGGGCGGCAGTGTTTGATTCTGGAGCGGAAAAGAGTTAAGACACGCGGGTTGCTACTCACGCTTTTTATAGCTATCTTTGTGTATAATGAAACACCGCTTATTCACCTTTACTGTCCTTGCAGTCTGCACCGTGATTCTCTCCTGCGAATGGCGCGGCAAGGAAGAGCCTCAGGAGCAGGTGCTCCCGCTTATAGAACAGGCCTCGGCCGACCTGTCCAACCAGCGTTTCGATGCGGCCATGGAAAACGCCCTGAAGGCCCTGGAGCTTTCCCAGGGCGACCCGCTGCTCAAAGTAAAGTCCCTACATTGCATCGTGGGCATAGACATTATGGCCAACCGTGATGCCAACGCCTGGAATAATGCCCTAGAAGCCGAGGCTATCGCCAGGGAACACTGTTTCTCTAAGGAGTTGGCCGAAGTTCTTATCTCCAAGGCCAAGCTCTGCTCCTATGCCGAGATTTCCCCCGAGACCTCCCGCAACGATGAAGGCCTGCAATACGCCTTTGAGGCGCTGAAACTGGCAGAAGAGGCCGATGCTGTGGAACAGCGGTGCGAAGCGTTCTACATCATCGGCTCCCTCTATATCAACAAAAACCGCTGGAGCGACCCCATTGACCAGGACATTTACCACACGGCGGGTGAGTATCTGGAACGCGGACAGGCCCTGGCCGATACTTACGACCTTCCCCGCCTCCGCCGCAACGGCATCCTTTTCCGTTCCCGCTGGTTCCAGCAGGGAGGCCGGAATGAGGAGGCTATCCAGTACTTCGAGCAGGTTCGTGAAGGGCTAAAGGAGAGCGACTATCTCACGGCTTCCTCCCTGGATGACCGTCTGGTCAATCTCTATACCCGTATTGGGGATTCGGAAAAGGCCCTGGATGCACATGAGGACTATGTCTACAGCATGCAGAAATACATTCAGCAGAAACAGGACGAAACCCTTCAGGAGATGGAAACCCGTTTCCAGGTGCAGGAAAAAGAGCACGAGCTGGAGCTTAAGAGCTACCAGATCATTCTGCTTCTTTTACTTGTCATGCTTTCCGCGGCCATCATAATGATAGGCGTAAACGCCCTGCGAAAGGTTCGTCGTCGCAATGCAGAGCTTCAGCGCATCAGTGAGACCAAAGAACAGATTATCGATATCATTTCCAAGGACCTCAAGAGTCCCGCAAACGGATATGCCTCCAAACTGGAGGAACTGGCGGCCAATCCCGGTACCATGAACGAGAAGGTGGCCGCGTATGTGGAAGAAGCTATGGGAGTCCGCGCCCGCCGGATTGCCGATTTCGGCCTCTCAAAGCGGGAAATTGAGATAATACGCCTTAGTGCAGAGGGATTATCGGCCGCCCAGATTGCGGAGCGCATCTTCCTCTCCGTGCACACGGTCAACACACACCGACAGCGCATCTACTCCAAGATGGACGTCAAAAACGTTACGGAGATGCTCCACAAGGCCGATGAGATGGGCCTTCTGTGACGTTTTCCTGAAAAATCTTTTGGTTTTTAAAATTTCTTCGTATCTTGCATTCGCTTTTGGTTGAGCCATGACGCACACGTTCAATAATAATAATCAGAATCCGACTCAGAATCTCCAGATCCTGAGCGTTTCTCTGTGCGTATGACACCAGCCGATGCAGCACAAACTATAAGGAACGAATATAAAACAAGATACTAGAGAGGCTGGTCAAGAGACCGGCCTCTCCTTTTTAATGTAAAAACCGTTGTCATTATGTGTGGAATCGTAGGTATTTTCAATGTTAAGGAGCAGTCGGAAGCACTTCGCCAGAAAGCTCTGGAGATGAGTCGCAGAATCCGTCACCGTGGTCCGGACTGGAGCGGCATCTGGTGCGGCGGGAGTGCCGTGCTGGCACATGAGCGTCTGAGTATTGTGGATCCGGAGTCCGGCGGACAGCCGCTCTTCTCCCCGGACGGCAAGCAGGTGCTGGCCGTGAACGGCGAGATTTACAACCATCAGGAGATTCGCCGGCGTTATGCCGGGAAGTATGAGTTTCAGACCGGCAGCGACTGCGAGGTCATCCTGGCCCTCTACCGGGACAAGGGACCGGACTTCCTGGAAGAACTCAGCGGAATCTTTGCCTTTGCCCTCTATGATTCAGAGAAGGACGCTTTCCTCATTGCACGCGACCCCATCGGCGTAATTCCGCTGTATATAGGCTACGATCCCGACGGGAAAATCTACGTTGCCTCGGAGCTGAAGGCCCTGGAAGGCCAGTGCGAACGTTTTGAGCCCTTCCTGCCGGGACATTATATGTACTGTCATTCCCGGCTTGACCGGGAATCTCCCACCATGAAACGCTGGTACACCCGTGACTGGATGTCGTACGACGCCGTTAAGGACAATCCGGCCGATGCAACTGAGCTACGGACAGCGTTGGAAACCGCCGTGAAGCGTCAGCTGATGTCGGACGTTCCCTACGGCGTACTGCTTTCCGGCGGTCTGGATTCATCGGCCATCTCCGCTATTGCAGAGAAATTCAGCGCCATGCGTGTGGAGGACGATTCCCGCTCTCGCGCCTGGTGGCCCCGTCTGCATTCCTTCGCGGTGGGTCTCAAGGGCGCTCCGGACCTGGACAAGGCCCGGCTTGTGGCAGAGCATATCGGCACGGTCCATCATGAGATTAACTATACCATACAGGAGGGCCTGGACGCCATCCGGGACGTGATTTATTACACGGAAACCTATGATGTCACCACCGTTCGCGCCTCCACTCCCATGTACTTGCTCGCGCGTGTTATCAAGTCCATGGGTATCAAGATGGTGCTCAGCGGAGAAGGGGCGGACGAAGTCTTCGGCGGTTACCTCTATTTCCACAAGGCTCCAACGGCTAAGGATTTCCACGACGAGACAGTGCGAAAACTCTCCAAACTGCACCTCTACGACTGCCTGAGGGCCAACAAGAGCCTGGCCGCCTGGGGTGTGGAAGGACGCGTACCCTTCCTGGACAAAGAGTTCCTGGATGTAGCCATGCGCCTGAATCCCGCCGCCAAGATGTGCCCCGGAAAGACCATTGAAAAGAAGATTGTACGCGAAGCCTGCGCCGACCTTCTGCCGGAACAGGTGGCCTGGAGGCAGAAAGAACAGTTCTCGGACGGTGTAGGGTATTCCTGGATTGACACGTTGAAGAAGGTCACTTCGGAAGCGGTGAGCGACGACCAGATGCTGCACGCGGCGGAGCGCTTCCCCATCCACACGCCCCAGAACAAGGAGGAGTACTACTACCGCAGCATCTTCTCGGAACTCTTCCCCAGCAACTCGGCGGCCCTGTGCGTGCCCAGCGAAGCCAGCGTGGCCTGCTCGACGGCCATAGCCCTCGAATGGGATGCGGCGTTCAAGAACCTCAACGACCCCAGCGGCCGCGCCGTGGCCGGAGTCCACGAGCACGCATTATAGGTTGCCTGCCAAGGGTATTCGGGCAAGATAGATGCCGGCTCTGGGCCGGCCGTCGGGACGGGTGAGTTCGTGGGAGGAGTAATACACCACCTTCAACTCACCGTCCTCTATAAGAAAGCCCGGATAGCTGTTGTCACCACCCGAGGGGAGGATTTTCCATACTTCAAAGTCCCCTTCGGCATTCCCCATCCAAAGACAGGTCTTCGTTTCGCCGTTCTTAAAATAGGCGCGTCCGCCGATGAGAAGCGCTCCGTCCGGCAGCACCGTCATCTCGGGTCCGCCAATCTGGAACGGCAGCGGCTTGATCTGCCAGTTGGTATAGGGAGGCACGCTCACACCCAAATGGGCCATGCGGTCCTCCATATCTCGGCGGATCAGCAGCACCATCCGTCCGTCCGGAAGAAAACGCACCGTAGTCTCGTTGGGAAAGCCGTCCAGCGCAATGTCGGTGATCTTTTCATAGTGCAGCCCGTCCGTGGTCTTGAGCAATTCCAGTTTGTGCTCATCGGCCTCGCCGTAATTGACGGTATAGCCGACCTCCTCATGCCAGGTTACGCGCCAGAACCAGGCGAATGGGCCGGAGCCAGGATAATCTACTGGCTGGGGCGCACTGAAACTGCAGCCATCGGCACTGAAAGATACCTGCGGAATCCTTTTCACCAGCTGTTTATCCACGTACACCGACCCTCCCTGGATTACCATCAGGCGACCATCGGCCGTAACGGACAGTTTGGGGTCACGCAGGTCGTACCCTTCTTTTTCGAGAAGCGCCACGCTCTCCCAGTGCTCGCCGTCGGTGGAACGAAGGATGCGGGTCTTGCCTGCGGCAATGCCTTTCTCGTCGAAGATATGGCTCACGCCTTCGCGAAAGCTCACATACATTGCGTCCTGATAGCGGACGATGGAAGGGAAAGCGCTATATCCGCGGTCCCAGATCCGTTCTACCATGATTTCTTCCTTCCAGGCCGATTCATCGGCCTTTATCTGGCAAACTCCAGGAAGGAAAGCGCACAATAACAGAGAGATAGCAAAGGCGTGTTTCATATGCGGTTTCATTTCTACTCTACGAAAATACGGATTTTTATGGAAAATCCCTGCCTGAAGGCCGATTTTTCCCGCCCTCACGTCCTCCCTGACTTGCTCGGGAAGGACACTGCTAATTTGGAAGAATGCAAATAATAAAGTATATTTACCTCAATTTAACCACAATAAAGCGCCAATAACCGATCTTTCGGGCGACCCCATCAAACCTGATGGCGACAAGAGTGATACTCTGGCAGACCCCTTACAACTGCATGATGAAACGCGTTAAAATAGTGGCTTTACTCCTGCTGTCCGTCCTTTTCATGGCTTGCCACAAGGAAGAGGGCGGCAAGGACCTTACCGTCATTTTCGCCACGACCACCGGCCTGGCAGGCGACGGATATAATGAGCCCATTCTCAAAGCGTTGATGGAGAGTGTGTCGGAGCAACCCGGCATTACGGTCCACATGCTCAAGCCCGACAACCTCTCCGAGGCCCGCAGCCAGTTTGACGAGTGGCTCTCCGGCGCCGACGAGCGCAAGGCCCTGGTCTTCTGCGGCCCGGAATTCGAGCCGCTGGTAGAGGGGGTTAGCCTTGAGAAGGGCCGTATCCTGCTGCTGGACAGCGACAAGACTTACGGCAATCGCATTGCCACGGCTCAACTCAAACGCTACGGCGGCGCCTGGCTAGCCGGGGCCATCATGAAAGATTTCGAGCTTGTGCTCCTCAAGGGCCTGGACGGCGACCGCGTCATTGACGAAATTTCCCGGGGCATCGAGGACGGTTACAAAGAGAACGGGGGAGCGAGCTTCCAGAAATGCGTCCTTTCTACGGGCTATGAGGGCCTGGATATGGCGGACGAGCTTTACAGCATCCTGTGGGAACAGGAAGTCGTGAAGCTGTTCTATTACGCCGACGGCATCATCGCCCCGGTGTGCGGAACCTCCCGCCTGGGTGCATTCGATTTCTCCTGGAGGTATTATGCTACCATTGGCGTCGGGGATGACTGCAGTCCTTATACCGACATCCTGCCTTTCTCCCTGATCCTGGATC
>Ga0265298_10006529_pt1 | contig 14382 bp, 7 predicted proteins | sample AusTroGonzalo_MG_3_FD_193486 | JGI IMG/M metagenome (GOLD analysis project Ga0265298, IMG submission 193486) | Bovine rumen microbial communities from tropical cattle in Woodstock, Queensland, Australia - Gonzalo_01 | ecosystem: Host-associated > Mammals > Digestive system > Stomach > Rumen ...
CACCGAGAGGCACTTCCTCACCTGTGAGGATATCGCTGTCCTTTTCCGAGGGAACGCTCTCACCGGTCAGTGCTGATTCCTCTGCTTTAAGCGCAGCGGCTTCGAGTATACGGCAGTCAGCAGGTACGTTGTCGCCTGCTTCAAGAGCTATAACGTCGCCGGGGACGAGCTCCGAGCTGGGTATTACTATCATTTCGCCGGAGCGATATACCTTGCTCTGCGCGGCGCTCATAGCCTGCAGGGCTTCGATAGCGGATTCCGCTTTATTTTCCTGATATACGCCGAGAACAGCGTTTGCGATAACAACGAACATGATTATGAACACGTCCGCGTCGAGCTTGCCCTCTGAAATGATACCCGTTATGGCAGATATTACAGCTGCCGCGATAAGAACGATTATCATAGGGTTCTTGAACTGTTCTATGAACCTTGCAAGCAGAGTGGGCTTGGGCGGTTCGTCGAGCTTGTTCTGACCTACCTTTTCAAGACGCTTTGCAGCCTCTTCTGCGGTAAGTCCGGAAGCTGAGCTTTCAACTTCTTTAAGGACCGATTCAGTGGATTCGAGATAATGTTTCATGTTTTTCCTCCAATATCCGTTAGCACCGATTTGTTTAATGCAGCGTATTCCGCATTATCACAGTACTAAACAGATAATATTTTATCATTTACCGTGAAAAAAGTCAAGATATTAAAGTGATAAAACTGTGACAGCAGAGTGTACGTAAGGTGAAATAGTTTGTATATACAAATAAAAAGCAAAGGAGTCCATTCTATTTCAGAATGGACTCCTTTGCTTCGGGAGCTGAAGCGGAACTCCCTTTTATGAAAAATCACTGTATGATTTACTGCGAAACAAGCAACTGAATGGAAATTCTGAATTGCTATTTTTTCTTTCAAGCGTTTTTTTAGAGATGGTTTTTTTAAGAGAGATCTGAAAGCGTCATATGTTCATTGTTTGTTCCGATTTAGTATTTCCATACGAATGATCATCATCATGGGTTTTTGTGGGGGACGAAAGAGGGATCTGCCGGAAGAGCTCCGGCAGTATTCCACTTCCGCTTTTTTGGATATGATGTATTAGAGAAGATGTGGTTTCGATCAAGCGTTCAGGCTTTATGATCGCAGCTGCTGGATCATATGCCCGCATTTTAGGTTGGCCGCCAGAAAGTGACTGCGCGATCATTTGTCTGTCCGTCTGATCGTGTGGCAGAAAAATTACAGCGTCAGTTGGGGAAAGTAGTTGGATTAAATGTTACAGTCACTTCATCAGTAATGGTAAGATCATTTGTTTTCAACGTATCAGATAACAAATACGCATCAGTTAATCGGCATTTCAGTGTTTTTAGTTCTGAGTATTGTTATGGATAGAGGTTAGGCTTTTCTTATGTAAACTATAGCTGTTAGAAAATTGTTGATTTTAGTAGTTAGAATTTTCTGAATTTTTTTAGATCTTTTGGGGGAACAGGTTGGTTGTGGAAAAAGAAACACGCAGAATTAGCATTCTGCTCTGCTACCTTTACTGATTTTGCTACGATAGTTTTCATTATAATGTCCGTGACAGCGTGCCGAGTTTTCTTCATAAAAATGAGATTCCTCCTTTATGAATGATAGTGCGGGCACTTTCTGGACGACGCCTAAGTATTATTATATTTATAAATTCCCAAAAGTCAATAACTTTGCACTAAACGCCGGCTATTTGCATTTTTAGTCCGAAACGAATAAAAAACCGGCTGTTATACAGCCGGTTTTGTTTAAAGCGCATAATCGGGTATGGGGATAAGGACTTCTGTGATGAAATGTCCGTTTTCGGTATGTGCGTTGAAGCTGCCGTCGTACTTTTTGCAGGCGTTTTTTATGTTCGACATACCTATGCCCTGATGGTTCTTTTTTGTGCTGAGATAGTTGTTCTCGCTGTTGGAAATGACCTTTCCGCAGGTGTTTTCGAGAAGGATGAAAACAAAATGGTTGTGGCGCTTTATGGAAAGCGATACATGGCGGTTCTTTTCCGGCAGCTCCGAACAGGCTTCAAAGGCGTTGTCGAGGAGGTTGGAGAAGATAGCTGTGATATCGAGGTTTGATATGAAGTCGATATTTGTATACTCCGAATCCACCTGAAAGTCTATTTTCAGTTTGTCGGCGGCTTCCATCTTGTTATTGACAACAACTGTGAGGATCGCGTTATCACATTCAAATCTCGGCATGAGCTTGTCGAGCTCCGATGTGAGGAGCTCCTTATAGTGTCTTGCTTCCTCGATATTGTTGTCGTTTATGAGACCGTCAAGAGAGGCGAGGTGTTTTTTTACATCGTGGATAACGTGTCTTGAAGCCGTATACTTCTCGTTCAGCACCTTGTAGGCGTTTAGCTGCAGCTGTGACTGCTGCGTGAGGAGGTCCAGCTCCTTTTCCATTCTGTAGCTCTGGGATATCCTGCGCAGTACATATGTAAGGTACAGGTCAAACACGAAAATAACTGAAAGAATCACGATTATTTCGTACTTTGATTCTGATTTTATGAAGAAATCATGGAACAGGCTCAGGAGAACTATCTCTCCCAGTATGAGCACCATGAACATTATAAGCTCGTTTGTGCGGACGTTGTAAAGACCTTTTTCCGTTACTATCGTTATGAACGCCTTGGTTATCACAAGCATTATGATCCATTCTAAAATGTTCGCTCCGGCCATGAATACTTCCTTGTAGAGGAATACTTTCGTGTCAACATCAAGGATAGAACCGAGTATGTTGGTGGTGAGTACCTCTACAATAGCCATTATGGTTATGAAGGCAAGAACGTATACCGCCACTCGCAGGGAGGGTCTTTTATTGAATATCGTCGCCAGCAGGAACAGAAGCAGGAACGTGATGATGGGATTGATCCACGGCATATTGTTTTCCTGACTGAATTTCTGTAATAAAGCTTTCAGGGGAGAAACCGTCAGCAGAAATATAATCCTTATAATGAGAGGGGTGTGTTTTTCGGAAAAAAGCTTTTCAAACGCTATTATTGCAAATGTAAATGTGGCTATGGCGGAAGCCAGATTGACCAGATAAAGAATCATGTTTTACTCCTGTTTGATATAGTTTTTGATAAATCGGCTGAATTCGTTGTGAAAATCTTTCAGTTTCTTTTGTGCGACAGGTATTTCAAGTCCGTTGGTAGTATATAGAGTGAATCCTGTTAGTTTATCGATGTGTTCCATATTTACTATGAAGCTTTTGTGTGGGGAAGTAAAGCTTTCTGAGTTTATAAGTGAGATTATATCGGAAAGACTGCCCTTTATGCAGTATGTTTCCGATTTTGTGTATACTGTTATCCTTCTGTTTCCGGTATACTCAAATACATATATATTATTCAGATTGAGCAGAAGAGGACCGTCCATACCCTTCAGCTGTATCACGGATTCCGGCTTGGCAGTATCGGCGAGGTACTTCATAAGCTCCTGAAGCACATGGGCGATACGTTCCTGTTTGAACGGCTTTACCACGAAGTCGAAGGGGTGTACGGAATAGCTTTGCAGTGCAAGCTCCGAGTGATTCGTTACATAGACTATCCTCGAACGTCTTGCGGTGGGGCGTATGAGCTTTGCAGTTTTTATTCCGTCGATACCGCTCATTTCTATATCGAGGAATATCAGATCATAGCAGAGTTCGCTCTCCACCAGTTTTTCACCGCCGCTGAAGCTGTGTATCTCAAATTCAACTGAGTTGGAGGCGCCGAAATCGGTGATCGCTTCCCTGATCGAAGCTATGACCGATCTGTCGTCATCGCAGATGGCGATTTTTATCATGTGACCGCTCCTTTTTTATTGGTGAGCCTGCCTGCTGCGAGCATGATACCTGTAATAAGTATCGCGCAGGAAGCTGACAGTGCAAGTTTATGCAGTCCGAAAAATGCAAGTGATGCTGATATGAATAGTACAATAAAAGCTGTGATAAGAGACCGCTTTCTGAAAACGACACGTTCAACGGAGTCGAAGGGCTTCGTTTTTGTGTCAACGGGGGCAAGCGCTATTATAAGCGCCAGACCTGTGCAGAGAAATGCGGCTGTACAGAATAGATCTTCTCTGCAGTGTATGAGTTTTACCGCGGCTATAACTGCTGTGAGTATGATTAAAGACGAGAAAAAGCAGGCGATACGCGATCTTGAATGATAGCCGCCGCAGCTGTTGCGGAGGACCGCATATACAGCTATGAAAACCAGTACCTCCGGTACGCTGCCCAAAGCTATGGCAATAACTATCATTGCTGAGGTGATGATTGTCTTCATTATGATAAGCTCAAGTCCGTAACGGACGATCTCAGCGTTTTCATCGGTTGCGAATCCGCGCTGCAGGAGCTTGCTCATAATTGCATCAAGCAGTTTATTCATAGTTTGGCTCCTTCATTGGCTTTTTATAATGTTTCCTTGTCTGATAAACTTTATTATATATCAAAACTATGCTAAAAGTCAATATGTATTGCCTAAAGTGTTATCTGCCGCGTTGAAATGTTATATCGCAGCCATACAAAAGCGGCAGGAAAACGATGATATCATGGGAAAAAGGGGGAGCAGGCGGTATAATCTGCCGCCAAAAACAAATAAAGCCGGTATTGTAAGTGATATACAATACCGGCTTTTCTTTTTTGTACAAAACATCGGACTTGAAAAGCAGTTTTTCTATATCCGGATGTTTTGCATTGAATCTTATCCGATCACGCCTCTGTTATGAAAGGCGTTTTAATATCCACCTGAAAGTTATATCTCCGCCTTTATGAATCCCAGCCCAGCAGCTGCCTTTGCAGCAGTACAGCGTCAGCTATACCTGTCTCGCTGTCGGAGTTCATATCAGCATTTGAGAGTGAAAGTCCTGTAAGCTTTATTTCATTTGCAAGGGCTTTCCGGAAACGCACCATGTCGAAAACATCGACCCTTCTGTCGCCGTTCAGGTCGCCCTTTATACCGTAGAAGCCGAGGTCGCCCACGTTGAAGAGATATCCGTCGCCGCCCCTGAAAACAAGGTAAACATCGTGAGCGCCGGTACACAGTTCTGTCCTGCAGCTCATCTCTCTGTAATCGGACCAGCTGTCAGTGCCGGAGATATCGCATTTGCCTATGAGCTCGCCGTCTGACGAGCCTATGCGTACCTCTATGGTGCCGCCCTCCGCAGCGCTTGCAGCGTTTACGCGGAAGCCCTCTGCGCCGCTCTCGAAGTCGAGATCCCGGAAAACTATATAGGAACCGTCGGTAATGTAGCCTATCGCATTACTGTTGTCCTCTTCCCTGCGTATACCGCCGTACATGAAATTGTATCCGCTTCCGTTGTATTTATTGTATGCAGAACGCGGAACAGGCGGTTTGTCGTCCTTTCCCCATATCTCCAGCTCGTATACCGAAGCGCCGCCGTCGTTGTCCTGAGTTGAGGTGAGCATTTCAAGTCTGATATATCTTGCGGTGACTCCCCTGATATTCCTGCCGCAGGAGCTTTTGGTATTGCCGTATACGACCGATATATCCGTCCAGCTCTCTCCGTCGGAGCTTGCCTGTATCCTGAAATCGCGGGGATTGAACCTGATATCCTCATTTATGCCCGCAAATCTTGCGTTCCAGCGCTGTATATCGCAGTTACCGCCCAGGTCTATCTGTACCCATTCGCCGCTGAGACCGTCATTGTGGCTCCATTTAGTGCTGTCATTTCCGTCGCATATGAATGAAGCGTCTGCGTTTTTCTCAGAGCCGGAAGCAGTGACTTCCTTATTGAGCGCAAGGTTCTGCAGAGCATCTGAAGCGCTGTCAGGCTGCAGCTCGCCGTTGAGCTTGTATTCTTTGCCTGCCTCTGTGTCGAAGCTGACGACAGCGCCGCCGTATCTTACTGTGCAGATGCCGCCGGACTTTGAGAGTATAGCTGCTTTTTCAAGTCTGCCGTTCTTCCAGTACATCTCTGTCACCTCGAAATTGCCCCTTGCGCAGAGACCGTTGGCGTGACCGTCGGACCACTGCTCCGGAAGTGCCGGAAGAAGTGTTATGACATCATTCTGACTTTGCAGGAGCATTTCCGCGATACCCGATGTGAAGCCGAAGTTTCCGTCTATCTGGAAGGGCGGATGAGCGTCCCAGAGGTTGTCATATAGTCTGCCGTAGTTGTTTACCGGCGATATGAGCAGCTTGACTAAATTATAAGCGTGAGCGCCGTCCTCAAGCCTTGCCCAGCAGTTGAGCTTCCATGCTTCCGACCAGCCCGTACCGTCGTCGCCTCTGCCGTTGAGAGACTTGGCAGCTGCCTTTGCTGTCGCGGGATTGTCCTCGGGAGTTATCTCAAATCCGGGATAAAGCGCGTACATATGGGATATATGGCGGTGCTTCTCGTTGGGATCGTCCCAGTCCTGAGCCCATTCCTGTATCTGTCCCCATTTGCCTATGGTCTCGGGTCGGATAAGCGTCAGTTTTGAGTTGAGTTCGCTGCGCAGGGCAGTATCCGTGCCCAGGATCTCAGAAGCCTCCGCAACGTCCTTGAAAAGCTCACGGGCTATGCCGTTGTCCATAGTGACGCTCTGGTCTATGCAGGCGTCGGGATATGCAGGAAGATTTATCTCCGGAGATGTGCTTGGACTTATCACCGCGTACTCCTGACCGTTTATCCTTGCGGTAGTCATAAGCTCGCTGAGAAATTCCGCGCTGCCCTTTATAACGGGGTAGATATCCGCAAGGTATTCCTCGTCCTTTGTGAAGCGGTAAGCGTCATAGAGCATATTTGATACCCATGCGCCGCCTGTGGGCCACTGTCCCCATGCGCCGTCGATAGCACCTGTTCTGTTCCATAGGTCGGTATTGTGGTGGAGCACCCAGCCCTTGTTTATGCCGTAATTCACTTTTGCGGTCTCACTGCCTGCTTCTGCCAGTCCCTTTGACTTCTCCGCGAATGGTACAAAGCACTCCGCAAGATTGGTAGTGAACGCCGGCCAGTAATTCATCTCGTAATTTATATTTGTTGTGGCTTTGCTGCCCCATGCAGGGGAGGAGTATTTGTTCCATATGCCCTGAAGATTCATGGGCTGAGCGTCTCGTGAGGCGCTTATCATGAGGTATCTGCCGTACTGGAACAGGGTCTTTACCATTTTCGGATCGTCCGAGCGTCCGAAGTCCGCTATGCGCTGCGGAGTGGTCATTCTCAGCACGTTTGCGGTATCTCCGCCGAGATCAACGTCCACGCGCTTGAAAAGCTCCTGATAGTCGGATTTATGGTTCTGATAAAGGGTTTCATATGAGAGCTTCGAGGCTCTTGCTATATCAGCCTCAGCGCCGCCCTTTTCATCGGCGTTGCAGGTCTTGTAGTCCACGAAATTGGTGCGTACAGACGTGAGTATCACCAGTGAATCCGCGCCGGAGACCGATACCTTGCCGTTCCCTGTGCTGACCGTACCGCCTTCGGGTATGAATCTGCTACGTGAGGAGAAGTAAACTGCGCCTTTTATCCAGAGGTCCTCGTCACCGTGTCCGTCAGCCACAAGGGTATCGCTGCCGTCGGTGTAAACTCTGCCGTTGAGAACTCCGTCATAGCCTGCCGTAAGCGATACAGAGCCCGGACTGTCGCAGGTTATGCGGGTTACCATGACCTGATCCGGGTGGCTCACAAAGGTCTCCCGGGTATATTTTTTTCCGCCGAAGGTGTATACCGTTCTCGAAACGGCGTCGTTCATGTCGAGCTCACGGGAATAATCCCCGACTCTCTCATGCCCGAAGCTGAGCTTCAGCGCTCCCACCTTCTGATACTTTGCTTCACCGCCGCCGATAAAATACCGTCCGACGATACTGTTTGCGTCGTTGTATCTGCCGTTTTTGATGAGGTCCTGCACCTCTTTGACATGAGAGGCAGCGCCTCCGCTGTTGTTGCTGCCGGGCCCCGAGCTCCATACGGTACATTCATTGATGTCGATCAGCTCGTCGGGGCAGTTGCCGTATACCATTGCACCGATACGTCCGTTTCCGAGGGGAAGCGCCTTATAGAACGACTCGTCGTTGTTGAAGGCGTTGTCAGTATTGACGACACCTGCCATGCTGTCATAGCGGAGAACGAGGTCGTCGTCATGCGGATACTCTGCGGCAGCTGCGACAGAGGTTATCCGGGGCCCCTGCACGAAGCTGCCGCTGTTTACCAGCGGCACTGTCATGCAGGCTGACAGAAAGACGGAGATGATCTTTTTTGTCTTTTTAAGTTTCATTCCTTACCAACTCCCTGAGGTCTGACCTGTCCGTATATCCCCTGACGAACAGGTACAGCTTCTATATTTATATATTAAATATTACCACTGAGATAACAAAATGTCAATAAAATATATATACTTTCTACAAAGTCAATACATTTAAGGTGATGATTTTGCGAAAACGATACATATGACAGCAAGATTTAGTTATCATTTAAGCAGATACTATCAAAAATGCCCGTAAACGGTGAGATATTACCGTTTACGGGCTGTTTTGACATATATTTCATTTTACGCGAGGCTCATACCATTTCGCCTTTTTCGATGCGTTCCGCAAGATCGTTGAGGTATACCCAGCGCTCCATTTTTTCGGAGAGCTGCTGTTCAAGGAGCTCCTTTCTGTCAGAGAGCTCCTGCAATTTTACATAATCCGAGGAATTCGCGGCGATCTCCTTTTCGGCAGATGCGATATCCTGTTCGAGGGCAGCGATATCGTCGTCTATGGTGTCATATTCGCGCTGCTCCTTGAATGAAAAGCGGAGCTTTGTTTTGCCTGTATATGTGCGTTCCTTTTTCTCAGTCTTTTTCTTTGGCTTGTCCGCGGGAGCGCTGTCTGTCAGGGCTTTTTCGGCGTAGTCGGAGTAGTTTCCGTTGTACCGTGTACACTGACCGTCCCTGAACTCGAATATTTCTTCTGCCATCTTGTCAAGGAAGTACCTGTCGTGGGAGACTGCTATCACGGCACCGCTGAAGTTTTCAAGATAGTCCTCAAGTATCGTAAGGGTGGCGATATCAAGATCATTCGTAGGCTCGTCGAGCAGGAGTATATTGGGAGCTGTCATCAGTATCTTCAGCAGGTAGAGCCTTTTTCTCTCGCCGCCGGAGAGCTTTTCTATGCGGTTCCATTGCAGCTCCGGAGTGAAAAGGAAACGCTCAAGCATCTGCGCAGCCGTTACCGTACCGTCAGGGGTCTGCACTCTGTCGGCGGTCTCACGGATATACTCTATAACGCGGAGCGACGGATCCATAGTCTCGCATTCCTGTGAGAAATAGCCGATATTTACCGTATCTCCGAGAACTATCCTGCCGCTGTCAGGCTGGACCTGTCCCATGAGCATTTTCAGGAAGGTGCTTTTTCCCGCGCCGTTGTGACCGACTATACCTATCCTTGCGTCACGGGAGATTATGTAGGAAAAATCGGTGATAAGCGGTCTGCCGTCTATGGATTTGCTGATATTTTCTATTTCTACCGTCTTTTTGCCGAGACGCGACGAAACGGACTGAAGCTTCAGCTTTTCGGTCTCTGTGGGGATATCCCGGTTTTTGAGAGCTTCAAACCGCTCTATCCTGTCCTTTGATTTTGTACCTCTCGCACGGGCTCCCCTGCTTATCCATTCAAGCTCGCGGCGGTACAGAGACTTGTTTTTGCGCTCGGCAGCTGCCTCGTCTGCTTCACGCTGAGCCTTCCGGAGCAGGTATTCGCTGTAGTTGCCGTCGCTCACATAGACCCTGCCCTTGTCAACTTCCGCGATCTTTCCGCATATCTTATTAAGGAAGTATCTGTCGTGGGTCACCATGACTATAGCGCCGCGGTAGCGCAGCAGCAGGTCCTCAAGGAGCTGAGCGGTCTCGTTGTCGATATGGTTGGTGGGCTCGTCAAGGAGAAGTACGTCGCTGGGCTGTATCAGCGCGGCGGCAATGCCTGCCCGTCTTTTCTCTCCGCCGGAAAGCGTACTGATATCCCTTTCACAGTCGGGAAGTCCGAGTCTGTCAAGTATGGATCTTGCCTCGTACTCCTTAGACTGCATAAGGTCTTTTGGAAGATGTGCGAGGACCTGTCCGAGAACACTTCCGTGGTCGTCGAATTCGGGTATCTGCGGAAGGTAGGATATCCTTATCCCGTTTGTGCGTATGACCTCGCCGCTGTCAGGCTCGTCAGCCCCTGCAAGTATGCGGAGCAGGGTGGACTTGCCCGTGCCGTTTATGCCGATGATACCGACCTTGTCGCCCTCGTTCAGGAAAAACGAAACGTCGTCAAGCACCTTTCTTTCCATGTAGGTCTTTGAGATATTCTGAGCTGTTAAAAGTATCACTTTAACTCTCCTTAAATGTTAGTCTTTGATGTGTATATATTAAAAGTATTATATCACAATAGATCCATAAAATCAATATATACCTTTTGGTACAGCCAAATTCCGGGACTGGTGAGAATAAGTGAAAATCACTATATCAGACAGCTATTTTAATATTAAATCTTGTAAAATTAGTAGGTTTTTATACATTCTGTTAGAAAAGTATTGCCAAATGTGTTGACACGTTAATTCAATTAAAGTATAATTGAATTGTATTTACGGGGATGATTGATTGGTGTGGAGTGCGGAACTACTTTCACAAGAATATGCACTGCCCGGACGAGATCCGGGGCAATGACCGCTGTATGGCTGTTATTGCGGACACCTGAACTAAGGAGGAATACAGAATGAGAAAAATGATCGCTGCAATGCTGTCGCTTGTAATGATGGGCAGTCTGGCAGCCTGTGGAACAAAGAAGGGAACAGAGAAAAATGACAGTGCTGTAAAAAAGACAGTCGGTATCGCAATGCCTTCAGATAAGCTCGAAAGGTGGAATTCCGACGGAGATTACCTGAGATCACTGTTTGAAAAGGCCGGATATGAGGTAAAGCTCATATATTCCGATAATGATCCCACTCGTCAGAATAACGATATCCTCAGTATGCTCAATGAGGGAGTCGACCTTCTTCTTATTGCTGCCGTTGACAGCAGCACTCTTACAAAGTCACTGGAAGAGGCTAAGGGAAAGGAAATACCTGTTGTTGCCTATGACCGCCTTATCATGAACACAAACGCAGTGACCTACTATGTGTCATTCGATAACAATGTTGTAGGAAGACTGCAGGGCGAATTCGTCCGCGACGCCCTTGACCTTGAAAACGCTAAAGGTCCTTTTAATATTGAATTTATTTCAGGCGATTCAGCTGATAACAATGCCCGTTTCTTCTTTAACGGCGCCTATGACGCACTGAAAAAGTACATAGATTCTGGAAAACTGGTGTCGCCTTCCGGAAAGACTACATTCGAGAAGACTGCGACAAAGGACTGGAGCACGGAAAACGCCAAGACTGAAATGACCAGACGTCTGTCTGCTTACTTTTCAGGCGCCAAGCTCGACGCTGTTCTCTGCGCCAACGATTCGACTGCCCTTGGTGTCGAGGAAGCAATAGAGGAAAGCTATAAACTCAAAAACGTCCCTGTCATAACAGGTCAGGACGGCGATAACGAGAACCTGAAAAAACTCGTTGACGGCAAGCAGTCCATGACTGTTTTCAAGAACGTCCGCGACGAGGCAAGCGTTGCGTTTGAGGTGTGCAAGAGGCTGCTGAATGACGAGGTCCCTACAGGAAAGCTTGTTGAATCGCTTGCGGTCGATGTCACATACGACAGTGAGTCCTACAATAACGGAGTAAAGTATGTTCAGTCATATCTGCTCGTTCCTACAGTCATAACAAAGGACAATCTGCAGATAATGGTAAACACCGGTCTTTACCAGTGGGACGCAGAAAACAAGTATATCGAAAGCGTTAATAAACAATAAGAAGCAATATAACGAAAAAAGACTTCTCGGCAGAGGCCACGCATAATAGTTCAGCCCCGGAGCAGGTGCGATAATTATATAGAAATTTTTATATGAGATATTAATAAAGCCCCCTTTTGAAAAAGGGGGCTTTATCATATGTGTTATACATAATCGTAGCTGGAGATCTTCCATTTGCCGTCTTCAAGCTTTAGGTGGATAAGCATTCCGCCCATTGCTTCTTCCTTGAAGGATACACTGACTGTAGCTGTTGTATCTGTTGATTCTGTTATTATTGCGTCATCTCTGAACTCGAAGCCGCCGTATCTTGAAATGCGGCTGTAGAGCTTTCCGTTCTCTTTATCCTCAATGTAAACGGGGAATCCTGACGTGGTACCGTTTTCTGCGCATACTTTTATCAGGGCGTCTCTTAATCCGCCGGTCGTGAGGTCAGAGATATAGTTTTTAATATCATCGATGCTTGAAAAACGTGCGTCTGAAACTCTTGCATAGAAGATATTGCCGGGATTGGTCATTCCGCAGTAATTATATATTGTGTCATTGTCGAGATGATCGCTCTCGTCTATCTCAACAGTTCCGTTCTCAACATTCAGCACATCGTTCACCATATTCGGAGCTTCCTTTGCGGCGTTCAAGAGCTCGCTGTCTGAAATGCCTACATTGCTTGTTGTGGGCTGTTCGTCATCGGGGTATCCGAAATCGCTTACCTTCCAGCTGCCGTCTTCGTAAACAGCGGTGATCTTTACCTTTTCTTTTCCTCCGGGGACTTCATTGTCTGTGATTATCTCATATGACTTGTCGCTCGTTTTTATAAGTTCGGGATCGCCTGTGAAGCTGAAGCGGCTTCCTCTTGCGTTGTCGCGCATATAGAGTTTTCCGTCAACTTCCTTGAACATAGGAAGATCGTTTATCTCATCCTCGTAGATATAGCTGTAGGACTTGCTGAGTACGGGTTCGGTAACAGTGCTCTTGACCATTTCCTTTAAATTATTAAGATCCAGTATCCCGCCTGATACGAACTTGTTGTATATAACGGTATAACTGCCGTCGGGTGCCCGGAATTCCAAACTGTCGCCTCTGTCGACCGATGTGTAAATGCCTCCTGCCATCAAATGGTCTACAAGCTCAAGATTCGTTAAGAGCTGTACAGCGTCTGTTTTTTCAAACTTGGAAGCATCCTTATCCGCTGTTTCGGTTTCTATTCTGTAGCTTTCAAGTTTCCACAGACCATTTTCGAGAACGACATGAAAAACTTCTGTTTCTTTGGATATAAGACGTTCGTTAACAACAACTATATCAAAACTGTTGGTGCTATCGTCATAGTTCTCTATTTTGTAATCATTGTATTCAGGTAAGGAGCCGCTGCCCTTTCTGAAATAGAGCTTGCCGTCGATCTCCTTGAAGCGCGGTTCATTTCCGAGGTAGCGTGTCAGTAAAGCTTTATAGTCGTTAAGGATGTTTCCTGTCATTATAGTTTCAAGGTATCCGTTCAGTTCATTTACAGAACTGAATATATCCGCGACTCTGTAGTAGGTCACTGTTGAGCCGTCGTAGTCCTCAACGCTCTGGGTATCGTTTTCATCAAGCTTCATATTTTCGGGAATACCGTATGACAACCCAATAACAAAACTGTATTGCGCCAGAAGACTATCAGCTTCCTTCATGCAAGTTTCTTCTATTGATCGAGTCGAAGCGACCGTTGCGGAAGGTGAACTTGCAAGTGGATCGTTGGTATTTAAGTTAGCTTTGTTTCTGCTCAGTGTATGGATCGTACCGCCGATACCGCCTATAAGGAGCATACAGGCTGCAACTGTGGCTATCCTGTGCCATTTTGGTCTGTGGTAGCGCTCAACGCCGCTTACCTCGTATTCCTTGTTGTTGAAGTTTATATTACTTTCTCTGTTCATTTTGTCCAGCTTTTTCTTACTCATAGCCAGCATCCTCTCTTTTTCTTCTTTTGTGAGCACAGGGACTTCCGAAAGGAGTTCCAGTGTTTTGTCGTCTGCATTTTCAAGCATATCAAATTCACGATTTGTTTTCATGTCCGCATCTCCTTATAGTGTGATACCGGCGGAAGCCAGTGTGATCTTTAGCTTTTCAAGGGCTCTCGCTGCTCTCATTCTTACAGTGGAAGCCTTCATTGAAAGCTGCTCAGCTATTTCTGAAGATGATCGGTCGTAATAGTATTTCTGAAGGATTATTGTTGAATCGGGTTCGCCGAGCTCGGTTATTTTGTTTAAAAGAATACTGCGTGTTTCCGCTGCGTCGGAATCCGCTTCGATATCGGTCTGATCGCCGATGATCTCAAGCTCCTCTTCTGCCGCGTCTGTAAAGTAGCTGCTTTTCGCGGTAAGTCTGTTGAAAGCGTTTATAGCGCGGCGCTTTGCCACAGTACCTATATAGGCTTTCATATCGCCTGTGTAGTCGCTTGCGGTATCATATCCGAAAAATATATTTGCGAATATGTCGCTGACACATTCCTCAATATCTTCTCTTGAAGCTATGCTGCGAAGTTTGTTGTAGACTATGGTATATACGTAATTGCAATAGGTCTCAAACAGGGCGTCATAGGCTTTGTCGCGCGATCTTTT
>Ga0265298_10006530_pt1 | contig 14381 bp, 21 predicted proteins | sample AusTroGonzalo_MG_3_FD_193486 | JGI IMG/M metagenome (GOLD analysis project Ga0265298, IMG submission 193486) | Bovine rumen microbial communities from tropical cattle in Woodstock, Queensland, Australia - Gonzalo_01 | ecosystem: Host-associated > Mammals > Digestive system > Stomach > Rumen ...
GCCAAATCCACCTTGAGTTGCATTAGCGCACAGAGGGGAATCTTTTGTACAACCTGTATCAACGGTGGCTCCTGTTTTATCATTTTGACAAAAGTAACAACCTGAACCAAAACCGTTTGTCTCAGTATTGTTACACATTGGTTTCTCTTTTGTACAACCTTTATCACGGGTAGTTCCCTTTTGGTCATTTATGCACATAGCGCACCAATTTGCAAATCCTTGGTCAGTTGCGTTTGCGCACATAGGTTTGTCTGTTTCTGTACAACCCGTATCACGATTAAGACCTGATTTATCATTTATGCATTTATAACAATAACTGGCAAATTCATTTGTCTTTCCTCCACATAAAGGTTTATCCGCTTCATTACAACCCGTATCTGGGGTGATACCTGTTTTGTCATTTACGCATTTGCCACACCAATTTGCAAAACCATTTGTTTTTATATTTGAACACAAAGGTTTATCATCACTGCAACCCGAATCTGTGTTAGTTCCAGTTTTATCGTTGATGCAAGTATGACAAGCATTGGCAAAGGCGCCTTGTGTTGTTGTGGCACACAAAGGTTTATCTGTTTCTTTACATCCTGAATCACGATTGGCTCCTTCTTTATTATTTACACAATATTTACAGGAATTTGCAAAACCATTATTTGTTGCAGTTTCACAGAAAGGAGTATTCTCACTGCAACCCGTATCTTCGGTTGAGCTGTGATTTTCTCCATTTGAGTGGTCATTTATGCACTTATAACAGTTATCTCCGAACTTATTTGTTCCAGTCTGATTACCATTACACAAAGGTTTTCCATCTTGGAGACAACCTGTATCACGGTCTGCACCAGTTTTGTCATTTATACATTTTTTGCATGTATAATCTGCGCTAGTTCCGCCTTGTGCACGGTTATTGCAAACAGGGTTCCCTATTGGACAAGTAGCCGCTTGTAAACCTGGCATTGTTGAATTTGGATCATATCCCTCTGGATAGCTAGGATCATAGTTGACCGCACATTGATGGCAACCATGTTTGCTTTCATCCGGTTCTTCGGTCGAATCTGCAATACAAGTATCATGTGTTGTATTCGGTTTACATGGCTCATTAGCATTTTCTGGTGCTTTCCAATCCTCACAAACTTTTGTTACAGGAGCTTCTTCAGGAATACATACTCCATTTTCTACTCTTTCAGTGTCTTCTGGACAGCATACGCCATCTATTAATTTTTCACTACCCTCTGGGCAACATACACCATCTATTTCGACTGGGTTGTTTGAAGGGCAAATGCACTTTTTCTCTGTTGTGCTCCACACCCGAGGCGCTGTACATTTATCACATGTTGCATTTGCTGAACTTGGGTTTTTACAGACAGGAGCCTCTTCTGGACACTCGCCAGGTTCTATTGATTCATTTCCTTGATAATTCATGATACATGGGGAACAAGAGTGTTTATTTTGTAAACAAGCACCTTTCCATGAGACTGTCTGACCTTCAATTTTCACTGTATTTGAAGGGCAGTGTTCATCTTCTGTACATTCATAGCATTTATGATCGGTATGGCAAACTCTCTTGCTCCAACCAGCTGCTTGAGAATAGTTTTGACTGTTCGCTAAATTTTCGGAAGCTTCTGTACAATCCCGATCTTCTAAACATTCTATACATTTATTTGTATCGCCTGCATCACAAATATGTTTTGAAAATGTTGTGCTAGGACAATGCTTATTTTCAAAACATTCAACACATTTCTCTTCTGCTGCCCACCAAACTGTATTTTTAGGACATTCTAAAGGACATTTTCCTGTGTCTGGATCCTTTTGCGCACAGCATGTATTTCCATCCCAAACTAGGCCATTTGGACACTCTTGGCATTCGCCATGATGGTAAAAGTTGCCAGCACCTTCACCACAACCCCAAATCAAAGCAACAGTTGGTTTTGACTTTGGTGTAACACTATTTTCAAGGTTGGCGCCACATGCAGCATCAATTTTATCGTCGTTAATATCATCCAGTTTCTGTGTTATAGCTTTACAGTTTCCTTCTTCACATTCACTAGCAATACCAATGATGTCCGCAGAGAATGTAGTTTTACCTTTTTTTGTTTGATCTAGCAATTCGACACATGTTTCTGGTGTTAATCCAACCTGCATCATATATTTATTGATACCTAATGAGGTTACTCTGAGGTAAGAATATTCGCTATCTGGCAAAATGGCGACATTTTTATCCTCTTCTTTCGTTTTTAGACCCCGTACAATTTGGTTCACAGGAATTGGCTCGTCTTTTCCATATCTCTGAGCCAAGTTTCCCGCACGCATACCAAGGGCAACAGCGCTCATTTGGTCAACCGTTTGACGTGTCCGCCACTTTTTCATTACAAAACTATATCCAGCAAGAGATGCCACGATCAAAACACCAATAATGATGACAACCGCGACTGTCTCAAGCATTGAGCGACCAAATTCCTGTTTCCTTTGTTCCATGGGGATCATCCTTTCGTTAATTAACGTTTGTAAATTTACTGTCCTCACCTATAACACAGTCAAAAATGATTGTCAAGCATTTTTTTGAAAAAAATAAATTTTGTAAAAAAACTTGTTAATTGTATGAATTTCTGCTAAACTTATTTGTATGTGAGGTTACTCTATATATTATATATAAGGCTTTGGGAACGTTTGTATGGATAAAAAAGAAAGTAAATCAATTGCAATTAATAAAAAAGCTCGTTTTAATTACGAAATTTTAGATGTATGGGAAGCTGGTATTATTTTGACAGGTCCAGAAGTTAAGTCTTTGCGAGCTGGACGGGCTCAAATTGCAGAAAGTTATGTAGCTCCTGAAGCAGGTTGCTTAATGTTAATTAATGCCTATATTGCCGAATATGATGCTTCTAAAGGGGGATTTGTTGAACAAAATGCTCGACGACCGCGCGAATTGCTTTTGCATCAAAAAGAACTTTCTAAATTAATTATTGCAGTTAAGCAAAAGGGGCAGACTATCGTTCCATTAGATTTGTATTTTAACAGCCGAGGAATTGCAAAGGTTAAAATTGCTTTGTGTGTAGGTAAAAATACACGAGACAAACGTAACACAATAAAACAGCGTGAATGGAAACGTGAGCAAGGACGTGTGATGCGTTCGTATAATCATTAACGATTATTTGTAAAAGGGGCAAGCTTTTTTATTACAAAGTGTACAATTTTACCCGTAGCGTTTATTCGTTTGGCACAGTATTCATTTTGTGTTTCTGAAAAATAATCTAAATTCCATATTTTTTTCTTATGCAAAGAGTTATCAATTAATTTGGTCCCATAGTTTAAATAAGTATTTTGAGGTATTTGCCTTAAAATTTGAGCTGCGGTAATATGTTTTAATTTAGGTGAGGGTGTGGACGTGTTTTTCTTTTGTGTTCTTTTGATAGCGGCAAAAGTGGCCTGTTGTGATTTATGCCATGAAGCATAGTCCGATACTGCTTGTGCCACAATTTGAATTGCTTGTAAAATTTGAAGTTGATGAGAAGTATTGTTCTGTTTTTGATATAAATCGTGCAATGCAATAAGTGAATATAATGTTAAAATATTATTATAGTGTGCTCGATTCAAAACCCCTTTGGGTAGATTTTTAGGTACTTTTTCAACTATGTCTTCTGCTGAAAACTCGGGAGTGGACAGAGGAGTAGGGGAAGATGTCGACTGTTTTGGCTGGGGATAAAAAGCCTTTTTGGCTAATTCAATAGATAACAGACCTGCATAATCTCCATTAGATTCATAAAACTCTTCAATATCGGCTAAAGACCAACCAGGATATTCTGTCCGTAAAATATTAAAAAATGTTATCGCTTCTTCTTTGGTAGGAATGTATGGCAACGGCATATCCATGATATATCATCTCCCTTTTAATTGATTTATGTGAAATATTGTACCATGATCTTTTAATTTTGTCAAGAAATTTCATTTTTGTAGGCTTGAAGATAAGGTATTTTATTCTTTAAAAAAAATCAAAAAAGTGCTTGACATACAGGAAAAAGTCGGTTATAATCGTTCCCACTTAACCGATACTTTTGGGGGATTTTGTATAGAAATTCATTCAAAAAGTCGGCAAGTTCTTTCAATAAAAACAATAAGTTATTTTGTTTTTTGTTGGATTAAATGAACGCTTTTATCCGCCTGAAAAGGTTGATGAAAGATTTTTTGTTAATAAGGTAAAGAAGGAAAAGGATTAAATGCCTACAATTAACCAATTGGTCCGCAAATCGCGGAAATCAGTTAAAAAGCGGAACAAAGTTCCTGCTTTGAAGGCGTGCCCACAAAAACGTGGTGTTTGTACGCGTGTTTATACGACAACTCCAAAGAAACCAAACTCAGCTTTGCGTAAAGTTGCTCGTGTTCGTTTAACCAATGGCTTTGAAGTTACAAGCTACATCCCAGGAGAAGGTCATAACCTCCAAGAACACAGTGTTGTGATGATTCGTGGTGGTCGTGTGAAGGACTTGCCAGGTGTTCGTTATCATATTATTCGTGGTACCCTTGATACTCAAGGTGTTGCTAATCGTAAACAAGCTCGTTCGCTGTATGGCGCAAAACGGCCTAAATAAGGAGAATAGATTATGTCACGTAGACATGCTGCAATAAAACGCGAAGTGGTGGCCGATGCAAAGTACAATGACATCGTTGTTGCCAAGTTTATGAACTGCTTGATGTTGGCTGGTAAAAAATCAGTTGCAGAAAGCATTGTATATGGTGCGTTTGAAGATATTGAAAAGAAAATGAGCAAGCCTGCTTTGGAAGTATTCAAAGAGGCTTTAAATAACGTTAAACCACAATTGGAAGTGCGTTCTCGTCGTGTCGGTGGTGCAAACTATCCTGTTCCTACCGAAGTTCGTCCAGAACGTCAACAAGCTTTAGCAATTCGTTGGATTATTTCTGCGGCTCGTGATCGTAGTGAAAAGACTATGACAGAACGTTTATCTGCTGAATTGCAAGAAGCATTTAATAATCGTGGCGCTGCTGTGCGTAAACGTGAGGATACTCACCGTATGGCTGAAGCTAATAAAGCATTTGCTCACTTTAAGTGGTAAGGGGGAATTATGGCAAGAACAACTCCGATTGAGCTCTATCGTAATATTGGGATTATGGCCCACATTGATGCGGGTAAGACAACTACAACAGAGCGTATTTTGTATTACACCGGAAAAACTCATAAAATTGGTGAGGTACATGATGGTGGTGCTACCATGGACTGGATGGAACAAGAGCAGGAACGTGGTATTACAATTACCTCTGCTGCTACAACAGCTTTCTGGCGTGGCCACCGTGTAAACGTTATTGATACGCCGGGACACGTGGACTTTACTGTTGAAGTAGAACGTTGTTTGCGTGTTTTGGATGGTGCTGTAGCTGTATTTGGTGGTGTAGAAGGTGTTGAACCTCAATCAGAAACAGTTTGGCGTCAAGCAGATAAATACGGGGTTCCCCGTATTTGTTTTGTCAACAAAATGGACCGTATTGGCGCTGATTTCCCTCGTTGTGTTGATATGATTAACAAACGTTTGGGTGCTCATCCAATGGTTATGACTTATCCTATTGGAGCTGAAGCCAACTTTATTGGTGTTGTTGATATTTTAAATAATCGCTCTGTGGTGTGGCATTCTGAGGACTTAGGTGCCACTTTTGAATATCAAGATGTTCCTGCCGAATTAAAAGATAAAGTTGATGCTTATCGTCAAGAAATGATTGAAATGGCTGTTGAAATGGATGATGCAGCTATGGAAGCTTATTTGGAAGGGAATGAACCAGATATTGAAACATTGAAAAAATGTATTCGTAAAGGGACAATTGAACAAAAATTTGTTCCAGTTTTATGTGGTTCTGCATTTAAAAATAAAGGCGTTCAATTGTTATTGGATGCTGTTGTTGATTATTTGCCATCTCCGGTAGATATTCCTCAGGCAAAAGGTATTCATGATAAAGATGGGTCAGAGTATGTTTGTGCATCAGAAGATGATAAACCTCTGGCCGCTTTAGCATTCAAGATTATGAATGACCCATATGTAGGTTCTTTGACTTTTGCTCGTATCTATCAAGGTACTTTACAGACAGGAACTTATGTTAAAAATACAGTTAAAGATGAAAAAGAACGTATCGGCCGTATGTTGTTAATGCATGCTAACCACCGTGAAGATATCAAAGAAGCACATGCTGGTGATATCGTAGCTTTGGTTGGTTTGAAAGAAACAACGACAGGTGATACACTTTGTGCCGAAAACATGGATGTTATTTTGGAAAAAATGGAATTCCCAGATCCAGTTATTGAAATTGCTGTGGAGCCAAAGACTAAGGCTGATATTGAAAAAATGGGTATGGCTTTGAATCGTTTGGCTATGGAAGATCCTTCTTTCCGTGTAACATCTAATACAGAAACGGGACAAACAATCATTAAAGGTATGGGTGAATTGCACTTAGATATCATTGTGGATCGTATGAAGCGTGAATTCCATGTGGAAGCAAACGTTGGTGCTCCTCAAGTGGCTTATCGTGAAACAATTTCCAAATCCTATGATGAAGACTACACTCATAAGAAACAATCTGGTGGTGCTGGTCAGTTTGCTCGTGTTAAAATTAAGTTTGAACCATTACCTCCTGGCTCAGGTTTCCAATTTGAAAATACTGTTGTTGGTGGTAATGTTCCAAAAGAATATATTCCAGGTGTGGAAAAAGGTTTGCGTCAGGCTTTGGAAACAGGTGTTTTGGCTGGTTTCCCATGCACAGATTTTAAAGCAAACTTATATGATGGTGCTTATCATGATGTTGACTCAAATGTGATGTGCTTTGAAATTGCGGCTCGTGCGGCTTTCCGTGAGGGTATGGCCAAAGCAGGTCCGAAATTGTTAGAGCCTATTATGAAAGTTGAAATTGTAACACCAGAGGAATATATGGGGGATATTATCGGTGACTTGAATTCCCGTCGTGGACAAGTTAACAACATGGATTCACGAGGAAATGCTCGTGTAATTGATGCGACAGTGCCATTGGCTCAAATGTTCGGATATGTTGGAACATTGCGTTCGATGAGCCAAGGTCGTGCTCAATACACAATGCAGTTCTCGCATTATGCAGACGTGCCGCAGATGATTGCGGATGAAATTAAAGCAAAAATGGCTGGTTAAGGAAGGTATAAAATGGATAAAATTAGAATTCGTTTAGAAGCTTTTGATCATGGGTTGTTGGATCAATCTACCCGTGAGATTCTCAATACGGCAAAACGGACAGGGGCTCAAGTTGTTGGACCAATCCCATTGCCCACACGTATTGAAAAATTCACAGTGAACCGTTCTGTCCATGTGGATAAGAAGTCACGTGAACAATTTGAAATCAGAACCCACAAGCGGGTGCTCGACATTATTGATCCGACACCTCAAACTGTTGATGCTCTAATGAAATTAGACTTAGCAGCCGGTGTAGATGTTGAGATTAAAGTGTAAAGGAAAAAAAGACTATGCGTACAGGTGTAATCGCAAAAAAAGTCGGTATGATGGGTCTGTTCCAAGAAAACGGAGATCGTTTGCCTGTAACTGTTTTAGAAATTGACAGTACAGTTATTGATACTCGTACAAAGGAAAAAGACGGATATACCGCTGTCCAGTTAGGATATGGCAAGATTAAAGAGAAAAATATTGCTAAACCTCAAAAAGGACATTTCGCAAAATTAAAACAAGAACCTAAAAAAACATTGGTTGAATTCCGCGTTTCTGAGGATTGCTTGGTTCCTGCAGGATCTGTTATTGGTGCAAATCACTTTGTAGTTGGCCAATTGGTAGATGTTGTTGGGACTTCCTTAGGTAAAGGTTATGCTGGTGTTATGAAACGGTATAACTTCCACGGAGATAATGCAACTCACGGTGTGTCCAGAACGCATCGTTCCGGTGGTTCTACTGGTAACCGTGAATGGCCTGGTCGTGTTGTTAAAAACACAGAAATGCCTGGTCAGTTAGGGAATGAACGCGTGACGGTTCAAAATTTGGAAGTCGTAGCCATTGATGAAGCCCGTAATTTAATTATGGTAAAAGGTGGCGTTCCTGGTTTTGATAACGCTATGGTTTTAGTTAGTGATGCTAAAAAACGTAGTAAACAGGCTGTCGGTCCAGTCCCTGCTGGTTTGAAAGCAGAAACAAAAGCAGAACCTGTAAAAGAAGCAGTAAAAGAAGATGCTGCTCCAAAGGCTGAAGAAGTTGCTGCTGAAGTTAAAGCAGAAGAAGTAAAGGAATAAGACCATGAAGTATGATGTAATTGATTTATCTGCAAAAAAAGTTGGCAGCATTGATTTAAATGATGCTGTATTTGGTGCAGAAGTACGTCGTGATATCTTGGCTCGGGTTATTCAATGGCAATTGGATAAACGTCGGGCAGGGACTCATAAAGTTAAAGATAAAGGCGAAGTTAGTGGTTCAAGCATTAAGCCGTTCAAACAAAAAGGAACAGGTCGTGCTCGTCAAGGTGAAAAACGTGCTCCTCAAATGTATCATGGGGGTGTTGTTTTTGGACCAGTTGTTCGTTCACACGAATATGGTTTAACTAAGAAATTGCGTGCAAAAGCTATGAAAGTAGCTTTGTCAACAAAGGTTGCTGAAAAGAAATTGTTTATTTTAGACAATATGTCAGCTTCTAAAGTTAGTACAAAAGCTTTTGCCAAAGCCTTTAAAGCAAACAAATGGGATTCTATTTTGTTTGTTGGTGGCGAACAATTAGACAAAAATTTTGCTTTGTCTGCTCGCAATATCAAAAATGTTGATGTATTGCCTGTTCAAGGAGCAAATGTGTATGACATGATGCGTCGTGATGTTTTGGTATTGTCAAAAGATGCAGTTGAAAAATTGGAAGGACGGTTAGCTTAATGATTAAAAAGTCCGAAAAGAAAAGTTTAACCCCTAAAATGACAGATGTTTTGGTTCGTCCTGTAATTACAGAAAAAGCCATGAAATCTGCTGAAAATAATCAGGTTGTATTCATTGTTGCTGCAAAGGCTACAAAACCTGAAATTAAAGCCGCTGTTGAAGGCGTCTTTGGGGTAGAAGTAAAAGCGGTGAATACTCTAGTAAACAAGGGAAAAGTTAAAATGTTCCGTGGTAAAATGGGTGTTCGCTCTGATGTAAAGAAAGCAATCATTACTTTGGCTAAAGGCCAAACTATTGATGTGACTGCGGAGGTGTAATATGGCATTAAAGACTCAAAAATCTGGAAAAAATTCCAATAGACACTTGATCGGTATCGATCGGTCTGAGTTGCATAAAGGCGCTCCGTATAAAACATTAGTGGAAGGTAAGAAATCTACTGGTGGTCGTAATAACCATGGTCATATGACTTCTCGTCGTCGTGGCGGTGGTGTGAAACAGGCCTATCGTTTGGTGGATTTTAAACGGAAGAAGATTGATATTCCTGCTGTTGTAGAACGTTTGGAATATGATCCAAATCGTACAGCTTTCATTGCTTTGATTAAGTATGAAGACGGTGAAATGTCTTATATTTTGGCTCCACAACGTTTGGCAAAAGGTGATACAGTAATTGCTTCTGCAAACGCTGATATTAAACCAGGCAATGTGTTGCCACTTAAAAATATGCCAGTCGGCACAATTATCCATAATATTGAATTACAACCAGGTAAGGGCGGTCAATTAGCTCGTTCTGCTGGATGTTACGCTCAATTAATTGGTAAAGATGCCGGATATGCTCAAATTCGTTTAAGTTCAGGTGAATTACGCCTTGTCTTGGCAGATTGTGTTGCTTCAGTTGGCGCTGTGTCAAACCCTGATAATCAAAATACAGTCTTGGCAAAAGCCGGACGTGCACGTTGGTTGGGTCGTCGCCCATCCGTGCGTGGTATTGCAATGAACCCAGTAGATCACCCACATGGTGGTCGTACCAATGGTGGTCGTAACCCTGTATCACCTTGGGGCTGGAAGACTAAGGGTAAGAAAACAAGAAACAACAAGCGGACGAATAGTATGATTGTACGTTCTCGTCACGCGTTAAAGAAAGCATAAGGAGGCATAGATGACAAGATCTGTCAGAAAAGGACCGTTTGTTGATAGCTATCTGTTGGATAAAGCAGAGGAAGTTAAAAAGAATGGTCGTCATGAAGTAATTAAAACATGGTCCCGTCGGTCAACGATTTTACCTGAGTTCGTTGGTTTGAATTTTAGCGTATACAATGGACACAAATTTATTCCTGTATCAGTTAATGAAAATATGATTGGACATAAGTTTGGTGAATTTGCTCCGACACGGACATTTTCTAAACATACGGCTGCGGATGCCAAGGCAACACAGGAGTAATAACATGAAAAAACAATTAAAGACAGCTTACGCAAAAGCACGTTTAATTCGTATTTCTCCACAAAAGTTGAATTTGGTGGCAGAAACTATTCGTGGATTGAAGGCTGATAAAGCTTTGGCTGAATTGACCTTTTCAAAAAAACGGGTATCAACGGATGTTAAGAAGGTATTGCAAGCAGCAATTGCAAATGCGGAAAACAATTTTGGTATGGATATTGATAAATTGTATGTTGCAGAAGCATATGTTGGTAAAGCAATGGTAATGAAACGGTGGCATGCTGCCGCAAAGGGTGCAGGTCACAAAGTTTTGAAACCTTTTTCAAATTTAACAGTTGTCGTTGCTGAAAAAGAAACTCAAAAAGCTCCAAAGGCCGAAAAAAAGGTTGATAAGGCACCAAAGGCTGTTAAAAAAGAAAAAAATGTTAAAAAGGAGAGTGTCTAATGGGACAGAAAGTTAATCCAAATGGGTTGCGTTTAGGTATCAACCGCACATGGGATTCCCGTTGGTTTGCAGATGCAGACTATGGTGACAAGTTGTTGGCCGATATTGAAATCCGCAATTTCTTAAATAAAAAATTAGCGGCAGCTGGTATTAGTCATATTGTGATTGAGCGTCCCGCAAAGAAGGCACAAATTACAATTTATTGTGCTCGTCCTGGTGTCGTTATTGGCAAAAAAGGTCAAGATGTTGATTCTTTGAAGAAAGATTTGACAAAATTGGCTAACGGTGACGAAGTTAGTATCAATATTGTTGAGGTACGTAAACCAGAAATTGACGCCAAGTTGGTTGCTGAAAATATTGCTAGCCAATTAGAAAAGCGTATTTCTTTCCGTCGTGCTATGAAACGCGCAGTTCAATCTGCCTTGCGTCAGGGAGCAGAAGGAATTAAAGTTAGTTGTGGTGGTCGTTTAGGCGGTGCAGAAATTGCTCGTACCGAATGGTATTTGGAAGGACGTGTTCCTTTGCATACACTACGTGCTGATATTGATTACGGTTATGCTACAGCTCATACAGCATATGGGACTTGTGGTGTAAAGGTGTGGATTTATAAAGGTGAAATTTTGGCTCATGACCCAATGGCCCAAGATAAGCGCCTGAGTGAACAACGTTAAGGAGAAGCAAAATGTTACAACCAAAAAAGACGAAATTTCGTAAAGCTTTTAAAGGTCGGATTCATGGGGTTGCTTCATCTGCAACAACAGTTGACTTTGGATCTTTTGGATTGAAGGCATTGGAACCATGTCGTATGACTGCTCGACAAATTGAAGCAGCACGTCGTGCGATTTCTCATGCTATGAAACGTCAAGGACGTATGTGGATTCGTGTTTTCCCAGATGTTCCCGTATCCAAAAAACCTCCTGAAGTCCGTCAAGGTAAGGGAAAAGGATCCGTTGAATTTTGGGTCGCACGTATTCAACCAGGTCGTATTTTGTTTGAATGTGATGGTATTAGTGAAGAAATTGCTCGCGAAGCGATGCGTTTGGCTTCTGCTAAGTTGCCTATCAAAACCAAATTCGTAGCCAGAACAGTTGATGAAGAGGTGTAAGATGACAAAAACAAAATTCAAAACAATTAAAGAGAAATCTGTTGCTGATTTGAAAGCTGACGAAGTTAAATTGAAAAAAGAAGCAATGAACTTACGCTTTCAGGCAGCTCAGGGGGCATTAAAGAACACTGCACGGCGGAAACAAATTCGTCGTGAAATTGCCCAGATTAAAACTGCGGTCAATCAAAAGTCCGCCGCTAAGAAAGGAAAATAAACATGCCAAAACGTGTTTTACAAGGTGTTGTTGTTAGCACAAAGATGGATAAATCAGTTGTTGTTCGTGTTGAACGCCGTGTTATGCATCCTGTGTATAAAAAGTATGTCAAGCGCTCAAAAAAATATACAGCGCATGATGAAAAAAATCTGTGCAAAGTTGGTGAAACTGTTCAGATTATTGAATGCCGTCCTATTTCCAAGACAAAAACTTGGATGGTAGTAACGGAAAAGTAAACTGTGAATCAAGAAAGGAAAACAAAATGATTCAAGTAGAAACTAACCTTGAAGTAGCTGATAACTCCGGAGCCCGGAAAGTTCAGTGTATCAAGGTCATTGGCGGTGCCGGAAGACGCTATGCTTCTGTAGGAGATGTCGTTATCGTTTCTGTTAAAGAAGCTGCTCCTCGTGGTAAAGTCAAAGAAGGTGAAGTACAACGTGCATTAATCGTTCGTACGAAAAAGGAAATTCGTCGTCCAGATGGATCTGCTATTCGTTTTGATACAAATGCCGCTGTATTAGTTGATAAACAAGGAGAGCCTATTGGAACTCGTATCTTTGGCCCTGTGACACGTGAATTGCGTGCTGCTGGTTTTGTCAAAGTGATGTCTTTGGCTCCGGAGGTTTTATAATATGAAACTGAAAAAAGGCGATAAAGTTGTTATAACAACTGGAAAAGATAAAGGTAAAACAGGTGAAATTACAACTGTGTTACCAAAGGAAAACAAGGTAATTGTTGCTGGTATTAACGTGGCTAAACGTCATACAAAGCCAACACAAGAATCTGCTGGTGGTATCGTTTCCAAAGAAATGCCAATTCATGTGTCCAATGTTGCTTATATTGATCCAAAAGATGGTAAAGCAACTCGTATTGGTTACAAGGTAGAAAAGGGCGGTCGTAAAGTTCGTGTTGCGAAGCGTTCTGGCGAAGTTGTTGATAAATAAGGAGTGAACCATGGAAACTAGATTTAAAAAATTATATGATGAAGTGATTGCTCCAAATTTAATCAAAGAATTTGGTTACAAAAACAAAATGGAAGTTCCAAAATTGGACAAGATTGTCTTGAACATGGGTGTTGGTGAAGCCACAGAAGATAAAAAAGCGATTGAATCCGCCGTTAAGGAAATGGAAGCAATCTCTGGTCAAAAGCCTGTGATTACACATGCTCGCAAATCCATTGCAACATTTAAGGTGCGTGATGGTATGCCAATTGGCTGTAAGGTGACTTTACGTAAAGATAAAATGTACGAATTCTTGGATCGTTTTATTACAATGGCGATGCCTCGTATTCGTGACTTCCGTGGTGTTTCTGCCACAAGTTTTGATGGTCATGGTAACTATGCTATGGGTATTAAGGAACAAATTATCTTTTTGGAAATTAACTATGACACGGTGGACCAAGTGCGCGGTATGGATATTATTATCGGCACAACCGCTAAGACTGACAAAGAAGCAAAAGCTTTGTTAGCTGGTTTTGGAATGCCCTTTAAGAAGGAAGGAAAATAAGCATGGCAAAATTATGTCAAATTAACAGAAATAAAAAGCGCGAAGGTTTGGTTAAAAAGTATGCCACTAAGCGTGCTGCTTTAAAAAAAGTAATTAAGGACAAAAAATCTAGTCCAGAAGAAATTTTTGAAGCGACAATGAAACTTGCTAAATTGCCACGCAATTCGTCCAAAGTTCGGGTTCACAATCGTTGTGAATTGACGGGGCGTTCTCATGGTTATTACAGAAAATTAAAACTCAGCCGTATTCAACTCAGAAAGTTGTCTAGTGAAGGACAAGTTCCTGGTATGAAGAAATCCAGCTGGTAAGGAGAAGAAAAGATGTCTATGACAGATCCTTTGGGCGATATGCTGACTCGTTTACGTAACGGGGGCATGGCCAAGAAAGAAACAGTGAATGTGCCTGCATCTGCTTTGCGTGCCAATGTTTTGGAAGTATTAAAGCGTGAAGGTTATATTCGGGGCTTTGAAAAAGTAAATGTTCGCAAGGGCATTGATGAGTTCAAAGTAGAATTAAAGTATCATGAAGGTGCTCCTGTGATTAAACGCATCGAACGCGTTTCTACTCCAGGTCGCCGTGTGTACTCAAAAGTAAAAGATTTACCAAAATTTTATAATGGTTTGGGAATCTATGTGTTATCAACTCCGTCAGGCGTTATGTCTGACCATGAAGCTCGTCAAGCTAATTTAGGTGGCGAAGTTTTGTGTAAGGTATTCTAAGGAGAGTGCAGTATGTCAAGAGTTGGAAAACATCCTGTAAAATTAGTTGACGGCGTTAGCGCAACTGTTACAGACAACGAA
>Ga0265298_10006531_pt1 | contig 14378 bp, 23 predicted proteins | sample AusTroGonzalo_MG_3_FD_193486 | JGI IMG/M metagenome (GOLD analysis project Ga0265298, IMG submission 193486) | Bovine rumen microbial communities from tropical cattle in Woodstock, Queensland, Australia - Gonzalo_01 | ecosystem: Host-associated > Mammals > Digestive system > Stomach > Rumen ...
AAGAGATGGCTCGGTTTAAAGTGTTGAGCTGCACTTGTTTTTTAGAAAGGAGGTGCGTGTAGTAAAATACTAAAACTACCTACTTTTAATATAACATAGTTTTTAGCCAAAATAAAGAGGTTTTAGAACTTTTCTTATAAAATATACGTCCTTAAAATAAAAACGCCTAAAAAAGGCTAAAAATAAAAGCACTTATAAAGTGGAATCTATAACTAGATAACTTACTGTTGCAACGAGTGTTAGTCGGGTCCCTCTTCGGGCTGCAGTCCCTAAACTAATTGGAGTTAAGATATTAGTTATGTTCTCGCATTATTAAGTGCATTATTACATAAGGCTATTTGGCCTTTAGTAATTTAAGTTGGGCGGTAAATAGGCTTTGAGACATTAAGTCACAATACATGAACCCCTTGCCATCAAACATGTCAAAAACGTAATTTACTTTATCTGGGTCATACATTTCATCTAAATAACGTTTCATTGCTATTACCAAGTTTTTGTTAACTGTCTCACCGTGGTATTGTCTGATATATTTGCTGTCATATAAACAAAACCACTTGTTCTTATCTATTCTATCAAATTTAATAAGGAAAACCACTTTGTGGATTCTAGTAGATTTAGGCTTTATTAGAGTTAGATCTCTTTTTATATTTGCATAGTTTGGGTCGTTGCTATAATCTAGTATATTTGCGTTATATGAGTTCTTTCTCTTCGCAATATAAGCTTCACTAATTGGAACGTTCCAAAACATAGCCCTCTTTCTAGTTAGAAATACCCTTTTATGGTTGTCTGGGTTTGGTATGTAATTATACAATGCTCCAGTAACGGACGCACACTCACTAACATTATTTGCTAATAGAAAATTAAACACTGCATTATACTCTTTAATGACTTGAGCGTCTCTAAGTATTGCTTCTTTATATATCTTGTATTGTTCTACAGGGTCTCCTACGCTTCTTTTTTCAATTCCTTCAGCCATTAGGAACTCGTCCCATATAGTTACTACAAAAGTCTTTAATTTCTTTCCATTCTTATCTACCTTATTAAAGAAATTACAGTCATATAAATTAACACCTTTTCCTTTAGATCCAGCGGAAACAAGAGGGTAAAACTCTATTAAGGGCTTTCCGTGGTCATATATGGTGTTGGCTTTACATTCTAGATCTAAATCATATTTGTGTATCAAATAAGGGTCTATTGCTTTTGCTCCATCATTTGCTAACATGGCTTTTATTGATATGTCTGTAAGTCTAAAATAAAAGGCCTTAACGTTATCATAGCCATATTTTCTTTTTAAAATGATGGCTGTTTCAACGCTTATAACTGACTTACCAATACCACGCACAGCTGTATAAACAAAATCAGTTATTCCTTTATTATTATAACTGAAAATGTGATTTGTGTTAAGATATAAACCTAATTTTTTATTTTTTTCAACTTTTTTAATAGTTTTAAAAATTTCATTTACCTTAGATTTTGCCATATTAACTTCCGAAGAAATATTCTCCTATTTCAAGTGCTATGTCTTTAGTAGGAATTTCTTTCCCTTCTTGCTTGAATTTCTTTTTTCTTTCGTTATAAAAGTCTTTTATATTTTCATCTAACTGTGACTTGATGGCTTTGTTAGTTCTTAAAGTTTTATATTTAATTTTTACGCCCATTTCTTCAAGACCTTTTTTATATGCTCTTGCTTGTTCTGGAGTCATGGCGTAATCTTTCGCTCTATTAACTAAATCTCTATTTATGTTTGAAGGGAACACTGTTTTACCTTCCGCTTGTTTGTCAGCAATATAAGATGCTCTTGCGTTTTTATATTCACCTTTAGTTAGTGGTCTAATAAAGTCCATATTATACTCGTTAAGGGCTTCATAATACTTTTTTAAATATGCTTGATACTGTATATCAATACTTGTTTTTCTCATATCTCTTCTTCATCTCCTATTTCGATTATACCATATTCTTCAGTAGAATTGTAATAAATATGTGGAATTGCTTTGTAAATGTCTCCCCATTCCCATTCTTTTCTAGGCTTTAAATCGTCTAAATTTGTTCTTCCTCTTACTACTGGAGTGTAGATTCCATCTTCAATATATTCGTAACAACCAGAAGATTTAAACCTTATGGAACAGTTCTTATGATCTAACTTATAGCCTCCTAGTCTATAACATGTTTTTTTTTCAAGTTCTTCAATGTAACTAGGCTCGTCACACTTAAACCATATACCATCAGTATTATAGCAAATAACTGAACAGCCGTTATTCAATAATTCTTCTGTAATACTTGCTAAATATTTCTTAGTATATTCAATGCAAAATTTACTTATATGTGCTAACTTGTAGCCAAAATATCTACATTGAAACCACCCATAACTCATATTCAAAATTAGTTTATTCATTGAATTGTTCATTCTTCCATCATAAATACGTTCTATTGTTTTCTTCCATTCTGGGACTATTATTGTCATGGCGTAAGGGTAAGCTGAATTTATATCTAAATGGAAAACATTAGTATAAGTAATGTTTGGTAAAATACATAAAGTTATTAAAGGTTTAGGTATAGTATCTTTCACTTCTTTTCCATTTTCTATGTAGTAGTTAGATAAATCAATTCCATCTTTTTTAAATTCTCTATTCAACCTATTAAATGCTTTATGGCCACTATAGTTCTTTTCTTGCACAACTTGCCCGTGATCATACTGAGCTCTCGCTCTTCCATCAGCACAGCAAATAATTAGTTCATGCATATAACGAGTTTCTCTCACTTCATAACAGCAGCTGTTATATATAAGGTTTTCTTTAGTAGTGGAGATGGCTCCGCTTTTAGTAAAGATAAAACCTCTATGGATTTCTTCTTCTTCATATAATTTATTGTAATGACTGACTAATTCGTTCCATTCTTCAAGTGTTACTTTTGTAATTGGAAAACGTATCAGATTAGGCTTCACTCTTAAACTTGGCGGAGCGAACTTAATAGTAACCATAAAACCACCTCTTATTTTTTATCTAACATTTCTTTAAGTAGTCAACTACTATTTTCTTTTTATTTGCTTCTTCTTCTGTGTCCGTATCATAAATGGTAAGTGGAAACTCAACCCAACCATAATCGTTAGGACTATATTCTATAAAATCTTTTAAACACCATTCTTTTAATATCTCTAATACCTCTAAATCTTTTATCAATTCTTCTACTTGTTCTGGTGTTAAAGAAATATTTGGAGTTCTTCTAGTTTTATTAAATATTTCGTTAAGTTCTTTACTTTTCATTATCTAACAACTCCTTTACTACATTAATAAAGTCAAAACCTCTTTCAAAATGCATTTCGTCATTATTATATACTTTTATTAATGATTTAATATATTCTAATATTTCTAAATCTTTACTTAACCTTTCTAAAAACTCTCGATGTTCTCTCTCGGTCAAGTAATCTCGCTCATCTATTCTTCTTAATAATTCTTTATTTATCATTTTTATCTTCTTCTTCATAAACTATTTGGATTCCAGTAAATCCTTTTCGAGTAATTGCTTCTTTTACTAAAGTGTTGATAAGTTCATGAACTGCTTCCATAATCTTAGATGGGTGTTCATACATTGAAACTCTTTTACATACTTTATCATAAGCAGCTGCACTTTTAGATCCTTCCCATAAATAAACTTTCATTTTTTACTACCTCCAAAGAAATATTCATTCATAGCGTCTATATCAATATGAGGGTTAGTTAGTTCTTCTACAAACTTATCTAAAACGTCAATAACTTCTTCTTTTCTCTTTTTACTACTTAAATATTTGTTTATAAGAGAAATAAGATTATCATATAATTTTTGTTCTTTTGTTGTTAAATTTCGCATAGTTGATCACCTCTAATATTTAGTTCAATTAGTAATTCATTTAAAGTAGGAAAAATAGCAAATATTATTTTTTCTCCGTGTTTTAGTCTAAATACAGAAGTCAAATAACTTCCTACTGTTCCCTCATAAAGAATTGTGTTGCACTTTGTTGCTATTGTAATTTTTAGACTTCTATGTCTTATCTTTTTTATAAATTCATCTAATTTCATTATTTAATTACCTCCATTAAATTGTCCATATCTCTTTCATATTTATCTTTATCTAACCAATATCTCATATAATATACTCTTTCACCAAAACGATTAAATCCACTATCAAAATATTGATAAAAAGTAATACCATCATATTTTTTCATATTTGATATAACTGTTGCTAGTTTAGTAATTCCTAGATCTCTGAAAGCGTCTAGTGGTGTAATGCTGCCATACATTTCTATATATTTTAATACTCTTAGTTTTTGGTTCATGTCCATTCCTCCTATTTTAAGTTATTTTTTAAATTGTTTAGCCATTCACTATCAGTTTCAGAAGGTTGGTCCTTCTTCTTATATTTGTTTATTAACATTCCTCTAGCGTAATCTATAGGTCTATCTTTAAACTTTCCATAATAGACGCATAATAGTATATCACTCTCGTTATAGTCTTTCATTAAATCTTGAAGCATTACATACTCTTTAGGTGATAATGTTCGCTCTAAAATGTTTTGAACTCTTTCTATCATTTTTAGCCCTCCATAAGTTCTTTAATTTTTTGAGACGCTTGTTTTGAAGTTAATCGTCTTGCTTCATTTTCAGTCATACCTCCGAACTTAACTAGACTGGCTACTTGCTTATCAGTGGCCATAGGTTCTTTAGGTTGTGGCTTTGCAGCTGTAGGTTGTTCTGGTGCTACTCTTTGAAGTTTATTTAACACTAACTCATAAGTATTAAATGCCTTGTCTAAATCTTCTTGGCTGTTTATTTCCATCTCAAACTCTACGCTTTGAAAATTATACACTGGTTTAAATTTCATTGTTACCATCTTCTACTTCTCCTTTCCAATTTTTATTTACATAAATATGATGAGAATCATACCACTTATTTTCTCTATCAAGTATTAACGCTTCAAATAGACTACTAGTTATATAAATTTTCCATTGATCTATTGCTAAATGTTCATACATAATATACTCTACTAGAGTGTCGTCAAAATCACAAATTAAGTCATAATGTAGGTGTGCATATAGAGATTTCTTCCAACCTTTATAAACTGCGAATTTGTGATTAAGAATAATTTCTACATATTCTCCAGACGTAATTTTTTTAAGTGCTTCTTTTAATGTTAAATTTGTTGTAATAATTTTTTGTTCTCCTAATACCATACGCTTGTTTTTCCTTTCATTTTATTGGCCTTATTTTTGAGTTTTTCGTCCTCAGCGTTGAAATATACCAACCTCGCACAAAACGCTCTTTTTTCTAGTTTAGAATATCTTAGGAAGGTCATTAGTTCATTATGACCGAACCATTTTTGTAAGAAGTCAAGCATAAGGTCATAGTTTTTCTTACTATAACCTTTAATTGCTGCTTCAAGTCTTTCCTTTTTAAATTCAATATCATTATTTATCATTAAAAACTACCTCCGCTAATTCTTCATATATTCCTGTTAATGGGCCATAAGCAATTTTTGTTATTTCATGGAGTGACATAATATATCCTCTTCTATTTTCTAGATAAACGTCCATGTCCATAGAATCATCACACCATCTAGTAATTTCTATTTGTAGACCATTGAAATGGTCACCCCATAGTGTTCCAGTAATTCTACCACCTTCAAAATGGATCATTTCGTTTTTCTCTAAAAAAATTATTTTTCTTTGAATTTTAATATCATTTGTATTTGTCATATTTATTCCTCCTTTTTCCTTGACAATTTCATTTTAGCACATAAAAAAAGCCATTTCTATATGAAAGTGAAATGAAAGTAATGAAAGTGTTTTCAAATAGTTTTCTATGTAAATATTGACATAACGTTATATCAATGATAATATAATATTAGGAGGAATCAATTATGAACGATAACGAAAATTTAAACCAAGTTAACGGTCAAGATGGAACTGACAACGACCTAGACTTACTTGAAGAAATCAAAAGTCTAAAAGCAAATAGTGTTTCAAAAGAAGAATATAATAAATTGCAAGAAAAGAATAAGACTTTAATGCGACAAATAATCAATGGTGGAGGAACAAGTGGAGAGTCCGAGGAAACCGTTGATCTAGAAGAATTAAGAAATAAAATTTTTGGAAATCCTGAGGACATGACTGACTTAGATTTTTGGAAAAACACACTAGCACTAAGAAATGAAAGATTAAAAGAAGGAGTAGACATTTTCCTACCAAAAGGAAAAAGGACTCGTTATTCTAATTTCGATAAGGAAAGTGCAAACCACGTCGCTCAAGTTATAGAGCAACTTATACAAGACAGTGAGGGTAGCCCTCAAGTGTTTAAGGCTCTTCTTAACAATGCAATAGAAAACTAGGAGGAAAAAATTATGCCAATTATTGGAGGAAGTTATTCATTAAATGTAAATTCTATTTACGCTTCATTATTTAATATGATTATTGCAGAACAAGTATTCGCTGATAATATTAGTGGAAAAAATTCAAAATTAGTCGGTGAAGCAAAGGCTGAAGTAGGCCTTTATGGTGATAGTAAGAATTATTGGTCAACAGATGTTTTAAAATCTCACCCTTTCGGAGCAGATTCAGAGGCTGCTAACTTATTAGCAATAGATAGAGGTCCATCTCCAAAAGGACAAAGAATTGTAATTGACGTTTTTAGACAAATAAGACTTACAACTGACCAATACTTATCTAAACAAGCTTGGATGAGCGAAGGTTCATTTGGCCAATTTATTTCAGTAATGAAGGGTTGGATTACTGAAACTAAGAAAGTTTATGACGAAACTACTTATAATGCTTTCGTTGGAACTCATATCAGTGGTGCTGACGTAAACACTGTTAACGTTGATTTAAGAAGTGCATCTTCTGGTCAACCTTTATATGGTTTAACTGGAGACGAAAAAGCAAATATGACTGCTAAGCTTATTGCTCAAGCACTTGCTGATCTATTTGACGACTTAGGAGACGTAAGTAGAAAATACAACGTTTATAAGTTCTTACGTTCTTACAGCGAAGATAAGATAAAAGTAATTTGGAATAAGAAATTCATTAACCAAATTCAACGCGTGAATTTGCCATCAATTTTTCATAAAGACGGCTTAATGGAAAAATTCAATGAATATTCATTACCATCAAGATATTTCGGAACAGTAATTACTTCTACTAATAAGTCAAGTTATGCAGCTTCAACTCCAACAACTGGAAAGCCTATCGACTCAGACGACGATACTTACGATCCAGGTGTAGGAAATGCTAACGGAACTATTAGAACACTTTATGAAGTAGACGTAACAGTTAGTGCAGTTGATTATCACTTATTTGCTGGTGACGAAATTCCAGCTGGTGCTACTATTAAGAGCGGCGGAACTTTCGAACTAGGAACAGTATATATCGAAGACGCTACAGTTATCTGTAAGGTTGTTACTAAGTTACCACCTTATATGTCAGCATTCGAAGTAGGAACTTCTTTCTTCAACCCTAGAAGTTTAACTGAAACTAATTACTTAACATTTGGACATAACACTCTAGAAGCAATTCTAGACAGTGCTTATGTAACAGTTAAGGCTCAATTATAATATAAAAAGAAAAAGGGTGTAGCAATACACCCTCTTTCGAATTAAGGAAGGTGAAAAGATATGCCAGACACTCCAACTATGGACACAGTCTACTTTTATAAGTTTAACAATTACTATAATAGAATTATCAAACGATATGATACAGTTGAAGAATATGGAGAACCGTTAACCACTCAAGCAAATTGTAATTTTGTTCATGGTGATGGCGTAAATTCTTCATTTACATTGAATAAAGGAACTAACATAGTAGATACGCCAGACTACTGTGTAGTAGTAGACTACAACAACACTATATCTAGATGGTTTGTAATAAATAGTTTTAAGAATAGAAATGGTCAAGATAGACTTACATTAAGAAGAGATTTAATTGCTGATTTCTATAGCGACGTTCTTCAATATTCACCTTGTTTAATTCGCAAGGGTTATGTGCCACAAACGTCTCCATTTATCTTTAATGACGAAGGAGTTAGATATAACAAAATGAAAACTGAAGAGATCCTAATAAAAGATAGAAGTAACTGCTCTTATATTATTGGGTTTATCTCAAAGAATGCAGCTGCAAAGGCTACTATAAACGGGACTATTAAAGATACTGACTACGACTTCTACTTTAGTGACCTTAACGCTTTCCCTTGGAAAGAATATGTAGAAGGAGCGGGTCAAAACCACACTTTAAGTGCTACAATGGTTTTAAATCCTAATTACAATATAAATTATGCGGTTAGATTTACTTCTATTATGGGAATACAAAATCCTTATAATGCTGAAATGACTTTCAATTATTATGGTGGAAACAAACCTAGTTATTATACTAACCAATATGCTAGTGGGACTAAAATAAACAACAACTTATATTATAAGCAAGAAGCAAGTAGGGCTTCTAATTTAGTTATCAGTGCTAATGGTTCAGCCAATACTGTTTTAGAAGCATATTATAACTTATTTGTAGAAAAGCACACTAACAACCAATACATTCAACAAAGAGCCAAAATATTATTAAATTTAGACGAAGACGACTACTACAACTTAAAGGCTTATGACCAAAAGAAAGTTAAAATTGGAAACGTAGTTTATAAAGTATCAATGGGAGTTAGTGCAAACGCAGTAACACCAGTTCAAGCGGACAACGTTCTTACTGGTTTAATGAATAATAGATTACCAAGCGAGAACGAAGTAGAAAATATGCTTCCTTGGTCTTTCCATAGTAAATATGACGATACTTACAACGAACTAGCAAACGCTGATATAAAAGTTGTTTCTAGAACTTATCAATATTATTTAGTATTTACTGAAGCAACTACTTCTATTCATACAGCTGTAGATTCACCAAGTAATAGAACTCATTTAACTGAACAACCTTATGATATGTTTGTTATGATTAACGACGATAACGTTCCTTATAAAGTAGGTATATATGATTTCGTCTCAAATCATGAAGTGAATATGAATATGGCTCAGTCAATTATAGAAGAATATGCGGACGCTGCGTATGACGTTCAAGTAGTTCCGTTTAATCCAATAGAAGGATCTATTTTAGCGGACGGAACTATTAACTGGTTAAACTATGACACTCATGCAATATTAGACGCTGCTAATAACGTAGTAGGCCATTATGTATTTTGTAATAGTGCAGATTTAAGAACTATAATTGATAAGGACGAATTAAAGTTCCACCCAGAAGATTATAAGAAAGACTACAACTTAAAACAATATAGGTTATGTAGCCCAAACCAAGAAACTATATTTGAATTTAGTCCATCAATGAATGGCGGAATTGATACTTGGGAAGTAACTTTCAATTATAGACCTTATGCTAGTTACATTAAAATACAGCCAACTTGGGGTTGGTTATATGGAAATAGTTTTTATAACGAATTAACTGACTTTAGAGGTTTATTATATAACTCCTCTTTATGCGTAACTCAATTAAATGACGCTTGGGCTAGTTATGTAAATTCAAATAAAAACTACCAACAAATATTCGATACTCAAATAAATACTTTAAGTAAATCTCAACAAGTTCAAGTCAAAGCAATGGAAGAAACACTTGGTTGGCGTTCATATACTGGAATGCCTATAAGTTCAATAGCAAGAGTTATAGGCGGATCTAAAGATATTGAAATGACAAAAGAACTTAATAACTTAGCATTAAGTAAAATGTCAGCCGACTTCAATTATCAAATGGACAACATTCAAAGTATGCCTAACACTATTAGGAAACTTACTAACATAAACGGAGATACAAGAATTTTCCCTTATATTGAAGTTTATAGTTGCTCACCTGATGAAGAACAAAGTTTTGAATTAAAAATGAAATATACTGGTTATACTATCATGACTACTGGTTATATCTGGAACTATTTAAAAGAAGGAGAAGAAACATTCATTCAAGCCGATTTAATTAGACTAGATTTAAGTAGATCAGAAGAAAGTGCTGATAACCATATAGCAATAGAAATTGCGGACGAATTAGACAAAGGTCTTTATATCACGAAGGAGAGTGAATAATTATGTATATGGAAGCTTATGGCGGTGCTACTAGCATTGCTGAAAGTATTATCAAAAGAGCCGTTGGTGCTTTAACTGCAAAAGACGAAATTAACAAAGCCAAAACTAATACAGAAGCACAAGCGGAACAACCAACCATCTCGGAAGATGGGATTTCTCCTAAAAGCAGTGGTGGGGTAGGCTCAAAAGCCGACCCTAACATTGTTAAATCAATGAATGATTTTGAAGCAGCAAGTAAAATCAAAGCAATGGAATCCCTAAACCAAAAGATAGAAAGTTTAGAAGGTCTTAGAATTTATCAACAAGGCCTAATCGAACAAAAAGAAAGCGAAAATAAAGTTCTACAAGATAAACTTGGTAGACTTCAATTAAGGAAGTAGGTGAAATAGATGGCCGCAAAGATACCTGATTTAATGACTATGGTTCAGATGGGTATAGACCCTACGAATGGAATGCCTACAAGAATAGGCGTTGCACAAGATAATAAAATTAAAGAGGACGTAAGACGTTCCATAAGAATTATGGACGAACAAGAAGCAGTAAATAGATATACTTGGTATGGTTTACCAAGTGGACTAAATGGCCAACTTTTAGAACGTATCATTTACTATAGAGGACAAGCTGCATTCTTCTATTTAAAAGAAATGGACCAATTCTACTTTTTACCTTATGCTCTAAATGGTGGAATAGACCCTTATGGACGTTTTGAAAGTATTACACCACTGCCGTTTTTAGGTGGAACAACTGAAGAAAAAAATGGGAAAGTAAAAGCGTGGATTGAAGGACTTAATTATGTTCCAGTATATTCAATAGAAGAAGTATTCCTAAACCCTTCAAAATACACTATAGACAACTTTTGTATTATCTTAAAGGATTATACTCCTCAAGAGAGCGAAAACGTAATTCCTAGAAAAATTTTACAAGAGAGAATTATAGATCTAATGGCTGAAGCATTCCCAATGGCTAGAACTAACCTAATTGCTAATTGTGGAGTAAATGGCTTGAGAGTTCAAGAAGAAGATACAAAGAAGCAAGTTGAAATAATGAATGCAAGAATTAAGGCTAGTGCTTTAAATGGTGACCCTTACACAGCTGTGTTTGGGCCTACTGAATTCCAAGAACTAACGGGAGGTTCTACTGGAAAGGTTCAAGACTTCCTTATGTATATGCAGTCCATTGACAACTTTAGACGTTCAATGTATGGTCTAAAAAGCGGTGGAGTTTTTGAAAAGAAGGCTCATGAACTACAAGCAGAAGCAATGGTTAACCAAAGTAACACCGACTTAATTTACAATGATGGTTTAAAGAATAGACAAGCCTTTTGTGATTTAGTCAACTTAATATTTGGTTTAACTATATGGTGTGAACCAAGTGAGACAGCAATGGGAATTGACATGAATATGAACGGAAATACTACTGATGGAGAAGAAGAACAACAAGTTCAACCACAAACAATGGAAGGAAGTGGAGAAAATGAGGACTAGAAAATTTGGAGAAGTATGGAACAGTGCGGACCTATTCTATAGTGACTACACTTCAATGGGTATTCCAACAACTATTTCAGAAACTAATTGCAAAACATTATTTTATCTATTATATGCTAGATTCGCAAGTTCACATTTTGCCAATGAGAATGAAATACAAGCAAAATTAAAGGTTTTCTCTACTATATTCAAATATGGTCCAGCGTGGGCAAAAAGGCTTGAAATTCAAACAGCTTTAAATGCTTTAGAATTAGATGATCTAAGAGAAGGAACTAAGCAAATTGCGAACCACGCAAACAACCCGAATACTGCTCCATCAACTTCAGCACTTGAAGAATTAGAATATATAGATGAACAAAATGCTGTAAATTATAAAAAGTCTAAGGTAGACGCATACGCTAGTTTATGGAATATGATAGCAACTGACGTTACTGAAGAATTTTTAAATAAATTCACTAAAATATTTATGTTTGTTAGTGACGAAGAAGATATTTATTTGTATAAGGAGGAAGTATAATGGAAATTTTCAAATTTATTCTAACAACCTATGGACCAACAGTTGCAGCTGTAGTAATTATGATTTACCTATGTTTCTTTACTAAAAAGGAAATGAATGGTAATGAAAAGCAATTAAAGGACCAACTTTCCTCAGTTCTTAGAGAGAATGCGGAATTAAAGGTTCAAGTAAATAAGGCTATGGCTGAACTTAACAAGAAAGTAGACGACTTAAACGTTGAGGTAGGTCAACTAATGGAAGAGGCTGATAATAATGAGTCAAACAACGATAGAACTTAAAAGAAAGAAAAACATATTCCATCTATTATCTTGGATTTTAGCATTCTTACCTATTACAATATGGTTAGCAATTGCTATGGCCAAGTCTACTGAAGTTACAAAACAAGCCCTAGGACTTACAATAGTAGTATCTGGTTTATTCTTTTTAGCAAACTTAATCTTAAAATTTCATATAAGGTCTACAGTTTGGATCCTACTAATCGGAATATACATTGCACTAAGAGATATAACTACATTACTAATTGTAATTTCTATTTGCACCATCTTAGACGAATTTCTAGTTACACCTCTATACAAACACTATAGAGATAGATATAAAATAAATAAAGAAATAGACAAAAGACAGGGTGAATAATTATGGTATACAATAAGGAGAAATCAAAGGCTAGACGTGAAGCCTTCAAACAATACAAGAATTATGGAATTATCATAGTCTTAACAGTTATAACAGTTACACTATTTCCGTTATTAGGAACAAGTGTAGGAATGACTCCCAACTACCCTAATACTGTAATAGGTTGGGTAGTATGGGTCGTTATCAAAATAGCGTTATGCGTAGATAACATTTTCATCTTCCAAGCATTTATAGATCAAGCGGAACTAAATGTTCAAGACGAGCCTAGATATATCGAAGCTCGAGATATTGTTAGAAAATATAGAGTTGGTAAATATAAGCCAATGTCTCCAGAAGATAGACGAAAAAAAATGTTTTCTAAGAAAATAATAATTACCGTTTTAACTTCAATGATAAGCATAGCATTAACTGAAGCGTTATTAAAATATAATTTCACTGATCTAATTTCTTACACAATAGCCATGATAATGGCTGTAGTATTTGGAGTGTTAAATATGGCCGACCAAGAGAAATATTGGGTAGAAGAATTTTACGATTATGCTCAAGCCATCAAAGAAGAATATATAAAGTTGGAACAAGACAAACAAAAACAAGCAAAATTAGAGGTTTTTGAGAAAGAAATGATAAATGATACCAATTTTACTGAAAACCTCGAAAAAAGCCTAATAAAATTAAATTAAGAAAGGATTTAGATAATAATGAGAGGATTTAATAAAGAACTAATAATCAATGGTGAGGTTTATCGTTCACCAGAACAACAAGTTTATGAGAACATGAAGAACATAAAAGAGCTTCAAGAAAAAATAAAAGACGCTTATAAAACTAGTGAAGCATTAACCAGTTCAAGCGTAAGCGTAGCAATTGCAGATACAAACGCTCCAGAAGGAACAACTGAAGGTTGGATTATGACAAGTGATGGCTTGTTATTCTCTATTACAGGCGGAGACGATACTAACTTATTATTAGAATATTACGCTGACTTAAAAGGTCCACAAGGAGAAAGCGGAGCAGCCGTAAATATAGACGATTCTACTACTTCAGCAACTAAAGTATGGAGTTCACAAAAGACAAATAATTCACTTGATAAAGGTATATTTACAACTATGGTAGAACCTACCGACTTAGGAGGAGGTGCAGAATACCGACTTGATTATGAGGACGCACCAATTTTAACTTCTGGAATACATGTAAAGGAAAATGATTTAATATTATATATTGATGGTGATAGTAAAGTAAAATATCTTTATAGTGTTAGTGCTGTTTATGAAGAATATGTTTATCTTTTCAAGCAAGGTGAAATCGGTGGTTCAACAACTTATCTTCACCTTATCAACATTACTAGAACAGATAATTCAACTGGATTTACATTAACAATTGAGTCAACTAGCAACACCCCATTTACTATTTCTTCACTATTATCATGGCTAACTGATAAAGGTATTGTAGTAGATTTAAACGAAGCTAACTACAACCAAAAGGTTTACCCAGTAAGTGGAGGTTATTCAAGCGGCGGCGTAGTAACTGGTGCTATATATGGTATAAACAATAGAAGTGACACTATAAATGTTTACGCTATTAAAACTGGTGGCATAGACGCAACAACTATTGTGGGAACAAACTTAAGAATTGTAGACACTGTAATACCTAAATAAAATTTCAATT
>Ga0265298_10006533_pt1 | contig 14376 bp, 9 predicted proteins | sample AusTroGonzalo_MG_3_FD_193486 | JGI IMG/M metagenome (GOLD analysis project Ga0265298, IMG submission 193486) | Bovine rumen microbial communities from tropical cattle in Woodstock, Queensland, Australia - Gonzalo_01 | ecosystem: Host-associated > Mammals > Digestive system > Stomach > Rumen ...
TGACAGTTCCTCACGGTTGGCGAACTCAACCTCCTCCTCGCTGAAATCCAATTCCAACTCCAATAGGGAGGATAATTGCACTAACTGTTCGCGCAGAAGATGGATTTTCTTGGAAAAGGAACCCTTCAGCTGGCTGATGGCGAGTTTGTGCGTGCTCTCCGATTGCGAGTCGATGAGGTCGGCGACGGCTTCGGCTTGCGGGAGGTCCAATTTGCCGTTGAGGAAGGCGCGTTGCGTGAACTCACCAGGTTGCGCCATGCGGCAGCCTCGTTCCACCAGCATCTCCATGATTTTCCGCTGGATGAATATGGATCCGTGGCAGGAAATTTCCACCATGTCCTCGCCCGTGTACGAGCGCGGTGCGGCAAACTTGGTCACCACCACCTGGTCGATGACTTGGCCATGGTCAATGATTTGTGCGAATTGGGCATGCTGGGGAGGAATGCCGGGGAAATCCGTCTTGGGAAAAAGCCCGGCCGCAATGGCGAATGCCTGTTCGCCGGAGGCCCTTAGCACGGAGATGGCCCCGATGCCCGCAGGTGTCGATATGGCGCAAATGGTATCTTTCATAGATTGAGATTTTGCGGGCAAAAATACAAAAATGAAAGGGAAGAATGTGTTCTTTGAGAAAAATGTTGTATGTTTGCACGTTCTTTTTCAAAATGATTTTATGATTATGAGAAAACTGCCCTTGTTTTTAGGTATTATATTGGTTTCTTGTGTGTTATGGACGACATCCTGCGAACGCAACAAAGTTACGTGCGGAACTTGCAAGTTTGAGCTGTTGCCGGATTCCATAATGGACGTGGATTATAATTTGTATTCACAGGTGAAAATCGGAAATCAGGTCTGGTTAGGTGAGAATCTGCGCTGCACGCACTATGCGGACGGCTCCCCGATCGATCTGATAGATACGATGGTGCGCGCCAGATATGCCTTCCCGTTCGGGCAGGTGGACAGCGTGAAAAAATATGGTATCCTGTACAACTGGGCTGCTGCCCGCCACCTGAACGACTCTGTGGTGAAGGCAGACCGCGTGCAAGGCCTTTGCCCGCAAGGTTTCCACTTGCCTACGGATGAAGAATGGCACGAGCTGGTCTATTTCGTTTCCAATTGTTCCTCTACAAAGAAAAAGACATCAGTGGCCAAGTCGCTCGCGGCCCATGACTCCCTCTGGCATGTTTCAACCGTTCCCAACACACCGGGTTTTGTCGCCGATTCTGTTTCAGATACGAATAACACCTCTCTCTTCGCCGCCGTTCCGGTGGGGAATTGTTTCGAGAATGTGAACAATGGTGAACTGCGGTTCTACAATTTCAGCAGCGGAGCCAGTTTCTGGAGCTCCACGCCGTATAGCTATAGGACTGGGGACAAGAAACTCACCAATCTTAACGCCTACGGACGCTACATTGGCTACAACGACGTGGTGGCCAACAAGAGCGTGAGCAACAAAAAAGCGTATTTATCGGTACGTTGCGTGAAAGACAAATAAACCCGATCAGGGCAACTTGTCAGTTTTTTCATCCTCCACATCCGGAATCAATCGTTTCACTGGCTTGAAGTCGTAGAAGAAACGGCTGGCTATGACTCGGATTACGGTATAAGCGGGGATGGCGATGAGCATGCCCACCACGCCGCCGATATGGCCTGCAATGAGCAACACGACAAAGATTTCCAACGGGCTGGCTTTGATACTTGTGGAGTATATGAGTGGCTGATATATAAACGCATCTACCAATTGTGTCGCTAACATGATACAGAGAACAATCAGGGCGAACAGCCAGATGTTCACGCCCAAGCCGATGCCGGCACCGTATTTCAGGATGACACAAAGAACAACTCCGATCAGTTCGCCAATCAGCGGTCCCACATACGGGATGATGTTCAGCAAGCCGGCGATGAAGGCAATGCCGAATGCATAGACGAATCCGATGCGGGCGATGAGCCAAAGCCCAAGGACATTGAGCAGTACCACGCCTATGATTTCAATAATCAGCCCCACAAAATAACGGGAGAGAAGACGCTCGATATCCCAAACGGTCTTTTTGACCTTTTCTTCGATGGCATCCGGGACCAATGCACCCACAATCTGCCCGAAGAGCGTTTCATCCTTGATGAAGAAAAATGAAATGAAGATGACGGAGAAAAGTCCGACGGCAATGCTTGCCACAGCACCGGCCACAGAACCCAAGATGTCGGAAACATTCGACAAATCGAACACTTCTGAGATTTTCTGAATCAACAGTTGGATACTATTGAAATCCTCACCAACCCAAGGCATCACCTGGATGATCCATTGGTTGACCTGATCAATGATGTTGTAGTGTTCCGCAGACTCGTTGGTGTTCATTACGGATGCTTCCTTGACAATGCCGGAGACCACAGGAATCACCTGGATTACAAGCAGGAACAGTAAGGAGAAGATGACGATGAGGGTGACGATTGCCAAAACCGCGTCGGGTGCTGATTTCCCCTTGATTCTAATACGGCGCAGCAGACGAAATACGGGCTGTCCGATCAGTGAAACCACGAAGGCCAGGAGAATGTAGGCCAATACGCTGCTGAAGAAGTAACAAATCACGGCGGCCAGCGCGATGGTACCGATTATGATGATGTACCGGGCAAGCCGGTCGATACTGCGTTCTTTTTCCATACTGAGAAAATTCTAAAAACGTACTGCCTTGTTGTTTTCCTATTTCGTGCCACCACCGAGGGCGATGTAGAGGGCGATGAGGGCGCGGGAACCATTGTATAGGTTCGTGGCCTCGTTGAGCTGTGCGCCCAAGAGTCCCTCCTGTGCAGACAGTACCTCCAAATAGCTGGCTTTGCCATTGTCCATCAGCTCGTGCGTGCCCATGTATGCGTTTTGCAGAACCTCGATCTGACGCTTGTAATAAACGTATTTTTCCTGGGCAGCCTGGCAGTCGGCCAAGGCCTCGTTCACCTGATTGCCGGCGTTGATGACGGTCTGCACATACTGTTGGGCAATGTCTTCTTGTGATAATTTGCTGATTTTGAGATTGGCTCTCAATTTTCCTTGGGCAAAGACCGGTTGTACGAGGGTGGCAAGAGCGTTCATCAGCAGTGCCCCCGGGTTCGGTATGATGCCGGAGTTGTTACCCCAGCCCAATAAGCCCTGCAGTGAAATCTTGGGATAAAATGCGGCACGGGCAGCCTGGGTGTTGTAAAACGCTTCTTCCAATACATGGTCGGCCATCTTGATGTCGGGACGGTTTTCAAGCAATTGCGCCGGTACGCCCGTACTTATCCGTTGCGGTAGCTCGTAGCTGTTCCAGCGACTGCGTTCAATATGTTGCGGCGCGATTGCGAGCAACTGGCAAATGGCATTTTCCACACTGCGGATGCTGCGTTTCACATCCACAATCTGCGTCTTCACATTCAAATAGGAGGACTCCATCTGGTTGACGGCGGTGGAATAGGCCTTGCCGTTCTCCCAAAGGGCTCGCTGTGTTTCCAGGGAGGTGTTCCAAAGAGAGTCGGTATAGAGCAAGATCTCTAACTGACGGTCAAGGAGTTGCAGCATGAAATACTGCTGTGCCATGGCGGAAACAAGATTGGCTTTCACGACTTGTTCACGTGCCTCGGCCTGGTACAGTACCGCCTGCGCTTTGCGCTTCTGATTGGTGTTTACGGCGAAAATGTCGAGGTCCCAATTGATTTGCAAGGGGAGGTTGTATGTCCATGTAGGCACCAAACTGCCTCCGCTCAAGCTTGAGTTCACTCCGCCGGAGGGAGCAAAAGAGATGGAAGGCAAATAGCCTAATTTTGTGGTACGGAGGGATATCTGAGCCTGCTCTACGGCGATTCGGGCAGAGTTGGCATCCGTATTGCGTACCAACACGGAATCGATGAGTTTCTGCAACAGCGGGTCGGAGAAGAACTCGCGCCACGACAATTGTGCGATGGAACTGTCGGCTTGCGCTGCCGTCACATCCTCCGTGGTGCCGTATATGTCGGAGGAAACATTCGTTTGCGATGTGTATTTATTGTAGATGCCGCAGCCGCTGAACGCAATACATAGTACACTGACGGCAATGAATAGGCTTACTCTTTTCATTGTTCTGATGGGATTTCGTTATCATTCTCTGAAACAGCAACTTTTTCCGTCTTTTCCATCACAGGTGCACCTTGGAATTTCTCATGCAACGTTTGGAACACGATGAAGAAGGCGGGGACGACAAAGACTAACGCCAGCGTTCCAACGGCCATACCGGCGGTGACACCGAGGGCGAGCACGCGGTTTCCGTTGGCGCCTGCACCACCGGCGATGATGAGCGGAATCATACCCGCAATCATGGTCACGACGGTCATCAAGATCGGGCGCAGACGTTCCTCACAGGCGGCGAAGGCGGCATCACGGATGCTCAAGCCTTGGGCGCGTCGCTCCGAGGCAAACTCGGTGATGAGGATGGCTGTCTTGGCCAGCAAACCGATGAGCATGATGACACCCGTCTGGAGGTAGATGTTGTTTTCCATGCCCGGCAGGTGCAGCTTTGCGACGAGCCAAACGGCACCGAACGAGCCCATCAGGCCGAAGGGCACGGAGAACAGCACAGCCCATGGCGTGAACCATGAGTTGTAGAGCGAAGCAAGGATAAGATAGATGAGGATGGCGCAGATGACGTAGATGAGGGCTGTGGCGTTCGAACCGGCAGCCTCCTCCACCTCGCGCGACATACCACTATACTCGTAGCTATAGCCGGAGGGCATCTCCTCCTTGAACACTTCGGCAATGGCTTTATGCGCGTCGCCTTCCGAGTATCCGCTGGCGGTCATCACACCGCAGGTGATGCTCTGGAAGAGGTTGAAGTGATCGACAGATGCCGAACCGACAATTTCCTTGAGGGTTACAAACTCTGATATAGGCGCCATCTTGCCGCCACTCACGCGAACGAAGATGTTGTTCAGAGCGGATGGGTCGAGACGGTACTCAGGCGCGGCGTTAGACATGATACGATACACTTTGCCGAACTGGTTGAAGTTGCCGACATACGAGCCACCGCAGTAGGCGCCGAGCGTGTTGAGCACGGCTGCGGGGGATACTCCGGCACGGTCGCACTGCGGCGCATCGATGCTGACCTCATATTTCGGGAAACGCTCGGAGTATGCGGACATCGCCATCATGATTTCCGGACGTTCGTTCAGCTTGGCCAGGAACTTGTTGGCATCGGCGTTGAATTCCGACATCGGGCGGTCCTGCATGTCCTGCAACACGAGGTTTACGCAGCTGTTAGAGCCATAGCCTGGCACCTGCGGCATCTGGAATGGAATGACCGTTGCATTCTTGATGTCTTCGCAGTCCAGGGCGAAGCGGCTATAGACGAGCATGATGTTGTGGTTCATGCCCGGACGGTCGTCCCAGTTCTTCAGGCGGATGATGAGGGTAGCGTAGCAGCTGGCCGAGCTTCCGGCCATCATGCCGTAGCCGCTGACCACAGCGTAGCTTTCCAGCTCAGGAATCTTTTTCACCTTTTCTTCCACCTTCTTTACAATCTCCTGTGTTTCATGCAAGGTGCAGCCCTCCGGCGCACGGACCTCAGCGAAGAACACGCCTTGGTCTTCCTGCGGCACAAGTCCTGACGGCAGACCGCGCATGGCGATGATGAGCAACACGGCGGCGCCTGCAAGCAACACGCCCGCAACCCACGGGCGCTTGATGAACTTGCTGACTCCGGATTTGTATTTGTTCAGAATGGCGTTATAGCTGACGGTATAGGCCTTCTTGACGTAGTAGTTCAGATTCTTTTTCTCTTGTTCATCCTTGGAGAAACGCATCATCAGGCCACACAAGGCCGGACAGAGCGTCAGTGCCGATATGCACGACAGACCGACGGCTGATGCAAGCGTGACACCGAACTGCAAGAAGAACGACCCCGAGGTGCCGGGCATGAAGGCCACCGGGATGAACACGGCCATGAAGACCAGTGTACACGAGATGACCGCTATGGAGACATCGCTCATGGCCTGGCGTGTGGCTTCGCGGGCGTCCGATATGCCGCCCTCCATTTTCGCCATCACCGCTTCAACCACGACGATGGCGTCATCCACCACCGTTCCGATGGCGAGCACCAAGGCAAATAGCGTCAATATGTTTAGCGAGAAACCTGCAACCTTCACGATGGCAAAGGTGCCCAACAGCGACACGATGATCGATAGCGAAGGAATGACAGTCGCCTTGAAACTCTGCAGGAAGAAATAGACAACCAAAATGACGAGGATGATGGCGATGACGAGTGTTTCCACCACATTGTGGATGGCCGCGAAGAGGAAGTCGTCAGAGGTTTCCAGAATTTCGAATTCCAATCCGGCGGGCATCGTCGGCTTCAGCTCCTCATACAGCTTGTTGATGCGGGCATTCACTTCCGTGGCGTTGGCGCCTGGCGCTTGGAACACCATGTAGATGGTGCCGGGATTGCCGTCAATGTTAGAGGTGAAACTATAGCTCACAGCTCCTATTTCCACGTCCGCCACATCGCTCAAATGCAGCAGGTGTCCGCCGTCGCTGGTGCGCAGCACAATGTCGTTGAACTCCTCAACGGTTTTGAGCGTTCCCTTGTACTCCATCGAGTACTGGTAGGCATTCTCGCTCTGCTCGCCCAACGAGCCCGTTGCGGCAACGAAACTCTGTCCGCCGATGGCCGCGAACACGTCGTTCGGCTCCAGTCCGTACTGCGCCATCACATCAGGCTTCAGCCAGATTCGCAGGGCGTAGGTGTTACCGAGTGACATCACGTCGCCAACACCGGTGATACGCATCAGGCGGGGACGCACGTTGATGTCGATGTAGTTGGCAATGAAGTCGGCGTCGTACTTGCCGTCAACGCTCTTCAGTGCGCCGATGTGCAGGATGTTGCTCTGCTGCTTCATCACCTGCACGCCCACCTTCGTGACTTCCGCGGGCAGCAATGCCGTGGCCCTGCTGACACGGTTCTGGACATTCACCGCGGCGAGGTCGGGGTCGGTGCCTTGCTCGAAATAGACCTGGATGGAGACCTCGCCTGAGGCCGAAGCCGAGCTGGTAATGTAGGTCATGCCGGGCACGCCGTTGATGTTTTCCTCCAGCGGTTGCACCACCGATTTCATGATAGTGTTCGCGTCGGCGCCGGTATAGGATGTCGAGACACGCACCGTAGGCGGGGCGATGTTCGGATATTGCTCGATGGGGAGCGTGGTGATGCAGATGAATCCCACCAGCATGATGACAATCGCTATCGCGCATGCCATCACATGTTTGTTGATGAAAATGTTCCCTTTCATGGCCTATTTAGAATTTTTCGGTGTTTTTGGGAAGAGCACTTTATCGCCTTCCTGCACGTTGTTCGCCCCGACGGTCACGATCTTGTCACCGACTTCCAGACCGCTCGTTATGATGAAGTCCTTGCCGTTGCCGACATCCTGCGTCGTCACCGTGACGGCGGTGGCAGTGCTGTCAGGTTTTACCTTATAGACCAACGACTTGTCCTGCAGGCGCACCACGGCGAATTGCGGAACGACCATCACGTCCTTGTTGTCGTCAGGCAGGATGATGGTGCCCTGGATACCGCTGTACAGCTGGCCTTCCGGATTGGGGAAAGTGGCCTTGCAGGCGATGGTGCCTGTGGCGGCGTTCACCACGCCGGTCATACTGGAAATACGCCCTTTGTGCTGATATTCCGTGCCGTTCTTCATCACGAAGGTTACATCCGGGAACAATTTCAGGGCATCTTCCAAATTACCTTCGTAACCTGAGGCAACAGCCATTTCCAGCACCGACTCGGGCACGGAGAACACGGCGTCCATCATCGTGTTGCCGCTGACGATGGTCAGGTGGGTGCCTGGGGACACTTGAAGACCCTCAGAAACGGGAATCTCGCCGATGATGCCATCCACAGGGGCTGTTATGGTACAGAACCCCAGGTTCACCTTGGCGCGGCTCACCGCAGCGCGAGCCTGGCTCACCGCAGCCTGCGCCTGATTGTAGGAATTCTGCGAATTGTCGAGCATGTAACGGCTCACGATGTTCTTTTCAAACAGGTTTTTGTTTGACTCGTACTCCAGTTTTGCACTTCTGGCCGATGCTTCGGCAGCCTGCAGGTTTGCCTGTGCGGCTTCCAGTTCCAATTGTGCGTTGCGCGAATCAATGATGAACAGCGTTGTGCCTTTCTTCACTTGCTGTCCTTCGCTTACGCAGATTTTCATCAACTGGCCGCTCACCTGCGGCGAGATGGTCACATCCGCTTGGCCCTTCAGCTTGGCACTGAATTTAATGGGCACCGAGATGTCCTGTTTCTTCACAATCATCGTTTCAAATGACGTCTTCTTTTCCTGGGGCATATCTATTCCGCAGGATACAAATCCGGTCATGAAGCTGAGAAGGCAAATCCATTGTACTAGTCTTATTTTCATATCTATATGTTTAGTGTTTAAATAAAAAAATCCTTGTAAAAGCAATGGAAAATAAATGATTTGCAAAAATATAATTTTTTTTCATGAGGAATTATGCTTTCTGATTGAAAATTTTGATTTTTTCCCAGGGTGGTGTTGAAATGAATGTGTTGAGGGAATCATATACAGTAAATTGAGTATCTTTGCGGGCAGAATTATTTAGGAATTCTTAATATCCAGCTTGCCTGTTTCAGGACATTGACATAATATTTCGTAGCTGCATAAATATCAAACGTTCATCGTTTCGCAAAACTCCACCCCGTTCTTATACTTGCCGCACACACGTATGGTATGGTGCTTCGCACCTTTGAAGAACACCACCCTTGCGCGGCTGTCTGTCGTTTCCATCAGCAAACCACCCTCTACCTTCCAGTGGACTTCGGACACATTTGTGTTGTTGATGCGGAAGTACGGCGATTGCGGACTTTCATGCTGCAGATTGACAGGCTGTGGAACAATTTCTGTGTAGAAAAACCGCGCCACAGTATCCTGAATAGTGTAGAAGTATGGAACTATTCTACGGTGCTCGTCCACATGGAGGCTGTGCTGGGATGCGCCGGCTACGGTAATCAACTTGCGGATTCTTCCTTCTTTTGTCACAGATTCCGGTCTGTTATTGTCTCTCAGGAACGCGACGTTAAGTGCGGTGATGGCACCGGCACTGCTTTCCCATGTAAACACCAAGTCTGGGTTAATACGGTAAAAATCAGCGTGATGCATTAGGTAACGCAATGCTGCGTTGGCATCTTGCGTGGCCCTATACCCTGCACAGTCAATGGCATCCTTGTAGGGCAGAAGGAAACCCATGCGATAGTTCAGAGAGACGGCCACGTAGCCTAAGGAGGCGAAATGCCGACACCACTTCTCGTAGGTTATATCCTGCTTGTCGCCATTGTAGAACGCCCCTCCATGAATGAGCAGTATCAGCGGATGTGAGTTTTCAGGACGGTCTAAAGGCTCGTAAATGTCCATACGCAGTGACTGCTCTTCCATTTTCAACAAGTCTGGCAGACGTTGCGTATAGATTTCCGCAAACCTCTTGTCTTCGTCAGGATATTCGTGAGGCAGCTTCGGTGATTTGCACATCACAATCAATCTGTCATTCTCGACATTGTAATTGATTCTGACGGGCCTTCTCAGTTCGGCGGTCTTCAAGATGCCGCCTTTTCTCTTCAATCTCACTGAGCATGGATGAGGGTCGGCAAATAATGTGTTCGTGTAGAAATACGATGCCGTTATTCGGTCGGATTGAATGTTATCCAGCCTGATTACGATCTCTTTGCCATTGATTTGTGTCATAAAACAATCTCCTGCGGCAAACGGTGAAACATCAATTTTGTGGCAAGAGGTGTGTGTCACCAGCAGGGAAAGGAATACGATGACAATTGCTATGTTCTTAAATTTTTTCATGATATGAAAGTAATCATTATTCTACATTCCCTTCACCAGATCCTGCGCCTCATAATAATGACTAAAGTTGTGATCGCTATTGCGGTTGGTACTCGTTCCGTAGTTTACCATCAGGAATGCTAAGCATACGGCAGTGATTCCTTATGGGATTTTCATGGATTTACCATGTTATAATCCATCGAGGAAACATACGAGTTGTTGATTTTGATGCTGATAGAGAATCGACCCTCTTCGGTCGGCCGAAGCACGAGGGTGTAGAGATTGCCGTCCTTTACCCATTTCCCTTTGTCGGACTGTAATGTGTACCCTGGTTTGGTGCATCTGATCTTGAAGGTGTAGGTTTTGCCCACGTACAACGTTCTCCCGTAGGGCGCTTGCCTGAGATGGAGTGTGCCTGAACGCCGCAACCCTTGGCCAAAGCAACAAAAAGGTCGCTAAGGCTGGTAGCAGGAAGACCAAGATGATGGAGAGGTTCTTGGACATGACTGGCTGTTTATGTTCAGGATAACGTGGAGGAGGCGGGGTCTATTGTGGTTTCAAGTTTCAGAGACTATCAGAGTGTAATACTCAATAAGCCAACCTGACTTGTTGGTTTTCGGCTGCGAATACCAAAAATCGGTTTGTCTCAATTCTGTCTCAGTTTTAACGCAAAAATCAGCAAACTACGTCCGTAATTTGCTGATTTTTATTGTTTTATAAGACTTTGAGCGGAAAACGAGACTCGAACTCGCGACCCCGACCTTGGCAAGGTCGTGCTCTACCAACTGAGCTACTTCCGCTTGTGATATCAGTACCGAAGGTGGGACTTGAACCCACACGCTCGCAATGAGCAAGGGATTTTAAGTCCCTCGTGTCTACCATTCCACCACTTCGGCGCGTTCAAAGAACGTCTCATTTTTTGAGGCTGCAAAAATACAATTTTTTCCGTTTGTTTTAGAATGGTGGGATTTTTTTTTGATTTCAGGTCTCCGGTCTCACCTTCCTATCAAGAATATGCACGGCCGCTTGTCCAGGGCGTTGCGCTCGTCTTCAAAGTGCTTGCGCCACTTGCTTACCGACTGCGTTTTGAGTAGCGGATTCTCTGAGGTGAGGCCGGCGGCGATGCAGACGCGCGTAGCTGGCTGGCATACCTTGCAGATGGAGTCCGCCATGCGCCGATTGCGGTAAGGCGTCTCGATGAACAGCTGCGTCTGACCGGTCTTGATGGCAACCGCCTCAATCGCTTTCAATTTCTTCTCCCGATCGTATTGCTCCACAGGTAGATAGCCGTGAAAGACAAAGTTTTGTCCGTTCAGCCCGCTGCCCATCAACGCCAGAATGATGGAACTGGGGCCGATGAGGGGGACTACCTCGATGCCTAACTGGTGAGCCTTCTCCACAGCCTTGTTGCCCGGGTCGGCCACGCAGGGCACACCTGCCTCCGACATCAGCCCCACGTTGTGGCCGTCCAGACAGGGCTGCAGGTACTCGTTCAGCTCCACGCCCTGCGTGTGCTCGTTGAGCTCGAAAAACTGCAGTTCGTCAATCTTCTTCCGAATGCCCGCGTAGCGCAGGAACCGCCGCGCCGTGCGCAACTCCTCTACAATGTAGAAGTCGATTTGGTTGATGATCTCCGCGTTGAATGCAGGGAAGAATTGCTCGAAGTTTCCTTCGGCGATGGGGGTGGGGAGAAGGTAAAGTTTGCCGGACATGGGGATTGTGGGTTCTTAAAGTTCTTAAAGTTCTTAAGGTTCTTAAGGTTTATAAAGTTTATAAAGTTTATAAAGTTGAAATGGTTTTCTATTATTACTCGTTGATCGATTCTCTCTCATCTCTCCTCGTTTTATTTCGCCATAGCAGTCGCGAGTGTTCCACTTGTATCAGCCGTGTGGCAAAACCGTACACCAATGCGATGCCCGCGCAGATGAGCAGGGAGTACACCACGTGGCAGTGCAGCAGATGGGTGGACACTATCGTGGTGGGGATGAGCAGCCCAGTGAACAGCAGACACGAAAACCATGGCAAAGTGCGCAATGGAACTTTCAGCTCGCGCATGGCGATGATGAACTGCAACAGGGAAACCACCGACTGGGTGCTCAAACTGGCGATGGCCGCGCCGCGCGCATGCAAGCGCGGAATCAAAATCACGTTCACCAGCACGTTGACCCCGATGCCGATGGCCGCCGTGATGTTCAGCTTCTTCATGCTCCCGTTGGCGGTCAGCAGCGTGCCAAAAACATACATCAACGATATGGGGATGATACAAGGAATCAGCAAGGTGAAAACCCCGACACTGGCCGCATTGTGTTCATCGTACAGCAGACTGATAACAGGCTCCTTGTAGCAAGACAAGATGATGGTGGCGCTGACGGCAAACAGGAACAGCAACGAGAACGCCGTCCGCACGATGGACGTGATGTCTTCGCGTTCTTTAAGCATCTTGGAGAACAGCGGCAGCAAAATGACAGAGAACAAGTAGGCAATCATGACCAATGCGTCCAACAGACGAAATGCGGAGGCGTAGATGCCCGCTTGCGTGGCTGCAATGTCGCCGGGCAGCAATCGCTCAATCATTACGGAGTCGATGCGGTTGTAGCAGGCCATCAGGAGCGTGAGCGTGGCGAAGGGCAGGCTTCGTTTCAATATCATCAGGAAAAACGGCCCGTTCCAATGCAGCCCCCGCAGGTGCGACTTGTAGATTACGATGCTCAAGGCCACCGCCACGGCAATGACGTAGGCTATGGTCTGGCTATAGACAAACCATTCGATTTTGAACGGCTCGTTTGTCACGTTGCCCCATAACAGTGTCCCGCACAAGATGATCATAATCAAACGATCCAAGACGGAAAGCACACTGTCGGTCTTGAACATCAGCAATGCGGATACGTTGGAACGCAGGTAGAGCAGGAATGTGTTCAGAAACTGGTTGACGGCCGTCCAGAACAGCAGTTTGAGCATGAACCCTCGATAACCGATGATGAGTGCCACGGAGAATACCACCAGCATGTAGAACACCGCTAATAGGAACCGCAGGATGATGATGCTGGACAAATGCTTGTCCAACAGCTGGTTGTTGCGGGCGATGTTGCGGTTGTTGAAGTTGGTCGTGCCCATGTCCAACAGGATGTTGAACATGTAGGTGAAGTTGAAAACGGCAAAATACAGTCCATACGACTCCGCCCCCACATGATTCTGCACACCGACATCAATGCCTAAAATCCAAAACGGTTTGATGAGCAGGTTCAGGAAGAGTAGAAAGCAAATATTGAAGACGAAGTCTTTCTGCTTCATGCACGCTTACATAACGATGTTGATGATTCGCTTGGGAACCACGATGATTTTCTTGGGTGCTGTGTCGCCAAGCCATTTCTGCACATCGGGATTTTCCATCAGCAGCGGCTCAATCTCTTTTTGGGTGTACGTGACAGGGAAGGAAATCTTCAGACGCATTTTGCCATTGAAGGAAACCGGGTAGGTGAAGTCGCTTTCCTGCAGGTAGGACTCGTCAAAAGCAGGGAATGTGGCGTTGATCACAGAGTCGGTGTGGCCGAGCAGAGACCAAAGTTCCTCGCAGATGTGCGGTGCATATGCAGACATCAGGATGCACAGCGGCTCCAGAATCTTGCGCTTGTTGCACTTGGCATCGCCTAACTCGTTGGCGCAGATCATAAATGCACTCACAGCGGTGTTGAAAGAGAATTTCTCGTTGTCTTCCTCAATCTTCTTGATGGTCTTGTGCAAAATCTTGTACTCCTCACGTGTGGGTTCCTCTTCGGAAATGCTCCATTCGTTGTTCTGAGCGTTGAACAGACGCCAGAACTTCTTGATGAAGCGGAACACGCCTTCGATGCCGTTGGTGTCCCACGGCTTGGCCATCTCGATGGGGCCGAGGAACATTTCGTACATTCTCAACGTGTCGGCACCGTATTTCTCTACCAGATTATCGGGATTCTGCACGTTGTACTTCGATTTGGACATCTTCTCCACCTCCCAGCCGCAAATGTATTGTCCATCCTCCAGGATGAATTCCGCATTGGCGAAATCAGGCATCCACTGCTTGAAGGCTTCGATGTCCAGAATGTCGTTGTGTACAATATTGACATCCACATGGATGGGAGTCACCTCGTACTGCTTTTTCAGTCCTGCCGACACGTACTGGTTAGTGCCTACCACGCGATACACGAAGTTGGAACGGCCCTGGATCATGCCTTGGTTGATGAGCTTTTTGAAGGGCTCCTCTTCGCAGGAGAGTCCGATATCGAACAGGAATTTGTTCCAGAAACGAGAATAGATAAGGTGGCCGGTGGCATGCTCGGCGCCGCCCACGTACAAATCCACATTGCGCCAGTATTGGTTGGCCTCCTTGGAAAAGTATTCCTTGTCGTTGTGCGGGTCCATGTAGCGGAGATAGTAACCGGAGGAACCGGCGAATCCGGGCATGGTGTTGTATTCCATCGGGTAACCTTTGTAGGTCCAGTCTTTGGCGCGTGCCAACGGCGGCTCACCGGTCTCGGTGGGCTGGAACTTGTCGATCTCGGGCAG
>Ga0265298_10006535_pt1 | contig 14375 bp, 8 predicted proteins | sample AusTroGonzalo_MG_3_FD_193486 | JGI IMG/M metagenome (GOLD analysis project Ga0265298, IMG submission 193486) | Bovine rumen microbial communities from tropical cattle in Woodstock, Queensland, Australia - Gonzalo_01 | ecosystem: Host-associated > Mammals > Digestive system > Stomach > Rumen ...
CGTTGCTCTTAAATATGGAAATAATCCGATCCGTTCGGAGGAAACGAGTGTATATCTTATGGTACGTACTAAATATCGGGAATTTCTCAGTCTTGAAAAAAGCAGATCGGTGCTGATCTCTTCCGTGATCATAGCCGTGTTACTGGCCCTGGGAGTGAGTATCAACCTCACCAGCATGACCAGCATGAGCGCGGAGGATTCGTCTCCTGCCATTCTGTTTTTCCGTAATCTTACTTTATCCTTCCCGGAAAGCCGGTTGCAGTATCTGTTCTCCACGATCGCAATCTTCTGTCTGGTATTTATGGGCCGGACCATCCGGAGGCAGGATAAAGTCCGTAATCCGGGTCTGATCAAGGCTATCGCCATCTTCTTTGCCATCATGCAGATGGTTGCAAAGGCCTACAGGGCAAAAACCGACTATGCTCCCAGTATCAGTTTCATGTGGTCTTCCGCCATCGTCGTGCTTCGTGTATTCCTTCTGGGAATATCCCTGGCCATGGTAGCCTACTACCTGATGGTTGTGATCAGCTGGGCTCTGATCGGCGGTAAGGATGAGATCACCGTAGACATCCGGAAGGAGAAACCGAATCTCCCGTGGAAGTTCAGCCTGTCCCTGAAAATGATCCTGGTCATCTTCCTGGCGTGGCTGCCTTACTACCTCGTGTACTGGCCCGGAACCGCAAATGCGGATACCATCGTCCAGATCCTGCAGTATAACCATATCAGCACACATATCAATCCTCTGTCCGCCGTTACGGGACCGGAGTACTTTATCACGAACCACCACCCCTACCTGCTGACCATGATCTTCGGAACCTTCTGCAAACTGGGCGTGGCCATGGGAGACATCCGTATCGGATTCACCATTTATATCATCATTCACATGCTTTTCCAGGCAGCGGTCTTCACCTTCTGTCTGCAATACCTGCGAAGGATCGGCGTACGGGACCGTGCGGTCAAGATCACACAGTATATCATCATGTTCCTTCCGGTATTCCCGCTGCACGCTATATGTATGCTGAAGGACAATGTGTACTCAGCCTTCGTCCTTCTGGTCCTGTTCTGTCTGGTTGAAATCGTCCGGACAAAGGGCGAGGTCCTTGGACAGAAGAAATTCCTGGCCTTCTTCTTCATCGTATCGCTACTCATGATGATGACCAAGGTCTACGGAAAGTACGTTATGATCGGTCTTTGCGTGATCATGCTCTTCCGCTACCGGAGATACTGGAAGCAGACGCTGATCAGCACCGTTGTACCTGTCCTGATCTTCCAGTTCCTCTATATGGGACTCCTGATGGATGCACTGAAGGTTGCACCCGGAGGCTTACAGGAAGCGCTCTCCGTTCCCTTCCAGCAGACCACACGATACATCAAAACCTATCGTGATGAACTGACCCAGGAGGAATATGACGCCATCAACGACCTGATTCCCGTGGATAAGATCGTGGAGGTATATGAACCCGAACGCTCCGATAATGTGAAGGAGTTGTACGACCAGCAGACCACCATGTCGGAGCTGCTCCGGTATATAAAGGTCTGGGCCCAGATGGGACTGAAACACCCGCTCGTCTATATCGATGCGACGCTGAACAACATTTACGATTACTTCGACATCGATAAGACCGACTACCTGAACTACAAGATGATCAGTAATTATATACAGAGCCAGCCGGAGATCTACCCACCGGAAGAATACAGCTGGTTATACATCGAAGCTCCGGAGTTCCTGGAATCTGCCCGGTATGCAGTTGCCCAGATGACCCAGCTGGTAGAAAGGATCCCCGTGATCGGATGGCTGATGTCCATGGGACTTCTGCCCTATCTCATCCTCTTCACGGCTTACATGAACAAGGCGCGAAAACGCAGGGACGAACACCTGCTTCTGGTCCTTCCGTTCCTGTCCTTCTGTGTATGCGTACTTTCACCGGAGAACGGAAATGCCCGCTATGTCATGCCCCTGATCTATATGCTCCCATTCCTTGCATGTAAGATCATCAATGAGCAGATCGTGAAGTATGAAGTTCTCGGTAATGGCAAAGGCGATGCCGACGCCGAGGATAATGAGATCATCCTCGAGCCGGAGGATGTAGTGGTAGAAAGTGCTGAGGAAAGCACCGGAGAAAGCACAGAAGAAGCTGCGGAAACAACCGCAGAAGAAACAAGTGCAGAAAGCACTGCAGAAGAAAAAACCAAGGAAGACTGATTAAAGGGACGGTCCCTATCCGGCAGATCACCGGACAGGAACCGTCCCTTCATTATCTGCAGGGTAAGAGCATTCCCTTCGCTCCTGCCCTGTTTTTTTATTTTTGAGTAAAGCTTACCTTTCCCTGTTTCACCCCGATGGACACCCTGCTGTTCCGGGAAAGCCGTCCGTTCAGGACCTCTTCCGCCAGCGGATCCTCCACCCAGGTCTGGATCGCACGACGCAGCGGCCGCGCACCGTATTTTCTGTCGTATCCTTTTTCGTAGATAAACTTCCGGAGAGTCTCTCCGTAAGTCAGCCGGATACCCAGATTCTCGGAAGCCCGGCGGGTCAGATCCTTCAGCATGAGGGTAATGATCTCACGTACATTTTCCTCACTCAGCATATGGAAGACGATGGTTTCATCGATCCGGTTCAGGAACTCCGGCCGGAACATCTGCTTCACCTCTTCCATCACGTGATCCTTCATCTCCTTATGATCCCGCTCGGCGGTATCCTCCTCGGTAACGAAGCCGAGGGTCTTCGGATCCACGATCCGCTGCGCGCCGGCATTTGAGGTCATGATGATGATGGTATTCTTGAAGTTGATGCTGCGTCCCTGGGCGTCCGTGATCCGCCCGTCATCCAGCACCTGAAGCAGGATGTTGAACACATCCGGATGAGCCTTCTCGATCTCATCAAAGAGAAGCACCGAGTAGGGCTTCTTCCGTACCTGCTCCGACAGCTGTCCGCCCTCATCGTAGCCCACATAGCCCGGAGGGGAACCGATCATCTTGGAGACACTGTGCTTCTCCATATACTCCGACATATCCACGCGGATGATGCTGTTCTCATCGCCGAACAGTGCTTCCGCCAGTGCCTTCGAGAGCTCCGTCTTACCTACGCCCGTAGGGCCAAGGAAGAGAAATGTACCGATGGGCCGTTTCGGATCCTTCAGTCCCACACGGCCTCTCCGGATGGAACGTGCCACAGCCGTGACTGCTTCCTCCTGACCGACCACTCTCTCATGCAATACTTTTTCCAGTTTCAGCAGCCGCTGCTGCTCCGACTGGGTCAGACGGGACACGGGGATCTTCGTCCAGAGGGCAACCACATCGGCGATATCCGCCTCGGTGATCTTCGGCTCTTCCTCCGCATGATCCTTCTCCCGTTCCTTCTCTTCTTTCTTCAGGCGTTCCTGCTCCCAACGGATCTGGAGCTGGATCTGCTTTGCTTCCTCCATATCCTTGCGGATCAGCGCATCCTCCAGCTCACGGCTGAGCCTCCGGATACCACGCTCCGCATGAAGGAAGGAGGATCCTGAGATTCCGCCTGCCATTCTCTTCTTCGCGGACGCCTCATCCAGAAGGTCGATGGCCTTATCCGGAAGATACCGGTCGTTGATATAGCGTACAGACAAATGTACCGCTGCTTCCATAGCCTCCCGGGTGATCTCCACATGATGATGCACCTCATAACCGGGAGCAACGCCCTCCAGGATCTCCAGCGTCTCTTCCTCCGTGGGTTCTTCCACGTAGACCGGCTGGAACCGCCGCTCCAGCGCCGCATCCTTCTCGATATATTTCCGGTATTCCGCCCGGGTCGTGGCACCGATCACCTGGATCTGTCCACGGGAAAGCGCCGGCTTCAGAATATTGGAAGCATCCATGGCTCCCTCTGCGCCGCCGGCACCGATGATCGTATGTAACTCGTCGATAAACAGGATCACATTTCCGGATTCGATCACTTCCTGGATCGTCCGCTTGATCCGTTCCTCAAATTCTCCACGGTATTTGGAACCTGCCACCATACTGGTGAGATCCAGGGATACGATCCGCTTGTCCCGGAGCGCCTCCGGCACATTTCCGTCATAGATCCGCTGGGTGATCCCTTCCACGATGGCTGTCTTTCCTACGCCTGCTTCACCCACCAGGCAAGCGTTGTTCTTCATCCGGCGGCTCAGCACCTGCAGCACCCGCTGCATCTCGTTCTCTCGTCCCACTACCGGATCCAGCTTGCCTTCCTGGGCTTCCGCCGTCAGATCCCGGCTGTACTGATCCAGCGTAGGCGTTGCGGAACGGCTCTTCAGCTTTCCTGCGAGCTGCGCCTGATAGGTGCGCTCCGCATCCTTGTCCCGCATTCCGTCGGCAACCAGGATATCCACGTAGAGACGCTTCCGGTTGATCTTCATCAGATCCAGCATCTGTGACGCCACCGTCTCCCGGTGATTCAGGATGGACAGCAGGATATGCTCCGTACCGATCTCCTTCACCCCGTAACGTCTGGACTCCTCTGCCGCATCCTGCAGCAGCTGACTGGTCTTCTCCGTAAAGCCGTTTCCGTCGGATTTGCCCTCCATCTCCAGCGCCAGTTCCTTCGCATCCTCCAGCATGGAGGAGAACCGGTCCGGGGTTACACCGTTCTTTCGGAGAACCTTCTCAGCCACTCCCTTGTGGACTGCGATCAGCCCGAACAGAAGATGCTGTGTGCCGACGAAGCCGCTGTTCATCTGTTTTGCGATTCTGTCCGCCTCCTGCAGCACCTGCTGCGCGGCCTTGGAATATCTTTCTTTCATGCTCTTCCTCTATCTTATCACGACGAAGCCTTCGGATCGCTCCGCCGCTTCGCGGCTCCCGCGATCCTCCCCGTCCTCGCGCTCCCGCACTTCGTGCTACGCGCTCGGTCGTGGGCGCTACGTCTCTCGTTACGACGAAGCCTCCGGATCGCTCCGCCGCTTCGCGGCTCCCGCGATCCTCCCCGTCCTCGCGCTCCCGCACTTCGTGCTGCGCGCTCGGTCGTGGGCGCTACGTCTCTCGTTACGACGAAGCCTTCGGATCGCTCCGCCGCTTTGCGGCTCCCGCGATCCTCCCCGTCCTCGCGCTCCCGCACTTCGTGCTACGCGCTCGGATCGGGGCGCGTCATGAGAACATGCACGATGCTCCGCAAGCGGGCATCGTGCATGTTCTCAGACACTGGCTTCGTCTATGGCTTTTCCTATGTCATGACGCATATACTTGTTGTCGAATTCCACCCACTCCGTTGCGGTGTAGGCATTTGCTCTGGCCTCGGGCAGTGTTCTCCCCAGGGCAGTCACACCCAGAACACGTCCGCCGTTGGTCACAACCTTTCCGTCCTTCAGCGCACTGCCGGAATGGAAAGCATAATAACCGTCTCTGGTGCGGAACCGCTCCAGACCCTTGATCTCAAATCCCTTCTCATAATGAACCGGATAACCGTCGGAAGCCAGCATTACGCAGACTGCCGCATTATCCTCAAACTCCAGCTCGATCTGATCCAGAGTGCCGTTCACGCAGGCCTCCATCACCGTCAGCATGTCATTCTTCATCCGCGGGATAACCACCTGAGCCTCCGGATCACCGAACCGTGCATTGAACTCCAGCACCTTCGGTCCCTCCGGCGTCAGCATAAGTCCGCAGAACAGAACGCCCTTGAACTCGCGTCCCTCGTCAGCCATGGCGTCGATGGTCTTCTGATATACGTGTTCCTTACAGAACTGATCCACTTCTTCGGTATAGAAGGGGCTGGGAGAAAATGTTCCCATGCCTCCGGTATTAAGACCCGTATCCCCGTCTCCCGCACGCTTATGATCCTGTGCAGAGGTCATGGGACGGATGGTCTTTCCGTCGGAGAAGCAAAGCACGGACACCTCACGTCCTGTCATGAACTCCTCAATGACGATCTTATCACCGGCACTGCCGAACTGCTTGTCCACCATCAGGGTCTTCACGCCTTCCATGGCTTCTTCTCTGGTCATGCAGATCAGAACGCCCTTACCCAGCGCCAGACCGTCTGCCTTCAGCACGATGGGGATCTTCGCGGTCTTCAGATATTCCAGTGCATCCTCCGGATTGTCGAATACTTCATAAGCAGCCGAAGGAATGTCATACTTCTTCATCAGTTCCTTGGAGAAAGCCTTGGATGCTTCGATGATCGCAGCATTCTTCCGCGGTCCGAAGGTGGGGAAGCCCGCATCCAGGAAGGCGTCAGCCACGCCTGCCGCAAGCGGATCATCCGGTCCTACCACAACGAAATCCACTTCCTTCTCCTTTGCAAATGCCACCAGTGCATCCGCATCCATTACGGAAATGTTCACGCACTCCGCCAGCTCTGCGATTCCCGCATTGCCCGGTGCGGCATAGATCTTGTCAACCCTCGGGCTCTTTGCGATAGCCCATGTGATGGCGTGCTCTCTTCCGCCGCCGCCTACGATCATGACCTTCATAGTTATTCTCCTTGTTTATCTCAATACTTCTGTCATCCCGGGACATAAGGATTCTCAATCCCCGTTCATGTCTCAGGAAATCTTTCCTGTAGCTATATCGTTGATGGCCTGGGGCAGAAGCTTCCATTCTGCCTGCTCCATGATCCGTCTCTGCAGCACCTCCGGCGTATCTCCCGGAAGTACCTCCACTGCCTTCTGCAGCAGTATCGGGCCTGTATCCGTTCCCTGATCCACGAAATGTACCGTAGCTCCGGACACCTTAACGCCTCTTGCCAGCGCAGCTTCATGCACCTTCAGTCCGTAGTATCCCGTTCCGCAGAAGGAAGGGATGAGGGACGGATGGATGTTGATGATCCGGCGTTCGTACTTCTCGATCATTTCCGGCGGGATCACCACCAGGAAGCCCGCCAGCACGATCAGATCCGGCTGATACGAATCCACCGCCTTCAGGAATGCCTGATGAAATGCGGCCCGGTCCGGATATTCCTTCGGGCAGACCACCTCTGCGGGAATCCCCGCTTTTTTTGCACGTTCCAGGGCGAATACCCCGGGATTGTTGCTGATGACTCCCACCAGCTCCGTATTCTGCACGGTTCCGTCGGCAACTGCATCAATGATGGCCTGCAGGTTTGTACCGCCTCCGGATACCAGAATCAAAACTCTCAGCATAAGATCACACCCTTCTCGGCTGCCACGGTCTCACCCACGATATATGCTGTATCGCCTGCCTCAGCAAGTGCCGCAATGGTCTTGTCCGCATCCTCGGGACGTACTGCCAGTACCATACCGAGGCCCATATTGTAGGTGTTGTACATGGTCTTCTCTTCCACATTTCCCTCACGGGCCATGATACGGAAGATGGCCGGAACTTCGTAACTGTCTTTCCGGATCCTGGCTGCAATGCCGTCCGGAAGCATACGCGGGATATTCTCATAGAATCCGCCGCCGGTGATATGGCTGGTACCCTTGATGGTGATACCTGCTTCCTTCACGCTGCGGAGAGCCTTCACGTAGATCCGTGTAGGTGTCAGAAGGTTCTCGCCCAGAGTCGTTCCCAGTTCCGGTACATAACGGTTCAGGGTCTTCTCGGACATATCGAAGATCTTACGTACCAGAGAGAATCCGTTGGAGTGAACTCCGCTGGAAGCGATACCGATCAGCACATCTCCCGGAACGATCCCTGCGCCGGTGATCATGTCCTTCTTCTCAACAACTCCGACAGCAAAACCTGCCAGATCATACTCATCCTCAGCCATCAGGCCCGGATGCTCTGCAGTCTCACCGCCGATCAGTGCTGCGCCGGACTGGCGGCAGCCCTCAGCCACACCGCTGACGATGGTGGCGATCTTCTCCGGAATATTCTTTCCGCATGCTATATAATCCAGGAAAAACAGCGGCTCTCCTCCGGAGCATGCGATATCATTTACGCACATAGCCACTGCATCGATACCGATGGTGTCATGCTTGTCCATAACGAACGCCAGCTTCACCTTGGTTCCGCAGCCGTCGGTTCCGGACAACAGTACCGGCTCTTCCATACCCTTGATCGCACTGAGATCAAAAGCTCCGGCAAATCCTCCGATGCCTCCCAGCACCTCGGCCCGCTGCGTCTTCCGGATATGCTCCTTCATCAGCTCAACGGACTTGTATCCGGCCTCGATGTCAACACCTGAATTCTTGTAATCCATTCTCTGTTCCTCCTTAAGGGACTGTTGGGTTCAAAAAGTACGTTCCCATTATAGATGATGCGTGGGCGTTTGTAAACCGCGAAGGGCGGTTTTTTCCGTTTTGTTGCGGTTGAATCAGACACCCCGAAGTGGTATAATTTTATATGGTATTTTGTCCACATTTTCAAGGGGGATTTCCCACTCGGGAGATCATGGGGGTAGAAAATGAAATCTGACCACAGGCTGAATATCGGCTTTTTTACGTGCCATCTGGACAATGATTATGCCTTTGAGATCTGCAAAGGCGTTGAATACGCTGCCCGCGAGGCAGACGTAAATCTTATCGTGTTCCCCGGCATGTATTTGAATGCTTCATACAACGATCCCGTTAATGCAAAATATGATTATCAGTATAATTCCATCTTCTACTATGCTTCCAGGAAGACACTGGACGCGCTGATCGTGTCCATCGGCTCCATCGGGAGTTTTCTTTCCGTGGATGACATCCACTCCTTCCTGCGTCAGTTCAACGTACCGATCCTTACACTGGAGATCCCCGTAGAGGGATATCCTTCCCTGTATACGGACGGCAAGCCGGGCATGCGCGCGGAAGTAGAGCACATGATCAAACACCACGGCAAGACGAAGATCGGTTTTGTCAGCGGCCGTAAGGAAAATGATGATGCCCGGGAACGTCTGGCTGTTTACCGCCAGGTCCTGGAGGAGAACGGGATCCCCTACGACCCGAACCGTGTAGTCTACGGCGATTTCTCCGAATACAGCGAGAAGATCGTGGACCGGCTTCTCACCAACAACCCGGATCTGGAGGCCATCATCTTTGCAAATGATACCATGACCATCGGCGGGTATACGGCGATCATGAAGCGCGGCCTGAAGATCGGAAAGGATATCCTGGTGGCCGGCTTTGACAACACGCCGACCGCTTCATCCCATTCACCGGCCCTTACCACGGTAGATAACAAGATCATGGAGCTGGGCTACAGTTCCATATACCAGGCCATCGAGCTGGTGCAGACAGGAAAGACCAGTACCTCTTCTCTCCCGTCCAGCATGGTGGTTCGTATATCCTGCGGATGTAATCCGGCAGCTGATCCCGAATATCTGGAGAAGGTAAACAGTTCCCTTCCCGCTGCCACGCCGGAGATCCTGCTCACCGAGTTCAAGGATCTGTTCCTGAAGCACTACTATTCCTGCTTCTATTCCGATCGATTGTTTGAACTCCTGGATCCGTTCCTTCTGAATTTCATCCGGCCCATATTCCAGAGGAAGAGCATTTCCATCACCCAGCTACTGGACGAATTCCATACCGTACTGAGTGACGAGATCATCAACTTCTACTTCTCATATGTGAAGCTGGCCAGCACCATCCGGGTGCTTTCGGAATTCATCGCTAACCTGAATATCCCTTCCGCCAAGCGGATCCGGATCAATTCCATGCTGAACGCAGTTCAGTCCGAACTGTCCTTCACCATGGCACGGGAACTGACCTCAACGGTACATGCCCATAAAGCAAGCATCTGGGGTTCGGTTTACATAACAAGGGACACTCTGCTTTCCAGCGGAAATGAGAAACTGTGCTTCTCTCTTATCATGGATAAGCTTTACAAGAACAATGGTTTCCAGAGTTCTTATATCTATCTGTATGACAAGCCGGTACAGCAGCTGCCCGACGGCACCTGGCAGATCCCGGACTTTGTCCTGTTCCAGGCGTGCATGCTGGACGGAAAGACCACGGTCTTCTCCGGAGATGACCGGATCCTTCCTTCCTCCATGATCTTCCAGAACAAGTACACGCCCAACACCCGGCGTCATACCCTGACCATCACGCCGATCTTTACCAATGAGGTCCAGCACGGGCTCTTCGTTTCCGAGACCTCACTGAAGAACTTCAACCAGATCTACTCCACCATGCTGCAGCTGGGCACCTCCATGAAATTCATCGATCTCATGCATCAACAGGTTGCCATCCAGAACCGTCTGGAATCCAGCATGAACGAGATCCGGGAGAAGAACGACCTGCTGAACCACCTGTCCATCACGGATCCGCTCACCGGGCTGCTGAACCGCCGCGGTTTCTTTGAAGCTTCGCAGGAGCTGATCACCTCAGCCTCCTCCAGAGACTGTCCTGCGGTCATCGGTTATGTGGATATGGATAACCTGAAACAGGTAAATGATATCTTCGGCCACAAGGACGGTGACTATGCACTCCGTGCCATTGCAGAGACCCTGCAGAACGTCATGCCCGAGGATGCGATCATCGCCCGGATCGGCGGAGACGAATTCGCCATCTGCGTGGTAGGTGTGGATTCCGCCGGTACAAAGAAACTGAAGGATTCCCTGAATAAACAGGAATCCAAACTGAACCGGAACTGCAACAAGCCTTACTATATCGAGTGCAGCATCGGATTGATGGAGTTCGAGTGCAACTCCCACCAAGATGCGGAAGAACTGATGATCAAAGCCGATGAGAAGCTGTACATCAACAAACGACGCAAGCGTAAGAATGTAGTGAAAGAGCCATCGTAACGGATACATACTACGTATACGCTTTGGCCCGTCGACCGTGTTCGCTCCGGCGACACCGTTCGCACTCCATTTCACGGCCTAGCGGCTCAGCCCCCGCGGTGGGGGGCTTCGTATCAAAAAGAAAAACATAGGATCCATGAAGGCCCGTTACCGTCGGCCCTCCATGGATCCTTGTTTTTCTATATTTGACATACTACGCCGCTCCGTTCGCTTTCGCTCCGGACCGCCGAGTACCAAGGCCGCTCAATGGTCGCCGGAGAGAACAGGTCTCCGGGCCTTTAAAGCGTATACTCACTCTTCCTCCATCCGAAGTTTATTCCCCAACTACTGCGTTGTAGATCTCCCGTGTCACATCCGCTTTATTCATGGAGTAGATGTGCACCCCGGTGATTCCGTTCTTCATCAGATCTTCGATCTGGCGGACTGCATATTCGATCCCGGCCCGGCGCATGCCTGCAGGGTCCTCAGCGTATTTTGCGATCATGTTCGAGAGTTCAGTCGGAACCGAAGAACCGGACAGGGATACGCTGGTTCCCAGCTGGTTTACCCGGGTGATGGGCATGATCCCCGCATGCAGGGACGCCTTGATGCCTACAGCCTCGATCTTCTCACGGAAGCGGTAGAACTTCTCATTATCGAAGAACATCTGGGTGATCAGTTCCTCCACCCCCAGATCACATTTCTCTTTCAGATACCGGATATCCGTCTCCACATCCTTTGACTCCGGATGCTTCTCCGGATAACAGGCTGCCGCGATACGGAAGCCTCCGAAACGGTTGATCTCACGGATCAGATCCGAAGCATAACGGAACTCCCGTGCCTCAAACTCCTCTTCCGTCATGGTCCTGGGCTTATCTCCGCGAAGAGCCAGGATCCTGCCGACGGCTTTCTTCTTCAGTTCCTCCAGCCGTTCAGTCAGGCTCTCATGGGTCATTCCCACGGCGGTCATATGCGCCAGGGCTTCCACATCACAGACATTCTGGATATAGGATGAGATCTTCGCCGTCTTCTTGCTGTTGCTTCCGCCGGCACCGTAGGTCACGCTGATGTAATCCGGCTTCAGATCCTCGATGGCGTCCAGCGTCTGGAATATCTCATAGATATCATCATCCCGCTTCGGCGGAAATACCTCGCAGGAAAATATGATATCCTCTCCTGTATATTTATTACGGATCATAAGGGTTCATCCTCCACATATTCCTGAAGATTCGCGTAGATCTCAGGGTATTTCTTTTTCAGGCTCATGGGCCGGAAGTCCGTATCCACAAAGCCATGACTGGTCTCTGCTGTATGAAGCAGCTTCCCGTCCGGATCCTTGATCTCATACTTCAGATTAAACCGGACCGGCGTCAACCGCGTTATGTGGGAATGGATCTCGATGGTATCACCGAAATGAAGCGCATAGGTATAATAGTCATGCAGCTCCAGAACCGGAATGATGATCCCCAGTTCTTCCAGTCTGTCATAGGGCAGCCCGGCCTGTTCCATCAGATCCAGCCGCGCCTCCTCCAGATATCTGGCATAGTTGGAATGATGCACTACCTGCATCTGGTCTGTTTCATAATAATTGATCTTGCGACAATATGGTTTCAAGGTCTTCATGGTACTGCCTTTAAACCGCCTTTCTGTTTCGTTTTGTATCTTTCTCTTCTTACTCCGGGGGCTCATCTACTGCTTCGGTTTTGTGGTTTTCGGTGCCTTCCGCGGAGCTTCATGTTTCTTCTCTTCCAACGCCCGTTCCTTGCTGAACAAAGCACGATCAGGACTTACCTTCGGCCTCTCCTGAACCGGCGTACGATCCGGGTTGATCTTCGGGCGTTCCTGAACCGGCGTTCGGTCCGGAGCTACCGGAGTACGATCCGGATTCACCGGCGGACGGTCCTGGGAAACCGGGGTTCTGTCCGGATTTACCGGCGGACGATCCTGGCTGACCGGTTCACGTTCAGGCGCAACAGCCGAGCGGTCTGCGGGAACCGGAGTACGGTCCGGATTGATTCCCGGAATGACCGGTACGGTTCCTTCGGGAGTCTCCTCCATATCGAACTGGATCTCCAGCTGACTGGCCTTCTCCTTCTCCTTCGCCTTCTGCTTCTCTTTCTCCCGGTACAGTTCCACGGAAAGCAGCTGACTCAGCTCCATGATCTGCGCATAACGGTCATCCTTGGTCAGGGAATTCAGGGACCGCAGAAGCTCGGACTTGTTCTCCGCAATGGCGTTCATCTTGTCACGCAGCATGCCCTGCATGACCTTATACTCCTGATCCAGTTGATCAAATGCATCTGCCAGGAGGTGGTCTACCTCTGTAAGCATTTCATCCGTATAAATAAGAGATGCGGCATAGATATCTCCTGCCGTACGAAGGGCCTGCTTCTCCTCAGCGGCCATTTCCGCCGGAGAGAAATTCAGGGGCTCTCCCTCTCTCCGCTTGGTGACACGGATCCTGCTGGCGCTCTTCTCAGCCTCGAATATGATCTTCTCCGCCTCTTTCTTGGCGTCATTCAGGATCTTGGCCCGCTTATCCGTCACATCCCGGTATGCCTTCAGCTCCTCGGCTACGGTTCCCTCCAGCTGTTCCAGGAGTTCCAGCGCCTCCTGGCGATTGATCACCACTTTTGCCGGCTGAAGAGGAAAGCTCTGGCCTTCCACAACGCGGTTTTTCAGTTCTTCTATAATCGCTACGGAACGATCTTTCTCCATGTCTTCGTCCGTCCTTTTCTTTTTCTATGTTCGTTCCCCCACACGGTCCGGCCCGTCTCAAAGGCAGTCTGTCTTTTGTTGCGGCAGGTCCGAATACACGGATTTTATTTTACTACATTTTAAGAGAGAAATAAAGAGCGGAAGATAATTCCTCCGCCCCTTTTTCCACTCTGATCCTGTATTCCCGGACATGAAAAACGGCCGCGATAAACGCGGCCGTCTGAGTATCCTTATTAGCCTCTCTTCAGGAAATCCGGGATCTTGATGCTCTGTCCGGCGGACTTCTTCGGTGTAACTACCGGATCAGCTGCTGCCGTTTCAACTTCCGGTGCTGCCGGTGTGGTTACTGCTGCCGGTGCCGGTGTAGCTGCAACCTTCGGAGCCGGTGCAGTTGCCTGCGGCTGGTTCAGGTTGATGTTCAGCGGGATCGGCTGTACGCCTGACTTCGGCTTGGTGCTGAAGATTGGGTTCTTTACTACCTGCTCGGAGGAAACGGGTGTCTTCAGAGTCGGTGCAGACTTCTTGGTCGGGATGCTGACTCTTCCGCCTCTTCCGCCTTCCTCAAGTCCGGTTGCGATGATGGTGATGCTTACATCCTCACCTGCCACATCATTATCAACCGTACCGAAGATGATATTTGCTTCATCGCCTGCCTGCTCGGTCAGGTATGTGATAGCGTCGTATGCTTCTACGATTCCCACATTTCCGGAGAAGTTTACGATGATATCGGAAGCACCGTTCACCGTTGTCTCCAGCAGCGGAGAATCCATAGCCTGCTTGATCGCATCAACTGCCTTGTTGTCGCCGGAAGCCTGGCCGATACCGATATGAGCTACGCCCTTATCACGCATTACGGTCTGGATATCTGCGAAGTCAAGGTTGATGAGACCCGGCTTATTGATCAGGTCTGTTACGCCCTGTACACCCTGCTGCAGAACTTCGTCTGCCTTCTTCAGAGCATCCGGGATGCTTGTACGCTTGTCACAGATCTGAAGCAGCTTGTCGTTCGGGATCACGATCAGTGTATCCACATTTTCAC
>Ga0265298_10006536_pt1 | contig 14373 bp, 11 predicted proteins | sample AusTroGonzalo_MG_3_FD_193486 | JGI IMG/M metagenome (GOLD analysis project Ga0265298, IMG submission 193486) | Bovine rumen microbial communities from tropical cattle in Woodstock, Queensland, Australia - Gonzalo_01 | ecosystem: Host-associated > Mammals > Digestive system > Stomach > Rumen ...
CGCGCCAGCTCCCGCCCGGCTCGGTCATCGCCCTGCACGGCACGCTCGGAGCCGGCAAGACGGTCTTCGCGCGCGGATTCGCCCGTGCCCTCGGCATCGTCGAACCGGTAAGCAGCCCCACGTTCACACTCGTGCAGGAATACCCCTTCCCCGGCGGCGTCCTGTACCACCTTGACCTCTACCGCATCGACAATTCAACTAACGCGCTGGCGTTCGGCGTGGACGAATACCTCTACGATCCGCGCGCCTACACGCTCGTCGAGTGGCCGGAGCGCATCATGGACATCCTGCCGCCGCACACGCTTCATCTGCTGCTCCGTCCGCTTCGAGGCCAGAACCAACGGGAACTCTCGCTCGCCGGGATCTGACCCGGCGGCGTTTCCGACCCTCCGTTTTCACACACGCCACAGTTTTTTGAGTCACAGGAAATCTCCCGACCATGAAAAGCATCGTCATCGAAGGCCCGGCACGCGTCTCCGGCGTCATCACGCCCGGCGGCAACAAAAACGCCGCACTCCCCATCATCGCCGCCGCCATCCTCACACGCGACGAAGTCGTCATCCACAACATGCCGCGCATCCTCGACGTCGAGGTCATGCTCGACCTCGCGCGCGACCTCGGAGCGTCCGTCCGGCGCGAAGGCACCACGGTCGTCATCTGCGCCCGCGACATCGACTCCGCCTCCCTGCCCCCGAAAAAATGCGCCGCGCTCCGCGCATCCTTCATCTTCGGCGGCGCCGTGGCCGCCCGCTGCGGGGAATCCTTCATCGGCCTGCCCGGAGGCGATTTCATCGGCCGCCGCCGCCTGGATTCGCATTTTTACGGACTGGAGAAGCTCGGCATCGGCAAGACGTTCGACCAGGATACCGCCGTGGTGCATTTCCAGCTCAACAAGGGCGGGCTTTCCGGTGCGGACATCTTCCTGGACGAAGCCAGCGTGACCGCCACCGAACACATCCTGATCGCGGCCGTCCTGGCGAAAGGCAGAACCATCATCCGCAACGCCGCCGCGGAACCGCACGTCCAGCAGCTCGCGGAGTTCCTGAACCTCATGGGCGCGAAGATCTCCGGCATCGACTCCAACACGCTCTTCATCGAGGGCGTTTCCGAACTCCACGGCGCGGAATTCACGATCGACGCCGACCACATCGAAGCCGCCAGCTTCCTTGCGATGGCGGCGGCCACGGGCGGCGGCCTGGAGATCACCGGCAAACTGCCCCCCTCGCACTACTGGATGGCGAAGCGCGTCTACGAGAAATTCAACATCAGATTCCGTTTCTACCGCGACCACATCATCCTGAAGCCCGACCAGAACCTCCGCGTCCAGAACGACTTCGGCAGCGCCATCCCGACCATCTCCGACGGCCCCTGGCCGCAATTCCCCAGCGACATGATGAGCTGCATGATCGTCGCCGCCACCCAGGCGCGCGGCACATGCCTTTTCTTCGAGAAGATGTTCGAGAGCCGCATCTACTTCGTCGACCGCCTGATCGCCATGGGCGCGAACGCCATCGTGTGCGATCCGCACCGTGTCGTGATCTCCGGTCCGTCCCCGCTCCACGGCGGTGAGATGTCCAGCCCCGACATCCGCGCGGGCATGGCCATGATCGTCGCCGCCGCCATCGCCTCCGGACGGTCCGTGATCCACAACGCCGACATGATCTTCCGCGGATATGAAAATCTCCTCGACAAACTCCACGCGCTCTCCGTGAACGCAAAACTCGAGGAGAACTGACCCCATGGCATTCTCCAAACCGCGCCGCTCCGCCCGTGCCGCGCAGGCCGCACGGCGCCCCGCCGCTCCGAAATCCAAGCTCGTCCCCGCCCACTTCTCCGACGACAAGGCCCCGGCAACCGTCCGCAAGGACGCCGGATCCAAGGCGAAGGAACAGCCCGACGGCGCCGCGGAATTCCTTTTCCAGCACGCAGTCGCGCTCGCCGTCTCCAACGCGCAGCTCGAAAACAAGCTCGACACGGATCATCCCCACGAAATCCTCGTCCCGCTCGACTACGCAGACGAATGCCGCGTCAAAACCGACGCCGTCCGTTCGTTCTGGCAGGTCCACGGACTTCCCGCGCATCTGGTCCCCGCGATCGTCCCCTCCCCCGTCCCGCGCGGCTACCGCGCGACATCCAAACGCCGCGTCTTCGTGACGCGCGGCGGCCAGCTCCGGTTCTGCATGGGGTACGGCGCGGAACGCGAAGAGACGCTCCGGTCCGCACTGGAGCCGGAGTCCCACAATGACGTTTACGCATGGCTTCGGAAGATGCTCGTTTCCCCCGTCTACCGGCCCGTCGGTCGCAGCCTGAACTTCATCGTCATCCGCGGCGGCGCATCCCGCCTGACGCTGATCCTGAATTTCTTCCATCTGGACGCCGCGGTCATGCACAAGACGAAACTCCTGGCCGACCACGTCCGCGCCGAACTCCCGCAGGTCACGGCGATGTTCACGTTCCTGGACGAGACCCGTTCCGAATTCTACCTCGAATCGCGTTCCGCCGGGGCTCATCCGTTCAAGAAGCTCTTCGGATCCGAATACCTCGACCTCACCGCCGCCGGATGCAAGTTCCTCTACCCGCCGTCCGCGTTCTCCCAGGTCAACGAATCCATTCTGGACGCCTTCCTGCGCGAGGCGAAGAAACTTCTGAAGCCAGGCCCGGACTCCACATTGATCGACCTCTTCTCCGGGTACGGACTCTTTGCAGTCGCGCTCGGCGACACCCCGGAACGCGTCGTCGGCATGGACTTCAACGGACCGGCGATCCATGCCGCGTCCGGGAATGCCCTGCACAACCGCCCCGATGCCGACATCGAGTTCGTCGCCGCCGCCGTCACGCCGTCCGCCATCGAAAACAAGCTCCCGCCCTGCCCGAACGACCTTTACGGCGCGGACGAAGAACAACCGGAAGGCGAGCTTTTCATCCTCGACCCGCCCAGAAGCGGAGTCCGCCCGAACGTAATCGCCGCAATCGCGAAGCGTTCCCCCGCGCGCATCCTGAACATCTTCTGTTCCGCCGACGAAGTGCCGAACACGCTGAAGGCGTGGAAACACAACGGGTATTCCCCCTCGGCCGTCCGAGTCTTCGACATGTTCCCCGGCTCCCCCAACGTCGAAACGATGGTCCTGCTGGAAAAGACGAAGAAGAAGCCGTCTGCCGCAGCGCACCATGGAAAAAAGCCCGCGTCCGCCGGGAAAGGCGCGCGCCACGGACGCGACACGGGGAAAAATGCCGCATCCGTCCACCGTTCCAACCGGGCGGCGAAGAAGGCGGCCCGCAACCGCGGCGGGAACCGCCGATAAGCCCACCGAACAAAAAAACAGATAATCTGTCGTTTTTTACATTTTTGCGCTTGATTTTCTGTTTTTATATGGCATATTATAGACAAGCCAACAGGTTTATTTGGAAAAACTTACCGGAGTTTTACATTTTATGAAAATATCGACCAAGGGACGCTATGGACTTCGCATTCTGATGGATCTCGCCATTCATCATTCCGACAAGCCCCGTCTGATCCGTGACATCGCGAAATCGCAGCAGATTTCCGAAAAATACATCAGCCGCCTCGTGATCGCTCTCCGCAAGGCCGGCATGATCCGGTCCGTGCGCGGCGTCAACGGCGGATTCCACCTCGCCATGAAGCCGGAAGACATCACGCTCCTGGACGTGATCGAAGTCATGGAGGGCCCCCTGTCCATCGTCGACTGCGTGTCAACGCCCAAACGGTGCAACCTGAGTGAGAATTGCGCCCCGCGTGAAATCTGGTGCAAGCTCAACGAAGACATCCGCGAGCTGATGCGCGGGACCACACTCGCAGACATCATCATGGCCTACAACAGCCAGAACCCGCAGAATATCGACTACTGCATCTGAGCGGCAGCTGCCTGCCCGGTTTTTATTCCCCGGCCTCTTCGGGAGGTCGCGTGTACCCGAACGGATTGTGCTTTCCCTTTTCGGTGGAAGAGGGCGTCTTGTCCCCGGAAGAGGTCTCCGAGCTCGAGGCTTTGCCGGAGGAAGCCGGCTCCTTCTTTTCCGGTATCTGCCGGGGCGATTCGGCGGGAGAGGCATCGGGATAGAACTCCACGACCACGGAAGTGCTGGTGGTCGTGGTCTTTTTCACCGGCACGCCTTTTATCGACTCCGTCACGACTTTTGTCTGAACCGTCGTGTCGCCGTTCGCCTCCGTCGTAGTCACGGTCTCGATCGTCGTGTCGCCGTTTTGCTCCACGGCGGTTTCCGTTATGACGTTGCCATTCCGTGTCTTCGTAACGCTTTTCTTCGGATTGCTTTCCTGTGCGGAGGACGGCTTCTCCTGTGAATCCTTTTTGAGATCCGTCACGTTTTCCGCCTTCACGGCAGCCTGACTGCGCGAAGGGATCGGTTTTCCTTTGGCATCCACGACTTTCCAAATCGGGCTGTCCTCATCGAAGTCCGGGAAAGAACTGTCGGACGAGTGGCCCGGCAGCTCGGAAGTCGTGCGGAACAAGGGCAGTTTCACAGGATTTTCCTTCAACGGGTTGCCGTCAGAATCCAGGCGTTCCGCAAACAATGCCATGCAAAAGCGGTTTTGTTCAATATCGGACACAAGGATTTCGATCGGATAGCATTGACCCCGGATTACGCTGACCGGGACTCCCTTTGCCATGCCATGTTTGTCAAACATCGAGGCGGAGTACAGATCCAGCTTGCACTTGGAATAAATGGGATTCTCAAGGACCATTCGCTTCTGAGGATCCGTCCGTGCGGCGGTGCCGCTGAGAATCGGAATAAAATCCCATGTGTCATCCAGTTTTTTGCCTATGGACAATGCATAGCAGCCGTAATCCAGGACGAGCTGATTATCAAACCGGACGACCAGGGCGTCGTTGCCGTATCCCACAAAACGGAATTTCCCGGTAAAGGGCGCCATGACATACCCGGCATGAATGCCGACCCATCCCACACCGGGGGAGAATTTGCTGTCGTTGGAAAAGGATTTCGGCGCGGTGTCGGACGAAAGAAACGGCTGATAGAAGAACGACCGGTACGGAGTAACGGATGAACGGGAAAACAGATTGAATTCCCTGAAATAAAGATTTCCTGCCGAATCGGTCTTGTAAGGCCAGTTGCTGAGGACGAACCGTTTCAGGAACGGGATGACGACGGATTCCTTGCCCGAGGTGTCGGGGAGGTTCCAGACAGACAGCGCCGTGCGAAGCCGGTTGAACTGTTTGCCGTCCTGGGATGCCATCAGACGGGTCGGCATGCCGTCCGAGGCGAGTTTCAGGTCATACAGCACACCCGGCAATTTATCCTCATCTCTGATCCCGGGCTCCTCCGCTGCCGCATTGGCGTCCGCGCCCCACGCAGCCGGCAGGGACGGCAGCAGACCGAGCAGGCATGCCGCAACGATGAAAAGGCACAGATTGAACGAATATCCGAAACGCACCGTTTTCATTCTTCCTGTTTTTTCACCCATGGCTTTCAAAACTCTTCTGTGCGGTGCTTTCGTTCAACGATCACAAGGAAAGGTCGTCGTCGTTCTCGTTGACGCGCGCCGTGCGCGGCGTCGTGCGGTTGCCGATGAGCCCGCCCGAACTGCCGCCTCCCGAACCGCCGCCGGACGATGAGGTCGAGCGGACCACGCGCCAGACCGGTCCGTAGGGCGCGAATTTGGGATATGGCAGGGAAGGCTGTTTTTCCGGGAGATCGATCGTCGTACGGAAAAGAGGCCGGTATTCCGGGTTTGGATCAAGCGGCTGTCCATTGTCGTCCAGCTGTTCGATGTACAGGATCTGATAATAATCGCCTCCGGGTATCTCCGAAATCATGATCTCGATCGGGTAGATTTCGCCTTCCTTCACGGTAATCACCGCGCCCTTCCCCAAAGCATGTGCGGGAGTAGAGTCATTGTTCAAGGGCGGATACACGTCAAGCGGATGCTGGGAATAGAGGGAACTCGGGCGACGCCAGGACCATTTTTCATAGGGAAGCCTTGCGGATCCACTCTTAAGTTGCTTGAGTTCCTCCTCCCCGTCCGGGATGGTACTGGTGTCTTTGTGTTCACCGGAGAAATCCCGCCACTTGGACGTGTAGAAATACGATCCCGCGGTAAAGGATGCAAATCCGTAGTCCAGCACGATCTCCTTGTTGAAGCGCACCAGGATCACGTCGTCCGCGGCCCCGAGGAACCGGAATTTGCCGGAAAAAGGCGCGACGATGTTGCCGGAATAAATGCAGACCCAGGCTCCCGGCACCTTGACTACATTGTCGCACTCGTAATATTTCGGGGCAAGCTCCGCGTCGATCACACTGTCCGTGTAGAAACAGGAGGTCCAGAGACGCGTCGGCGAGCAATAATACTTTTCCAAAGCCGGGTAAAACACTTTGCCCTGATTGTCGTATTCCCTGCGCCATGGACCGTTCACGAACGACTGCATGATCTCCATGGTCGGCGGAACACGCTGCAGCACCCAGTTCTTTTGGGGCCCCCGAGGCGGATCGCCGGGATTGGGAGGCGGAGGCGGAGGGGGCGCGGTCGGGACGTCCCGGAATTCTTCGCTCGTCCGGCGGGAACGCGTCTGCTTGAGGTCGTAGAACACCCCCTGAAGCATGCCTTTCGTATTGCCGCGTCCGTCGCCTTCGCCGCCGTCGCCCATGTCGCCGCCGCCCTTGCGTCCGAACGGCAGCACGCCCTGGAGCTTCAGCGCGGAGTTGCTGTCGGGAATGGTCAGCGGAGTCGGGATCTCGATATCGGTCATGACCGCCACATCCGTCACGCCCACCTCCTCCATCTGCTGGTCGTTGGAATCATAGCGGTCGAGCGACGGGCTGGACGTGTCCATCACCGTCATGTCGGACGGCGTGGGCTCCTCTTCGGGCGGAGGCAGAACAGGCTCCAGCTCCGTGATCTGAACAGGGTCGATGTCATCCTTGCCTGAATTCGGAACGATGATCACGATCGTGCCGAGCAGAACAAGCAGGAAGATATGAAATGCAAGCGAAAAAACCGGTCCGGTGACATGCTGGCGAACGATGTCTTTCCAGGTCGCGGGCGCCGTTTCCACGGGTTCCGCGTCCAATTCGTTTGCCTGATTCTGCGGCTGTTCGATTCGCATGGAGTTCTCCTCATACTTGAAAACATATCCGGGAAATCATGTCCGCCGGATACCGTGCCATAACCTATTCCATAATTTATAGCACATTCGCACTGTTTTCAAGCATTTTTCCGCTTTTCTTCCCACTTTTTGGCAAAAAAAGCCTATTCATCCGGGAAGGAAAGGCAACGGAACGAAGAAGAGAAAAAGAAGTTGAAAGGAGAAAATGGAATCAGAGCGAAAGATCGTCGTCGTCCTCGTTCACCTGCGCCGCACGCGGCGACGTACGGTTGCCGAGAATGCCGGATTTGGATGAAGACGAACTCGAACCGCCGGAAGATGCGGTCGTCGAACGCACCACGCGCCAGATCGGGCCGTAGGATTTGAATTCGGGGAAATCGCGTTGTTTGGGATGGTCCGGCATATCCAGCGTCGTGCGGAAAAGCGTAAGCGCAGTGGGATTCGGTTCCAGGGGCTCGCCGTTTTCATTCAGCTGTTCCACAAAGAGCAACATGCAGAAATTCCCGCCGGGAACCTCTGAGATCATGACTTCGATCGGATAGATCTCACCTTCCTTCACCTCCAGCACCGGCCCTTTCGCGATACCGTGATTGCTGTCGAAATGCGGGAAATACACGTCGAGCATGTGCTTGGAATAGATCACGCTGCCCGCGATCATCCGGCGATGCTTTTCATTCTCGGGATGCCCGTTCAAAATCTCATGATAGGATTCCCATCCCTCCATATGCCCCCCTGCCGGAGAATTGTCGGGAACCCATCTGGAGGCCATCCCGTTGAGATTCGTCTCAAGCGTGGCGGAATACCACCCGTAATCAAATACAATCTCTTTGTTGAACCGGATCACGAGGATGTCGTCGCAATAGCCGACGAAGCGGAATTTGCCGCTGAACGGTGCGACGACATTGCCGGAGTAGATGCAGACCCATCCGCCGGTGTTGACTTCCTTGCCGCACTGGAACGCCGCCGGAGCTTCCGTGGCTTTGATTTGTTCGGTGTAGAAACAGGAATTCCAGAGGCGCGTCGGGGAACAGTAGTATTTGTCCAGTTCGGGATAATGCACCCTGCCCTGGCTGTCATATTCGCGGCGCCAGGTGCCGTCAACAAACTGTTTCAGGACCGGCAGAACCTTGTCACGCGTGTAATCATTTTCTTTTGTCGGATCGCCCATCGCGTCCGTGGGCCTGCGGTTGCGCGTCTGCTTGAGGTCATAGAAGACGCCCTGAAGCATGCCTTTCAGGTTGCCGCGCCCGTCGCCCTCGCCGCCGTCGCCCATTTCGCCGCCTCCGCCCGGACGTCCGAACGGCAGAACGCCCTGGAGCTTCAGCGCGGAATTGCTGTCAGGAACGGTGATCGGAGTCGGGATGTCGATGTCGGTCATGATCGTCACGTCCGTCACGCCCACCTCGTCCATCTGCTGCTGTTCGTTGGAGTCGTAACGGTCGAGCGACGGATTGGACGTATCCATCACGGTCATGTCGGACGGAGTGGGCTCTTCTTCCGGCGGAGGCAGGACCGGCTCCATCTCTGAGATCTGGACCGGGTCGATGTCGTCTTTCACGGCGTTCGGCACGATGATCACGAGCGTCCCGAGCAAAACAAGCAGGAAGATATGGAACGCAAGCGAAAAGACAGGTCCCGTGATGTGCTGGCGGACAATATCCTTCCAGTTCGCCGGAGCCACCGGATTATCCGGTTGGATCTGATTGTTTTCTTGTTCCGCCATAGGGACCTTCCTTGGATCATTCGCAGCATGGCGGACTGACAAAGATATTATGCCGCCGGGCTACGTGTTTTTTCCTGAAAAATATACATGTCATGTTTTCAAAAAACAAATGGAACCGAGTAAAAAGCGTCTAAAAAACAGGAAAAAATCGGAATAACGTTAAGAAAAGACGTTAATCAAACACATTTCAAGCATAAATCTTCGCAAAAAAAAGCCGCTTCCGCCTCGAAAAAAGGGGAAACGGCTTGAAACGGCCAGCCTCGGCGTTTTTTCCGAGGAAACCGGTCTGATTATTTTCCGTTGACGAGCACTTCGGCGATCTGCACGGCATTCAGGGCTGCGCCCTTCAGGAGCTGGTCGCCGCTGATGAAGATGTCGAGGCCGCGCCTGTCGTCGCGGGAGATGTCCTGGCGGATGCGTCCGACCAGTACGTCGTACATGCCCGTGGCTTCCATCGGCATCGGATAGATATTGTTTTCGGGATCGTCGCGGAGCTGGACGCCGGGCGCCTTGGCGAGGATTTCGCGGGCTTCTTCGGGCGTGATCTCGTTCTCGAATTCAAGGTTGATGGATTCGGAATGGGCGCGCATCACAGGGACGCGGACGCTGGTGCAGGAGATCTTCACGTTCGGGAGATGCATGATCTTGCGCGTCTCGTTGACCATCTTCATCTCTTCCTTGGTGTAGCCGTTCGGCTGGAAGACGTCGATGTGCGGGAAGAGATTGAAGGCGATCTGCTGCGCCATGACCTTGACTTCGGCGGGCTTGCCCTCGAGGATCGCACGGGTCTGCTCCATAAGTTCGTTCATGGCCTTCTGTCCGCCGCCGGACGCCGCCTGGTAGGTGGAGACGACCATGCGGCGGAGCCCCTTTGCCTGATGAAGCGGCCAGACAGGGGCGCACATGATGGCGGTGGTGCAGTTCGGGTTCGCGATGACGCCCTTGTGCAGGAACACGTCGGCGGCATTGACTTCCGGCACGACCAGCGGCACATCATCCTCCATGCGGAACGCGCTGGAATTGTCGATCATGACCGCGCCGGCAGCGGTGACGGCCGCGCGGAACTGCTTGGAAATGGACGCCCCGGCGCTGAACAGCGCGATATCGACGCCCTTGAACGAATCTTCGGTCATTTCCTCGACCGCGACCGTCTCGCCGTGGAATTTGAACGTCTTGCCGACGGAACGCGCGGATGCGAGGAGTTTGAGGTTCTTGACGGGGAAATTGCGCTTCTCGAGCGTGAGGAGCATTTCGACGCCGACCGCGCCCGTGGCGCCGGCGATCGCGACATTGACAGGATTTGCCATGGTTCGGTTTTCTCCAAATATCGTTAAACTTGTGTTTGGGAACACTTCCGGTTATGAGTATATCCAAATACTATACCACCGGATTTCCTTTTTTTCAAGTTCAAGCCCCTTTTTTCGTCAAAAAAAGACGGACCCGCGCGGAGTCCGTCTTCAAAAGAAACGATGGAAAAAAAACGGTCAGATATTCTTGCCCTGCTGAACAGGAGCAGGCTGAACGGACAGGACCGGAGCCGCCTTGGCGGAAGCTTTCCTGCGGCCGCGTTTGGCGGGAGCGGCGGCTTTCTTCTTCGCGACTTTCTTCTTCGCGGACTTCTTCTGTGCAGGAAGTTCGCCGGGCGCTTTTTCCGCCACGAGAGCGAAGAGTTTGCGCTTGCCGAGCTTCACCAGATTGTTGAACGCTTCGATCTGGATGGTGCGCGGACGGTTCTTGCCGATTTCCCAATGGCTGACGGTGAAGGGAGTTACATCCAGCAGAGTGGCGAGCGCCTTCTGCGAAAGAGAGAATTTTTTACGGAACTTCACGAGGGATTTCGGAGAGAAACGGACCTTGCGGCCTTCCGGAGCGGCAGCGGATACAGGCTGGGCCTTTTCGGAAACCGCAGGCTTGGCGGCAGCGGCGGACAGCTTCTTTTCCAGCTCGTTGATGCGTTTCTGAAGGGCATTGATCGTTTTCTTCTGCTCGTTGATCTTTTCATCAAGCGCTTTGAGTTCTTTGCGGGCCAGACGGCGCACTTCCTCCTGGAAGGTTTGCTTGAAATCAGGCATGGTGATCTCCTTTCGAAGTGAGAGTATTGTTACAGGTGTTGCAAAGATTATGCTGCTTTTTATTTCAATAATATACCCTCTTTTTTTAGAAAAGCAAGTGTCAAATCGGAAAAAACGCCTTTTTTTAAGAATTGCCGCTTCGCATCTGTTTCGGTAATGTTTTTTTTCAGCAGGCGAAAGCAGAATTCCCGGTTATCATTTCATTGTCAAAAAAATCCCCGCACCGTCAGATGAACGGCGGGGGAGAGAAGATGCAATTATCAGCATCTGGTATGGAAACCGGTGCGAAAAAAGAATGTCAGCGATCTTCTTTGTTCTTCCCGTCCGGGATCACCCATTTCCCGGCATCCAGGCCAAGCGCGAGCAGCAGCATTTCCGCGCCGGAAAGCAGCATCAGCAGGGCAGCAGTCCAGGAAATGGCGGCAACGCCGATAAAAGGCGCTACGACCAGCAGGACGCCGATCAGGATGGAGACAACGCCGGGCATCGGAAGAAGAAGCTGCCCGAACCGTTTCTGAACGGAAAAGACGCCCCAGACGCCGGTAACGATCAGCCAGACGCCAACCACAAACATGATGAACATGTCGAAATACAGCGGATAGATCAGAAGCCCTGCCCCGGCAACCGCCAGGAGGAAAAACAGGACCAGAAGAGATGCCGAAACGCGTCCGCTGTTCCACGCCATCAGGAAAGCCGCAATCGCAAACAGCAGGATGATGCCGCCAATGACCATCGTGATGCAGGTCAGGATAAAGACAGGCTTGTACAGACCGACCAGCCCCAGAAGAAACAGGAGCAGCCCCCGAAGCAGCAGGACGGGGCGCGAAACGTGAAAAGAGAAATATTTCTGAGGAATCGTGAAAAGTCTTTCCCAGGTCCGGTCATTCTTCATGGCGTCAACTCCGTTTCTTTTGGGGCGGCTGTCATCCGGCATCGTGTCCGCGCCGGAATTCTTCCGCAAATCAGTTCATTCGTTGGGTTCCTTGTTCTCTTTCCCCGTCATGTTCAATCCCGGCACACGCAGCCCGAACACGAGGATCAGCATTTCCGCGCCGGATACCAGGAGCAGGACGGCGATCAGCCAGGAAAAGGCGGTCAGTCCGGCAAACGGCGCCACGATCAGGATAAAACCGATCAGGATGGACAAGATGCCGGATCCGGAAAGGATGATTCTGCTCGGAGAAACCGGCGCGGAAAGAAGTTCCCTGACGCCCGTGATGAAAAGCCATACGCCAAGCACTACGGCAATCAGGACATCCGCCTCAACTGGCCGGACTATCATGGCGATCCCGGACACGCAAAGCAGCAGGGACCAGAAAACGCCGAAAAATAGACGGCATGCAATCGACAGGAACAGCGCCCCCATAGCGTCCAGCAGAAGGAAGATCCCGAGGACGATCGTGACCGCGGCGATGCTGCCGACAGGACGGAAAAGGCCGATCAGGCCGACCAGAAAAAACACCAGTCCCCGAAGCAGCAGGGCGGAACGGTTGGCATGGAAAAAAAGCATCCTCCGCGGAAACATGCAATTGCGTTCGCTGAAAGGCTCAGGCATCTTTATCGCTCCGTATTGTTCAGATTTGCAATAAACTGAATGGTTTAAATATAGCTCTCAAAACTTGTTTTTGCAAACAGGCTTCTGCCAGATTCCCTTAAATTTGACCGTTTTACTTGATTTTTGTTCCGCGGACAACTATATTTTCCATAAAAAACGGTTTTGCCGATTGCTTTTTCCATGACTCCCTCCCCCAACAACAAACGAACCGATCCGGCCGTCCCGCTCCTCATGCACTGCTGCTGCGGGCCATGCGCGGCAGGCAGCATCGCGCCCGTATTGGACGACGGACGCCGGATCACGCTGCTCTTCTCGAACTCCAACCTCGACACGGAGGCGGAATACCTGCGCCGTCTGGATGCGCTGAAGACGCTGGCCGATTACTACGGGCTGCATGTGGAGACCGATCCATGGGACCATGCCGGATGGCTCGAATTCGTTTCCGCCGTGCCGGACTTCGCCTCGTGCCCGGAGCGCGGCGAACGCTGCAAACGGTGTTTCCTGTGGCAGCTCACGCGCACGGCGGAGGCCGCGGCACGTCTCGGCGCACACTTCACGACCACGCTCACGCTCGGTCCGCAGAAAGACTCGCGCGTCATCCATGAGATCGGCTCGCGCTGGGATGCTTTCGAGCCATGGGACTTCAAGAAAGGCGGCGGCGGACTGCGTTCGCTGGAACTCTGCCGCAAGCTCAATCTCTACCGGCAGAATTACTGCGGCTGCGAATTTTCGAAGCACGCGAAGGCGGATTGAATCGTCATCGGTCTCCACGGCAACGCGTTTTCTAACGTTGCCGATGAGACGTCATCTCCGCCTTTGAGCAAAAAATATATGCTTTTGTCCAAAACTAATATGGCGGATACGGTTTCGCGTGGTATATTTCTGACAAATCCGATTCCTTCGACGCATTTCTTCCACAAACATACAACTTTTTTTGGAGGTACATCCATGAAACTCCCGATGCGTTATCTCTCCGCAGCCGGCGTCGCACTCGCTGCGGCGGCCAGCCTCTCCGCGGCCGATTTCCACGACTGGGCGCCGACTCCGCCGATGGGCTGGAATAGCTTCGACTGCTTCGGCCTCAGCCTCACCGAGGCACAGGCGAAGGAACAGGCGGAAGCCCAGGTCAAACTGCTGAAGCCGTTCGGCTGGAACGTCTTCGTGATCGACCACCAGTGGTACAATGACAACCAGAAGGGATTCCAGAGCGACATCCGCCACGAGTTCGCCATGGACGAATACGGCAGGTTCATCCCCGCGCCGGAACGCTTCCCGTCCTCCAGGGACGGCAAGGGACTCAAGCCGCTCGCCGACTACATGCACGAACGCGGCCTGAAGATCGGCGTGCACCTGATGCGCGGCATCCCGCGGCAGGCCGTCCGCGAAAACACCAAGGTAAAGGGCACGAACTACCGCGCGCAGGACATCGTGAACATGCGGAGCACCTGCCCGTGGAACCAGGACATGTACGGCGTGGACATGAGCAAGCCCGGCGCGCAGGAATACTACGACTCCCTCTTCGAACAGTTCGCGGAGTGGGGACTTGACTTCATCAAGATCGACGACCTCTCCCGTCCGTACGCCACCGCCGAGATCGAAGCCATCCGCAAGGCCATCGACAAATGCGGCCGCCCGATCATCCTCAGCCTCTCCCCCGGCGACACCCCGATCCAGAACGGCGAGCACGCCGACCGCCATGCCAACATGTGGCGCGTCTCCGACGACTTCTGGGACCGCTGGGCCCCGCTGTACGGCATGTTCGGCCGCCTGCACCGCTGGGAACCCTACCGCATCAAAGGCTCCTGGCCGGACGCCGACATGCTCCCCTTCGGCATCATCCAGTTCAACCGCAAGACCAACTTCACGCAGGACGAACAGCGCCTGTGCTTCACGCTCTGGTCGATCGCACGCTCCCCGCTCATCCTC
>Ga0265298_10006538_pt1 | contig 14372 bp, 10 predicted proteins | sample AusTroGonzalo_MG_3_FD_193486 | JGI IMG/M metagenome (GOLD analysis project Ga0265298, IMG submission 193486) | Bovine rumen microbial communities from tropical cattle in Woodstock, Queensland, Australia - Gonzalo_01 | ecosystem: Host-associated > Mammals > Digestive system > Stomach > Rumen ...
CAGGCCGTCGTTACTCAGACTGATGGCCAGCGGCCAGCGGTATTCGGCAGGGTTATACACCGTGGCATAAGTGCCGTCGGTGAGGCGCTGTCCCCATATCTTGGCGTTAGAGGTGACAAAGCCCGGTGCACGGTCGCAGCCTAAGCGCCCGCTCTCGGGTACAATGACTTGTCGCCAGGTGTTGCCGCCGTCGGCCGAGAGGCTGGTGACGGCATGTTTCCACAGGGCTGCCTTGCGTCCGTCGGGCAAGGTATAGCCGCAGAAAGCCTTGTAGGGTTTGTCAAGCGGAATGAGCGCATCGCCACGGTCGGCCTCCTCAACCCATTGCATACGCTGCATGGGGTCGGCCAGCATGGCGTCGACAGCCTTTATCAGCTCCTTGTCCTTGCTTGTTTTATAATATGGGTAAACCGTATTGCGCGGGGAGAAGTCGTGGTTGTAGTAGACAAAGTAGATGGGGCCGAAGGTGCCGTCGGTATTGATGCGGCGCACCACGCGCCCAATGCCGTTGCCGTCGTTCGGGTCGTCTTTCATGGTGAGGCAGATGCCATAGCTGCCAGTCGCTAAGAGCATGCTATGCTCCTGTTTGTTGCGTTGTGAGCGGGAGAGGCTCGTTGCGGGGTTATAGACATACCACCCCACGCGCTGGTGCATGACGGCCTTCAGGTTGTGGGCGGCAGGCAGGTCCTTGCCCTCCTTCGTCCATCCCTCGGGAACAGGATATTCAGGAAAGAGCTCCACGGGCTTGCTCCACTCGTAGCCGTCGCTGCTGGTCTGCAGCATTGTCTTGCCGGGAGCCTCGTGCTCATGGCGCGGGTCGGTGAGGAAGTGCATGTAGAACTTCCCCTGCCAGTAGGCCAGCATGGGCTGATGGTTGTAAAGACCGCATCCATTGTCGGCCCACAGGGCATCGCCGGCAGGACGCATGGCACGCATGGTCTGAATGGTATGCACGCCCACCACGGGCTTCAGTCCGCCGTCGTGGCGCTCCGGCCGCGCCATGGTCTTTCCGCTGTAGTGCACCACGTCGCGGTTGTACTTCACCAATCCTTCAACCAGCTCTTCTGGCGCCATGAATACCGTGCCGTGCTTATGCCCGACGGGAAACGACACACTGCCTGTCTGGTCTTGAAAAGTTTTGAAGTCTTTGGTACGGTGGGCTCCGTAGATCTTATGGCGGTAGGAGTCGTAGTAGATATACCACCAGTCGCCCACCTTGGCCGTGGTCGGACCCTCGGTGAAGTTTTCTGTGAATGGCTCCGAGGCGGCACTCCACGGACCGTAGGGCGACGTGGCGAAGGCAACCTTGATATTGCGCATGGGCCGCGTGTTGTCCTTCACCACCATCACGTAGTCATCCGTACTGCGCTTCACAATCGTGGCGTCGATGGCCGAGAACCCCGGCTCGTAGAACAGCTTGGCCTTGCTGAATGTCTTGAAGTCTCGGGTGGTCATAAAGTACAGCCGGTGGTTGTTCTTCGGATCTTCCTGGCCGTCGGGGAAACGGCCAGGGATGCAGGATGCCCAGATAATAAGAAACAGATGCTTCACGTCGTCGTAGAACAGCTCTGGCGCCCACGTATTCACCGTCGTCGTATCCATACCAGTGGCAATGAAGCGCTGCGGTGTCCAATGGATAAGGTCGCGCGATGACGAATAGCCGAAGCCGCGGTCACCGCGCCACGACGACGTCCACACCAGATGGTAGGTGCCGTCGGGACCCTTTACGATAGAAGGGTCGCGCATCACATGCTGCACACCCACCTCTGGACGGAGGAACACTCCCTGGATGCTATCCCAGCGCAGACCGTCGCGACTGTAGATGAACCGCAAACCGTCGGTGGCCGGCTCACGGAATGAGGTAGACACATAGATGTCCTTCGCCCACAGTGCAACGAAGCACCAGACGAGGATGCTTGTCAGCGCCAGTCTTTTATTCATAGAATACCCTGTTTATTATTCGACGCGAAACAGCATCGTTTGTAACGTCTTACTCCACTTTCGTGTTCTTTTCTATTGTCCAGTCGGTACGTTGAAGGATGGCAGGCTTGTCGCCGACGAACATCTTAGAGGCTTCCTGATTACCCTTTAACTGCCAGTCGAGCCATGCACGTGCTACGATGGCAAACTCACCACCGTGCGGCTGGTTGTAGGTGCCTCCGTGGCCTACCGGTAGATTGACTGCGATGGCCGGCACATGGTCGATGCGCTTGAAGTCGTCCATACCATTGGCATAGGCAATGTCTGTCTCGCCGCCGAGAATGTAGATGATGGGGCAGTGAATCTCCTTCAGCTTCGACTTTGCCACGCTGGGCATGCCGCCCATCCGCGGACCGCCGCCTTCCACCTGGTCGAACAGTCCGCTGTTGCAAATCATGATGGAGGTGACGCGCTTGTCGAAACAGTTGAAGAGCGCCTGCAGACCGCCGCACGACATACCTGAGATACAGATGTTCTTGGTGTCGATCTTTTGATAGAACGGGCTGTTCTTGTCAGCGTTCTGCGCAAAGGCCCAGTCCATCGACTCTACTTGCTGCTCTGAGCGCGACTGGTTGCCACGGCCCATGCCGCCCATGCCGCGAGGTGCACCTTCTTTCGGCATGATGCCTGTAGCCAAGACAAGATAGCCGTACGAAGCGATGTCGTTGAGGAATTTCTCATGGCCGCGTGGGGAGTTGGCGCATCCGCCATTACCCCATACCAGCATCGGCAACGCGTTCTTGTCGTTAAACACAGAAAGATCTTTCGGGGCGAACACGGTGTGCTCCTTGAATCCTTCAACTTCATACATCACAGCTTTGTAAGGGCCTGTTCCTCCTTCTTCAAGAACTGTAGCATCGGTTTGCGCAAACATGCTTGAGCTCGTTGTGAACGCAAGCAGTAATGATAAGAAAAACGGTTTATTCATAGGTATGTTATTTTAGATTCGCTGCAAAGGTACAAATAAAAACTCAACTATCTGTCATTTTTTTAGAAAACTTTATAACCACATCTTCCTTTAGGTGCGGGCTGCGCCGGAACTTGTGAAACTTGAATTAATTATACTTGTTAAAGGGTGCAAGGGTGGCAGAACGCCGACGTACAGGGCGTTTGCACCCTTTTTTAAGGCCGTCAGGGGTGACAGAAGGGTGACAGGAAATGGCGCGCAGGGGAGCACGGCCGTCTTGGCGGCATTTGGGATACCCCATATCTCTAACGACCGATTTGGGTTAAAAAAACATAACAAACAACCAGTTTTATTCTTCCTTCAGCCATTTCTTTGTAACTTTGGCGCAATGATTGGGATGAAGACAAATACAGGTATCGTCCGTTTGACCATCGCTTTGTGGGCCATGGTGATGACGGCATTGTCGCCGGTCGTGGCCGCCGAGGGCGATGGGAATGGGACGAATGGCGAAAAAGCCATGGGTGCCGAAACGTTCAGCGTGACAACACTGAATGTGGACGGTATGCCCGCCCGCATACTGTTTTTCAACGCCAACTCCGACGGTCCGTCCTCAACGTATACGCCAGCCATCAGCGAGTATCTGGCTAACCAGGGCAGCGACTTCATTGGCGTGCAGGAGAACTTCAACTACAACAGTGAGCTTGACTCGCACCTCGCCGACCAATACGACTACGACGAGTGGTCGGGTGGTATCATCACCTCGAAAGGTAGCCTGAACATCCTGAATATCAAGTTCTCGTGCGACGGCTTGAAGAGCTATTGGAAGCACGGCATTAAGCTTGAGGGCTATGAGCGTGTAGCGTGGGATGCTGGCTATGGTAAGTTCGACCACGCTTGGGACACCTTCGTGACCAAGGGCTTTCGCCGCTATGAACTGCAGTTAGAGAGTGGTACTCAGCTGGTGGTCTACAATATGCACATGGATGCCAGTGACATGCAGTCGGACGAGAGCGACCAGCCCGACCGCGAAGCGCGCGTGGTGCAGTGGCGACAGTTGCGCACGCATATCCTCGACCATCTCGACAACCGACCAATCATAGTGATGGGCGATTTGAACAGCTACTATGGGCGCGACCCTGTGAAGCAGCTCTTCATTGACAGCATCAAGGCCACGGGGCTGGCCACGGTGAGCGATGTGTGGATAGAGCTAATGGATGGTAATGACTATCCTGAGCTGCGCGACGACTGGACAAGAGCACCCGGCGAGGAGGGCGACAAGATTCTTTATATCAACCCGACGAACGCCAATGTGCGCTTAGTGCCTGTTACCATGACCATCGACACGGAGAACTACAACCGTCCTGACGGCCGCCGCTACGGCGACCATCCCCCTTTGTTGGCTACATTCACCATAGAGCGGCTGAACGGCACCCTGCCGGGCGATGTGAACGCCGACGGCGCGGTGAACGTTGGCGACATCATGGCCGTGGTTAACGTCATGGCCGGCCAGATGGCAGGCATTGACAAAAACGTGGCCGACGTGAACGCCGACGGTGCCGTGAACACGGGCGACATCATGGCTATCATCAACCTTATGACCGACGTAAGACTAAAAACCAAGAATAAAATAATCATAAAAGCAGCTGCGAAGCGTTAAACAATCATAAATTCCTATATTCCGCCTCTTCTTTTAGTGAGTAAGAAGAGAAAAAGCAGTACCTTTGCAGTCCGATTATTTGGGGAGAGTCTTAGAATCCCCGTGAGCGGAAGTGTGAATAGCGGTGTCTTTGGCCGGGCACAGTGGTTCGTGAATCGTCCGTTCAACACCATCCGCCGCATGCAGCGAGCGCTCTTCGGCGGTGCGTACGTTAGACTTGCAACCGGGAGTAAGACCTCGGGTGTAGGTTTATGTGCGTCAGAGAATTCAAGTAATAAACTGTTTTTTAGTAAATCAACAAACGAGATGAACACTTTAAGTTACAAGACGGGTAACGTGAACAAGGAAACGGCACAGAAAGAGTGGGTGGTGATCGACGCTACCGACCAGGTGGTTGGTCGCCTCGCCTCGAAGGTTGCCAAGCTGATTCGCGGTAAGTACAAGCCCACATTCACTCCGCACGTGGACTGCGGCGACAATGTTATTCTGATTAATGCCAACAAGGTGGTTTTCACCGGTAAGAAAGAAACCGATAAGGTGTATACCCGCTACACGGGCTATCCCGGTGGACAGCGCTTCCAGACTCCTGCTGAGCTTCGCAAGCGTAATAACGGTGTTGAGAAGTTCCTCCGCCATGCCGTGAAGGGCATGCTCCCCAAAGGCCCCTTAGGCCGTAGCCTGCTTAACAACCTTTATATTTATGAGGGTACAGAGCATCCGCACGAGGCACAAAAGCCCAAGGCTATCGACATTAACCAGTACAAGTAAGATTATTATTAAAGATTAAAGTTAAAAAACGATTATGGAAGTAATCAATGCAATCGGTCGCCGCAAGAGCTCTGTAGCTCGCGTTTATCTGTCTGAAGGAACAGGTAAGATCACGATTAATAAGAAAGACTTAGAAGTGTATTTCCCCTCTGCTATCCTGCAGTATGTGGTGAAGCAGCCGCTGAACCTGCTGGAAGTCGCTGAGAAGTACGATATCAAGGCCAACCTGGATGGCGGTGGCTTCACTGGCCAGAGCCAGGCTCTGCGCTTAGCCATTGCCCGTGCACTGGTGAAGGCCAATGAGGAAGACAAGAAGAAGCTGAAGGATCAGGGCTTCCTGACGCGCGACAGCCGTGAGGTGGAGCGCAAGAAGCCGGGTCAGCCGAAGGCTCGTCGTCGCTTCCAGTTCAGTAAGCGTTAATTTCATTGAACACAGGCCATTGGACATTGACCATTCGGTCAAGCGTTCGTGGTCGGTTTATGAAATACTGAGCAGTTTAGTATCTAAACCGGTGGGATTCACTTGCGGGCTATTTGAATGTTCAATATTCAATGGTCAATGACTACCCTCCGGTTGGTTCTAACAACAGAATTAAACAAGAAAGTAAACAAACCTATTTAAAAGAAAGAATCAAACAAAATGGCAAGAACAAATTTTGACATGCTGCTGCAGGCTGGCTGCCACTTCGGCCACCTGAAGCGTAAGTGGAACCCCGCCATGGCTCCCTACATCTATACCGAGCGTAACGGTATTCACATCATCGACCTGCACAAGACTGTGGCCAAAATCGACGAGGCTGCCGACGCCCTGAAGCAAATTGCAAAGAGCGGAAAGAAAGTGCTCTTCGTTGGTACTAAGAAACAGACTAAAGAGGTGATTGCCGAGAAGGCCACAAGCGTAGGCATGCCCTACGTCATCGAGCGCTGGCCCGGCGGTATGCTCACCAACTTCCCCACCATCCGCAAGGCTGTGAAGAAAATGGCCAATATCGACAAGCTCATGAGCGATGGTACCTTTGGTAACCTGTCGAAGCGCGAGCTGCTGCAGATTACCCGCCAGCGCGCCAAGCTGGAGAAGAACCTCGGTTCTATCGCCGACCTGACCCGTCTGCCCAGCGCACTCTTCGTGGTTGACGTGATGAAGGAGCAGATTGCCGTGAAGGAGGCCAACCGTCTGGGCATCCCCGTGTTCGGCATTGTTGACACCAACTCTGAGCCGAAGAACATCGACTTCGTGATTCCCGCAAACGACGACGCCAAGGACTCTGTTGAGGTGATTCTCAACGCCTGCTGCGCCGCTATCGTTGAGGGACTCGAAGAGCGTAAGGCAGAGAAGGCCGACGAGAAGGCTGCTGAGGCCCAGGCTGACGCTGAGGTTGAGGAGCGCCGTGAGCGCCGTCCCGCCCGCAGGGCTCCGAAGGCTGATGAAGCTGAAGCCGTCGCCGAAGAGGCTGCCGAGGAGGCTGAAGCTCCCGCTGAAGAAAAAGAGGAAGAAGAGGCTCCCGCCGCTGAATAATCAAATATACACAATTCGTAAATCGTTAATTATTTAATCGTTAATTAGAATTATGGCTTACAAAGTAAGTATGGACGATATCAAGAAGCTCCGCACAATGACCGGTGCTGGTCTGGCCGACGTGAAGAAGGCCCTGACCGAGGCCGAGGGAGACTTCGACAAGGCAAAAGAACTGCTGCGTGAGCGCGGACTGGCTATTGCTGCCAAGCGCTCAGACCGCGAAACCTCTAACGGCTGCGTGCTGGTGAAGAAGGTTCCGGGCTTCGCTGCCACCTTGGCTGTGAAGTGCGAGACCGACTTCGTGGCCAACGGTGCCGACTTCATCGCCATGGTGCAGACCATCCTCGATGCCGCCCTGGCTGCCAAGTGCAAGACGCTTGACGAGGTGAAGGAGCTGGACATCAACGGACAGAAGGCTCAGGACGTGGTAACACAGCGCTCGGGTATCACCGGCGAGAAGATGGAACTGGATGGCTACAACGTGCTTGAAGGTGACAACATCGAGGTGTACGACCACATGGGCAAGCACATCCTGTGCACCATGGTGCAGACCAACAAGGAGAATGTAGATGCCGGCCACAAGGTGGCTATGCAGGTGGCTGCCATGAAGCCCGTGGCTCTGAACGCCGAGAGCGTTGACCCGAAGATTCTTGACGAGGAGTACAAAACTGCCGTTGAGAAAACCAAGCTCGAGCAGGTGGAGAAGTACGTGGAGGTGGTGCTGAAGAAAGCCGGCATCAACCCCAACCTGGTAGATTCCGACGACCACATCGAGAGCAACATGGCCAAGGGCTGGCTCACACAGGAGCAGGCCGACGAGGCTCGCAAGCTGAAGGTGCAGGCTGCCGAGGAGAAAGCCAAGACGCTGAACACCAACATGATTGAGAACATTGCCAAGGGTCGTGTGCAGAAGTTCCTGAAAGAGAACTGCCTCATCGACCAGGAGTTCCAGTTTGGCGACGGCGACAAGGCTACTGTCTCGCAGTGGCTCGCTCAGCAGGACAAGGAGCTGAAGGTGGTTGCCTTCAAGCGCTTCACCCTGGTTGCAGAGTAAAGAGAAATAGTACAACGCACGAAGAACCCCGCGCTCAGCCTTGGCTTGAGCGTGGGGTTCATCGTTGTTGTGACCCAGGACTGGCGCCTATACGGCGTCGAAACCCTTGGTGCTGATGTTCTGGATTACATCGCCGATATTCTGCTCTGTGTAACCGTTCTGCTGAAGCTGCTTGCAGCCCTGCTCCAGCACTGCCTCTTCGTCGGCATTCTCAGCATAGCTGAATGCCTTTGGCTTCAGCTCGGCAATGGCCCAGCCAACAAGGGCCACCACCACAAATGCAATAATTCCAATAAGTGTTGTCATATCTTCAAGTATTGTATGGTTCTTTTTCTGGCTGCAAAGGTACTACTTTTTCGTTATGTCCGTTGCGGATTTAACTTTATTTAATGACAGTCTTTTGCCAATCATCATAACAGACAGCGGGACGTTAAGGTTAAATCCTGTTAATTCATTGGCCATAACGATGCAGGTTACCATTTTTTTTCCTAAATTTGCAGCTGAAACTATAGAACCTATATTATATTGCAATATGAAGAAGCTGAATTTATTAATGGGAGTCGCCTTGTTATCGTTGGGAATAACGTCGTGCAAGGAGGACTATTTCGACCAGGAATCGTATAACGACTTGGTGAAGAAGAACTTTCCCGTCAAGAACATAGACGAGAATCACACATGGGCCACGGTGGGTACCGCTACGGCCAACATTTCGCTTGCCGCCGATTACGGCAAGACATACAAGGTGGGTATCTATCTTAACAACCCCTTGTACGAGAAGACAGTCACCTCGCTGTACACCTGCTCCATGCAAAGTGGCGACAAGATCTCCGTGCCCGTAAGCTATCCGCTCTATGTACGGTCGGTCTATGTAGCCATGTTCGATGAAAAAGGACACCGCATCGTGAAGAGTACGAGCATTGCCGACGGAGAAATCAACGTCAGTTTTGGCGGTGGCGCTGCGCACACCCGTGCCGTGGAAGCCAACTACACCGAGAGCTATGCCAAGACCTTCGACGAGTATCTCAACCCCACCACCGACCAGTGGGGCACTCCTTATAATGTAGATAGGGTAAGTCTCGACGACCTTGGCAACTACGCCTTGATTTCCGACCAAGTCATCATCACCCAGACCTCACAGGGAAACCACACCCTCACGGATATGAACTACACCAACGAGGGCAACTACTATCCCGGTCATGGCGACGGCAAGCACTTCAGGGTGCCAGCAGGAACAGAAATCTATGAGGTGTTCAATCTCAACTCATACTCAGGCGTTATCAACGATGTGGTGCTGTTTGTCGAAGGAAAGGTCCACCTGAACGGCAACACCTTGAACGGCGCCACAATCCTTGTGGCCGATGGCGGTGAGCTGATCATTGACGGCACTACCAACATGAGTAACAAGGGACGTTATGTCATTATGGCCGGTGGAAAGGTTACTGGTAACAACAACGTAGAGTTCAATGTCACCAATGGTGCGCCCTGCTACAATGCTGGAACAATCAACTTCAGGGGACAGGTGAACGTAAACGGCTCCGACCTGTACAACAGAGGAACAATCAATGTCGACCTGATACGCAACACCACCTACGGCGGCGTAATAACCAACTTCGGAAAGATTACCGCGCGTACCAATAAGATTGCCGGCGACAGCTACAACATGACGCTCATCAACGGCTGCTATATGCACTTCACCGAGGATGCCGGCATAGGCACACTCATACTGCTCGACAACAGCCGCCTTGATGTAGACGGTATCGCAGAGTTCAACCAGAACCACCAGACGCTCTACAACCTGAGCGAGATTAACGCCGGTGGACTCTATCTGAACGCCACCACCTTCGACGGCCCGACAGCCGACGGCACCTACGCCGTGATCAAGACGCAGAAGATTCTGGTGGGCCAGGGCGCCGACCTTACCGTTTCAGGTAACTTGTATTTCGACTGGGATTTGACGAACATCTACAACCATCAGGATCAGCAGGACTTTAACTGCACTGTCGACAATGGCTATACATACCTGAGCTATATCCGTGGTCTGAACCTGAACTTCGTTGATGAGGCAACGGCCGATCCCAGCGTCACCATTCCCAAGGGCGAATGCACGGGCAATGGCTATAATCCTATTAAACCCGAAGAAGAGGAAGAAGAGATTGATTTCCCCGAAGAGACCCCGCAGGCATACCGTTTCTGCTTCGAAGATAACTTCCCGCAGTTTGGCGACTACGACTTCAATGATGCTGTGGTGACGGTGACGCCCGTTGTCGACGGTAATGTGGTTCATCTTAAGGTGTCCATCGATGCCGTTGGTGCTTCCGAGCAGCTTGGCGTAGCCATACGCGTAATGGGTGTCAATATGAATGATGTCGAGGTGGAACAGGATGGCAAGTTTGATGAAAACAAGCCCAACACCGATTACCCCATTATTCCGGGCGAAGAGGGTAAGATGGATGTTAGCAATCTGGCACCCGGCGAGACCAATCTGGTTATTAAGCTTACGAGCAATATCCACTGGGCACTGGCACAGCGCACCATGGAGGGATATACCGATATGATTGAAAACTGGTTCTACAACACCGTGAAGCGTGACGATCAGTTTGCTGCGAAGCGCAACGACATTCCTTCGCGTGTGGTGAACTACGAGATTACATGTAAAGACGAAGAGACTGCGCAGAAGTTTGTGCAGGAGAATCTCGATGTCTTCATTGTTGAGAGTTACAACGGCGGATACTGGGAAGTGCACACCGTGCCCTACAAGACGGATGAGGTTATTGCCAACTATTACTCTGGCAACAAGTCGATGTATAGCGATAACTTCCCATGGGCCATCTGCATGCCCGGTGAGTTCCGTTATCCTATTGAATGGCAGAGCATCGGTTTCAAGGAGAACAGTGTCAGCGGCGGTGCCTATCCCTCTTTCGGCACATGGGCTGAGAATCAAGACCAGGCCACCGACTGGTATCTCTATCCCACCGACGGACTGGTGTATTAATGAAATAGGAAAAACGACGGCGACCATACGTCGTCAGAGAATGAGACAGAGAGGGCGTGCCTGCGGGCACGTCCTCTTTATCTATAATACCGGGGTAAGACGCCTTCAGCGTCTTACCCTAGTTGAAGGGCAGTAATTGCGTCAGGGTGGTGGAGAAACGCGTATTCGCCGCGATAGTCCACGTTTTTGATGCTTTTTTCATCCCCATTATTGTTATTTCATTGTAGTTTTGCATCCGAAAAAAACCATAAATAACTATTATTATACTAACAATGAAACAAAAACTTTTACTTACCGTTCTTGTCCTGCTCACGGCCGTTGTGGCCGGAGTGCAGGCCAAGAAGGTGCACACCATCGGCGATTCTACGATGGCTAACTACGATGAGTCGACCACGGTAACCCGCGGCTGGGGAATGTATTTCGGTCATTTCCTTACCAACGGCTGGACATCTGTTAATTACGCGCGTGGAGGACGCGACACCTATGGCGGCCTGAACGAGCTCTGGCCCACGGCCAAGAAGAATGTGGAGGCGGGCGACTATGTGATTATCCAGTTTGCGCATAACGACGAGAAGAACGGCGGCATGGACGGCTACCAGCTGAAGGCCTACTATGAGCGCATCGGCGACACGGAGGCCGCCGCTGCCGTCGACCTGCGCGGTTCGGTGCCCACTACCACTTATAAGGATAATCTGCGGCAGCTGGCAGAGGCAGTACGTCAGGTTGGCGCCTATCCTATCTTTGTCAGCTCGGCCTGCCGCTGTTACTTCACCGGCACGACCATCCGCCGCAACGGGCGCCACGACTTGGGCGACTCCTTTTCTGTGTTGACCGACAATGGCCCCACCACAGGCAACAAGGTGGGTGGCGACAACCACTCGATGGACTATCCCTACCAGATGAAGATGCTGGCGGAAGAGATGGATGTGCCCTTTATCGATCTGACTACTGCCACGAAAGAGCTGTACGAGCAGTACGAGAAGGAAGGCGCAGGAAAGTGCAACCAGGCGCTGTTCGACGGCCAAGGCTCTACACACTTCAACGCTACAGGTGCGCTGCTCGTGGCCCAGCGGTGCGCCCAGTTGATGAAGGAGCAGGGCATTCTTGCCGATGCCATCGACGTTCCCACCGACCTAACCGTGACGCCCGCCACCGCCGATATGGGTGAGGCATATACTGGCCAGACGCTGCAGAAGGAGTTTATCATCAATGGCTTCAACCTGAAGCCCGCCGAAGGCACCGTCAGCGTTACTGCTACCGCGGGCATCCGCTTCTCTACCGACAAGAAGACCTGGCAGGACGAGTTGCGCGTGGACTACAAGGACAATACGCTCGTGCAGAAGTTCTATGCTCAGGTTAAACTTACAGCCAGTGGCGCCTTCGCAGGCACCATCACCGTGAGCCAGGGCGACAAGCAGACAGACATCCCCGTCACGGCCTTAGGCAAGGCCATGGATGTAGACGATGCCGTGAACGAGCTGGATTACATGCTGACATGGCCGCTGAAAGACGGTGCCAATAGCGCCACCACGGCCGTGGCATCGAAAGGAGAATTATTCTCTGTTGCCGAGATGTCGGTGGGCGACAAGCTCGTGATGAACGGCACCCGCACCGATGGCGGTATCTGCGAAACCATGTTCCAGCCCACCGAACAGGCTGGTGCACAGGAAGACGGCAACGCCATCACCTTCACGCTGAAACCCAAGAAGGGGCTGACGTTCACTCCAAAGCGCTTTGCTTTCCATGCCAGCCGTGTGGGCACCAATGGCGGAAACTTCGACGTGGTTGCTACGATGGCCAACGGTACTGCCATCGTGCTGGCTAAGGACGAGCGGCCGCAGTTAGTGAAAGAGTCACCCTACTTCACTGCCTACGACTACGACCTGAGCATTGTCGGCACCACCGACGATGTGCTGACGCTCAAGATCTATATCCGTGGGTTGGCCACCAACAAGCAGTATGCCTTCAGCGACGTGGTTGTTACCGGCGATGTGGTGGGGCAGATAGAGACCGTGCCTGTCTATACGCTGAATGTGAGCTTAGGCACCAAGAATGCCGGCAAGGTATCCACCAATCCGGCGGGCAGTGAGTTCGACGAGGGCACACACATCACCGTGACCGCCACCGAGAACTTCGGCTATCACTTCGCTGCCTGGGTAGACGGGGACGGCGAGATTGTATCGACCGACAATCCCTACGACTTTGAAATCAGCGGCAACACTGTGCTCGTGGCTACCTATACGAAGAACAACGTCTATGCCCTGAACCTGACGCGTTCAGAGGGAGCGAACGACAATCTGGTGCAGTATGCCCCGACGGGCAACGTGGTCGATGGTGTACACTACTATGAGGAAGGCACCAATGTGAAGCTCACCGCCGTCAACAACCGCATCCTGACCTTCATCGGTTGGGCTGGCGACGCACAGGGCACCAGTCAGGAGTATGAGCTGAAGATGGACGGCGAGAAGAACATTACCGCCAACTTCTCAGCAGCAGACTATATCGTAGGCTGGGACCTCTACTACGACCAGCCCGCCAAAGACCGTGCCGCCGACTACAAGGCCGACACCGAGAATGCCGGTATGCTCTCGCTGCGCAAGGCCGACGGTACTACCAATGGCTGGCTGACACGCGGCATTGGCAACGGACAGGAGAATGGCAAGTACGCCGCACGCATCTGGAAATACCTCAGCGAAGAGTGGTATTTCGAAATCAGCTTCTCGTCGAAAGGCTATGAAAACCTGAGCGTCTCTTCCTGCATCGGCGACGACTACAATACTTACTCCGTGAACAACGTGGAGTATTCCGTCGATGGAGAGACCTTCACCAAGATAGGCGAGTTCAATCCTCCCGCACGCGGCTGGGACGGCCCGAAGGAGTTTAGCCTTCCTGCCGCTGCCAATGACCAGCAGCGCGTGTGGATACGCTGGATGCCCGACCGTACGTCAACGAAGGTGGGCGTGGAGAGCGATTACGACGGCACGTCGATAGCTGAGATCTTCGTGCTGGCCGACGCCATGGGCGGCGCAGCGCAGAAGGCTACGCTCGTGAGCAGCACGCCGGTAGAAGGAGCCACTGACGTGAGTGCCAGCGGCAGCATCATCCTCAACTTCGACAGCAAGGTGAAGGCAGGCACAGGCACCGCTACGCTCAAGGCTACAGTGCTCGACGGTTCTGCCGTCGAGGAAATCACTCCCATCATCAGCGGCAAGAGCGCCATCTTCAAGTACAGCGGCCTGAAATATGGCACAGACTATACCTTCTCAATGCCTGAGGGCACGCTCGTCAGCCGTAGTGGCAATCCCGTGGACGCCGCAACCATCAGCTTCACCACCATGGAGCGCCGCCAGCCGGAAATGCGACTCTACGACGCCATCGTCGATGCCGCTGCCACCTCCGCCAGTACTCCCAATGGGATTAGTACCTATCCCTCCGTTCAGGCCGCCATCGACGCTGCCCCCACCGGCAGTGCCAAGCCCTGGCTTATCTTCATCAAGA
>Ga0265298_10006541_pt1 | contig 14365 bp, 13 predicted proteins | sample AusTroGonzalo_MG_3_FD_193486 | JGI IMG/M metagenome (GOLD analysis project Ga0265298, IMG submission 193486) | Bovine rumen microbial communities from tropical cattle in Woodstock, Queensland, Australia - Gonzalo_01 | ecosystem: Host-associated > Mammals > Digestive system > Stomach > Rumen ...
GAAGAAGTCGGCATCCAACTGCTTGAATATCTCACTGAAGCCCTTGCCCTCACAGGCACGCAGGCCATTCACGTTCCAACTAACGAATTTCATCATCTTATGCTTTTATTCCTATTTGGTTTGCAAATTTAAGACTTTTATTCGTAACTTCCAAATAATCTGAATGATTTGTTGAAAAAGGGTCAGATTGAAGTCTGACCCTTTGAAGAGTTACCGACAATCAAAGAGAATCTTACGGCGATTCCCACTCGGACGCACCGCAAAGTGAATCCAATACGTCGTGCCACGCTTCTCTAAGATGAGTTCGTCAAAGTCTCGATGGGTACCATCCGCTATGTCGAGCAAAATCCCTGCCATACGGATCATCTGCTCAAGCCCATTACAGTGGATATCCACCGCACAGCCCGTCAGGTGATTGCTTCCCTTAGCGCCACCACAGAGCCGATTCACCTCCTCACTCCGATACCCGCTATTAATGATGATTGGAATATCCTTACTCTTATTGCCATATAGGGTATTCTGGCTATACCGCAGATCTTCCAGCCAGTTCTCACAAAGGTTGCGGAGGTTCTCAATCGCTACCCTACTCGGAATATTCTTATCCAACGTGTCATAACTCGTTTTCGTCAACTCCCCGAGCGTAAAATGCTCGGAGAGTTTCATAGTTTTATCAATACTTGTTGTAATCATAATGCTTAATGCTTAAATCCTTCATGACTTTGAAAATTTTAGTTTATACGATTCTGTCTTACAATAGCGACCGCTGGCATCGTCAAAGACGATATAACCGCGTGTTGTCCATTGACGCAAGGCTGATGTGTCATCCCCTTTTCGTCCTTGGCTGTTGCGCATCTGGCTATATTGTTCACGTGTAAATTCATCAGGCAACAACTCCAAAAGATTCTTGGGCCCTGACTGTCGTTGGATCTCCATCTCTTCATGTAGTTCCTTTTCCAACTGCCTACCGAAATAGAGCATCTTGCACCATAGATTATACTGCTGCGACCAGACAACGAAATCCCTGATTTCCTTACTCCAATTGTAGCCATGAGCCACATAGAGCACCATGCCTTTGAGCCAGGCAATCACATTCGCACGATAGGAAAGCACCCTGTAGGCCTCGCTCTCATACAGTCGGGCAATATCACTGTTCTGCTGTTTGATCTCCAGCGCCAAACGCTTGGCTTGCGGACACTCTATCAGCCCGTTGGCGGCTTCCAGACGCTCGATGTAAGGTTTCAACGCCTCCGCAAAGGTGTGGTCGTAGATACCCATCACAGGGTCTGAATCATCATCCATATCGCGGATAATAGTTGCCACATCCAGTCGGCTGACGGTGCCATCATTGACCATTTTTGCAAAGAAGCGACGCGCATTGGGCGGTGTGGTCGATGCATTGAAATTCCATCGCAGCGGTGCAATACCACTCACAGAGTCAGCCCCTACGCGCTCCTGACCAGCCAGAGCGTTGTCGAACGCCTTACGAATCAACAGGCCTACCTCATCTCCCGTTCCCTTCGAAGTCACCTTTTTCAGAGCCTCAATTTCATCCACGCGGGTGTAGATATAGCGTTCGCCGTTGTTGTTGACATCCACGACGCGCTGATTAAATACGGCATCCGTGAGATTATCGATCAACATCTGGATACAGATGTCCGTGGGCCTCGGGTCTTTCTTCGGCTTGGCGCCCGGATTCTTCTGTTTCCACTCGGCCTCGCGCTGGCGATTAGGGATATCCCTCAATCGGATATCTTCCATGATATAATCAATGGGTTTGCCAATTGAGCCCTTACCGATACTCTGTCCGCCAATGAGCACGTTCATAAACGTGGCCTCATGCTCCACGTTGTCCCAATAGCGGAACTTCACCCCATGCAGATGCGCACCCAAGGCGGGGAATATGGCGCTTGCCACAGCGGGCTTATACAGGGGCGGCACATTGCTCGTCAGCAGCCTGATAAGCGGCGGCAGTTTCTTAGGCAGGGGCGGCGGGAGCGTCATAGTGCCACCACAAGCCTGAACGATGGGTGCCGATTTCAATGCCTGCAGCACCTGTTTCAGTCTGTACGACATGCCTTTGCGAGGCTCTTTCAGTGCATTCTCTACGGTCTTATAATACTCGTTCATATCTTCAGGAGAGCAAATTTCTTCCCCTGTGGGGGTTTGGCTCTTCCAATAGTTTGGAATCACCTTGAGCATTTTCTCCATTGAATACCCGCAGATGCCACGAAGCGTCACAGCCAATTCAAAGGTCAGTGCATTGCGATCACCCTCAGACGGCTCTTTTCCGTCGTTGAACATCTCCCAATATTTACGAATAATGTCCGTAAACAGAATCCCGTTATACCTCGTCTCTGGGTCATAAGTTATACTTGCAGAATCGAAGGGATTTGAACTGTCACACTGTAACGCTGTCACAATATGGACCATAGCATCATCTTCCCACGGGCGATAATGCTTATTGGCCTTTTTCGCCCCCGCAGGCACTTCCTCCTGGCCTCGGGTTTCGCGCTCTTTCAATGTCTGATACTCCGCTTCGCAAGCCTCAGAAGTCATAGGTTCCTCGAAGATACAGTCATCCAGATAGACCAGATCATCCTCAGAGCCGCTGGTAGAATAGCACACCCGTTGCAGATCCTTCGTGTTGGTATCCATTTCGAGTTTCAGGATGGTAGCCACGCGTACCTGATTCTCCAAGATGGTCTTTCCCAGTTCGCGCTTACATACCAGATGCCAGCCGCCACTGACACTCCGCTCCAGCATCACCAGCCCTATCTCGTCTTTCTTCGAGAGAATCTTTTCTTTAATTGAATCCTCGTAACAATCCACATCATGGAAGAAGAAACTGCCGATGCTCTTACAACCGGCTATCAGGCCGTCCACATGTCCGAGGTTATAAGCCAACTGAAGCAGTTTGCCTTTAGCGTCGTTATCACCATTGCGGGCCTTGGCCAGCAGTTCCAGATTCTTCTTAGAGTCCCTGAGTGCCAGCAATTCTTGGCGGTCTTTCACTGGAAGGGCAAGTTTTCTCTTCTTGCCCTCCCCCTCAAATGTTATTCTGTAAATCATAGGCTTATCTCTTATGCAGATCCTTCATAAACACAGCCGCCACACTCGCCTCCTTTTCCAGAAGCCTCCAGAACTCATGCCGCTGATCGGCGGGCAGATAGAACACATAGCGGTCAATACCGTCATGACCGTACGACAGACTGCTGTGCAGTTGCTTCAACACGGGCTTCTTTCGGATGCGTCGCCTGCGCACAAAGTCAAACGAGCCATCACCCTTCAACTGGGCATGTCCTGAGCCGCTAAACGGTTTCACCAGTCCTACACGCGGATTATCGGGCAATACCTGCACCAAATCCATTCCACTCTCGGTTTTGCTGATCACCATCTGGGCGTTCAGCGTCGTTGTCTTGATTTCTTTGTTTTTCTTCATAATCTTGCGAATTTGTGAGTGAAGGTTTGTGTCGGAATTTGGCCATTTTCACTACGTAGACTTCCTTCACCTGCGCCTTCGCTCGATTAATTGTTAATAATTATGGCTCTAGAAAGATGGAGCCTTGATTTGTCTCGAATTCCAATCTGATCTGATCGATGGTCTTGCGAACGATTTTCAAACCCCGTTGCTCAGCAAGGGTCTCCTCTTCCCTCACCTCTTGCACATATCTCAGATACGCTCTGCGCTTCACCTTACCTTCAGCCGAGCCTGCAGCCTCTAACTGTTTGCTGAGCACCCACTGCTTGCAGCATTCATTGGACATTATGCTCTTCAGGTGCTGCGTACAATATCGGGCCGTTATCAGTCGCGTCAGGTCTTTGTACTGGCAACTCGCACAACACACCTTGATTTCAATCCCGTAACTATTCTTCATCATTCAGAGCATATAAAGTCCGCATCCATCAGATTCACTACCATCTGTGAAATTCCTTCCAGATAGTCTTTGGTGTTCTCCACCTCGTTTCTGTAATTTCCCATAATTTTTACCTTTCTTTAAATGATTAATAATGTGAATAACTTTTTGTCTTTCGACACCGCAAAATTAGGCGAAAAAAAAAGCGCAGACAAGAAACGTCTGCGCTTGAGCCTTGTTTTGAGCCTTTTGAGCCTTACTTTGAGACTTTTGAGCCCTTTATGAGACTTTTATGAGCCTTCTATATGCCTTCCTCTAATTGTTTTTTCAACTCCTTATCCAGTTGTTCGCCAAGAATACAATACTGTTCCGGCACCCCGTTCTTTCGCCATTCAGGAATCGACTTGGTGAATCGGTACATATTCTTCAGTTTCACGATGGCATCGCGATTACATACCATCCTGTCGGCTACGTTATCCGGCCAGTCAGCCACTTCGGCCAGGAAGTCATTGACCGTTCCCTTATACCCCCAAATGCAATAGACAACAAAAACGACCGACCATGAGCGTTGTGATTTCCAATAGCCTCCATCAAGTGTTATTTTTGCCGCACGACTCATCATTTCCTTGGTAGCAATTCTATCTACCTTTTTCCCCTGCTCCTTCTCAACATCATTATTCATAGGAGCACAGGCATAATAATCACCGTAGACCACTGTCTGCGTTGTTCCGTAGAAGTAATTTTTCTTATCCGTATCCTCTATGTTTTCCATGTATGACAAGGCACTAAAAAATTCTTTTAGGTTCTGAGTAGATTGTGGGGTGTGTTTTTGCAGGTTAATACGCCAGTTGAATTTGTAAGTGTCGTTGTTGATGATCTGTTCCAGCGTGACTATCACCTCTTCCGTCTCTTCCTGCCAGTCTGTGTGCTTCTCAATCATCACGAGGCTGGGATACATCCTGGTGTCTATTAGAATATTCAGTGTCGTCTGGTCCGTCTTCTTCACAGCCCTCATCATATACATCCCCTCCTTGGGCGTCTTGGCATATTTATAGAAGCATCGAGGGCTCGAATCGTAATCCTTCATGATAAATCCGTCTCTTTGGAAGCCTGCGTCGCATACAGCCTGCACAACTTCCGTAGCCGCTAACAAGCCTGGTTCTCCACTACCCGCGTGATCTCTTTCGAGATGTACGCGGTAAAAGAAATAATCTTTTTCCATAAAATTAAATTTTGTTTTAAGTTGATAAATATAATTACTGGGGGACAATGCCCCCTATCTATGTTTTGTTATTGTTTTTAGGTTGCAAAATTACAAAAAAATGGATTCTCCATATGAAAATCCATTCAATTTTTATAAAATTATTCAAAATAATTTGTATCTTTGCAACATGTTTAAGGAGTATAGGCTAACCATTTTTGCTGTCATTGTCTTTACGGTGATTATCATCTTTGGCATCAGAGGTGCGGCCCAGCAGCATGTCAAAAGTGACGAGCAGTCATCTTATCTGCCTCTACCCCTTGAAGGGAAATCTGAGCAGATTCTTTATCGGAAAGGATATATTGTCTCATATAACAAAGATACCAAACTCCCAAACTGGGTAGCCTGGCATCTCACATCAGAACATACCACAGGCCCATACAGACGACCAGGCAGTGCATGGCATGAAGATACACAAGTGCCATCGCCTCGAACCACCCTATTAGATTTCAGAGATACCCATTGGACACGTGGCCACATGTGCCCTGCTGGTGACAACAAGTGGGATGCAGATGCCATGTATGAGTCATTCCTTTTCACCAATTGTTGTCCTCAACATGCTAATTTGAATAGTGGCGTTTGGAATCAGATTGAGATGTCATGTCGCCGATGGGCAGATAAATACGCTGACATCTATATCGTTTGTGGCCCTATCCTATTCCGTCAAGAGCATGAAACCATTGGCTCCAACAAGGTGATTGTTCCTGAAGCCTTCTTCAAGGTTGTCCTTTGTCTGAATGGCATTCCCAAAGGCATTGGCTTCATCTGTCGTAACACAGAAGGATCCAGAGCAAAAGACTTTTATGTGAATAGCATCAGTCAGGTAGAACGTATCACGGGCATGACATTCTTCCCTAACCTTCCGAAAAATATCAATGATTTAGTAAAGGGGAAAGCCGATCTCAGCGAATGGGATAAGGAAGCGCTTAGACTGAAATAAACGACATGATATTCATGACAAACGAGCAGTCGAAGCCTTGAAACACCAGTTTCTTTGCATTAGCCCCATCTTGCTGCACACCCATGCCATCCTGATATGGATTCAAACCGATTATCTTCTTATATGGTATCTTTACGCTTCTTTCCGGAGAATGGAAGATAATATGCTTGTTAGTAATATAAAGGCTACCAGTACCAGCATTATCCATATAACTATGCTCTACAGGATGGCCTTTAAAGCCACCTGTACGATAAGTAACGCCTTTAACGACTCTAAACGAGAAACCGCTATGACTGCCAACCATTTCGCGCTTCACCTTTTCCTGCCACATCGTCACAGCATCGTAGCACCATAGCACAACCTCATCTTTCCCTAATAATATAGGCGCCATAATTGAGGTCTGTGGCATGATGCCTCTCTGCAGTTGCTTCAAAAGTTTCGTCTGCTCTATCCTGCTAATCTCTGAGCCTTGATATTTTGCTGGCAGATTCGTTGTCGAGAGGCCAAGCATATAGATATATTCATCTAATCTCTTCTCTTCATCATCAGTCAGCAAGCCATCTTTCATATAGTTCTCAGCAGCCTGATTCAGCATATAGAAATACATATCCTGCTTTTGTGCATCAGATAACGGCATGACAGACATAATCTGCTGACTTATCTGCATTACCCGCTGCATAGGTTTCTGACCTGTGAAGTATTCAGCCAAGAACCCACGCACCATCTTCTGGCATAGATTATCCAAAGAGCCATTCACATTAATACTCTTATAAGGAACACCTATTTTATTAATAAAATCCCTCACCAAATCCAATTGATGCGAGTGGAATGGCCATCGGGATTTCTCTGTATATTCATCGATGCACTTTGCAGACGCTATAGCAATATCCGGATCAGCGATATAGTTCTCACGCTTCAGTTTTGTCACCAGTCCTGCCAGGTCGTTAATCTTCAGTACATCCTTGAAATACCTGCGTATGCCATCCTCAAGAGCCGTTATCCCTTGATCATGCTTCTCCTCACATTCCTTATGTACATGCGAGAACAGCCCAGCATCCTGACCACAATACTTACACGTTCCCATCGTCTATTTCTTCAATAAATGGCAATTCTCCTAAGTATTTATCAAAGTCGCTTTGGAACAGACGATCCTGAACAATTCGATATTTTTCAAATTCAGTCTCTGCATGCTCTTTGGCCTCTTCTGCTGTTACAGAGCCTTGATCCTGAAGTACCTCATTTCTGCCAGCAGCCAAAATGATGTCAATCTGTTTAGCCCAATCCTCCATCGTCATAGGCATATGGCGTTTTGCCATACGTTCTGCCAATTCGAGCACACCATTCACCAACTGCCCCATATCTTCCAGTTCCAGTTCATTCAGATAGTTCTTGGCTATCACTACATCTGTCTTTACAATTTTACCATCAGGTGCATTCTCCCATGTGGTCAGTCCCATATGCTCTTGTTCTGCATCTGCTCGCTCCATAATAAGTTCTGCAGCAGTATGTTTATGAACTGCATAGTGCATCTTATTCTGCATCATCTTGAAGAATGTCCTTGTGGTGGGCGCATCTCGATTATAATCAATAGCAGTAGCATAAATATCTGTCAACTTCTGATAGAAACGTCGTTCAGAAAGTCGGATTTCCCTGATTTCCGCTAACAGATGCTCAAAGTAGTCCTCATCCAGGAATGTTCCATTCTCCATACGTTTTCTATCGAGCACATAACCGCGGATGGCATACTCTCGCAGCACACTTGTTGCCCATTGGCGGAATTGGGTAGCCCGAATGCTGTTTACGCGATAACCAACGCTGATTATGGCATCGAGGTTATAGAATTGAAGCGTACGGTTTACATCTCTGTTACCCTCGCGTCGAACTACCGAAATTTTCTCGGTAGTTGCCTCCTTCTTAAGTTCGTCCGTTTCATAGATGTTCTGCAAATGCACACTAATATTGTCAGAGGTACAGTCGAACAACATACCCATTGCTTTTTGGGTACACCATACTGTCTTGTCTTTATAGTATACCTCAACACCTTGTTCCTTACCCTCAATCTGGAAAATCAGGAACTCTGCTGTACTATTTCTTATTTCTCTTCTTTTTGCCATATCACCTGCAAAGATACTACTTTTTTTACTATTATAGTATACAAATCTCGAAAATGTTACATGTTTTTACACTAAATTTACAGAAACAGTTCTATTTTCTGTTTGGATTTGCCTTTGCGGGAGTTTTACTACATCTGTATATATTTCAAAGATAGCGTTTAATGCAAATTTACATCCCTCTTGTGTGTAATTCCCTTGTTTGACAGTATCTAATAATTTCGAATAATTATCCACCTGATATGTTGAGATTATCAGGTCTACAACTTTCTGCAACTCCCAATACGATTTCTCATAAGCACCATATTCAAACAATGTCTCAAAACTATTAAGCGTATGAAGCATATATTCTTTCGAAGAATGATTCTTTTCATTCTTGTCAATAAAGAGAGAGAAATGATAACATAAGGAGTCAATCTTTATAGCCTTTTTCTGCGATGTCGAGTTCTGTGGACTTTGCCCACTGTTAAACGCCCTAACCTTATCAAGGAAATCAAAAATCGAGTCATCCGATATAATATCGCTATAAGTTACGGGCTTGGTTAAATATAGCCCTTGCAGAGATTTAGCACGACTCAATGCTACATATAATTGCCCAGGCGCAAAGATATGGCTATTCAAATCCAAAATCACCTTGTCATAAGTCTGGCCCTGCGCTTTATGAATGGTTATTGCATAAGCCAGTTTCACTGGGAATTGTTTGGTTTTCTGGACGTATGGCAATTTCCTGATAAGTTTATGTCGTGTTTGATCATATTCCATCTCATAGCGGTACTCGTTCATTTGACTGGTCTTATATTTATCATTAGGATTAGGGCAATAAATGGTATTATCCTTTAGTCTTATTGTGAAATAATCCCCATTAAAATCCGTAATAAAACCGATGTCACCATTGGCATATCCCCAATATTTACTACTTTTTGTAAAGACCACCTTCGCTCCACGTTTAAAACATAACTGTGAGTCATACGCTGAAGGGACATTAATTTCACAAATATCTTCATCCGATGGCAACTCGCTATGCATGAGTGTGACATGATCTGTACTACCTTTCTTTAAAATAGTATATTCTGCATCAATAGTTGTGATTCCACCTGGTAGTTCCGATAATTTCTGGGTATTGACTTGTCGCACTTCTTCATTTGACGATGCAACATAGATTGCATCATTTGGCAAGTTCTCTGTTACACGACCGTTTATAGCGTCCATAATTTCAACTTTCTCTTCTGGACTTAAAGGCAACCTAAAAGCATCGAGTATTTTTACGAATTCAGGATCATTGGCCTGTCGATATGAGTGCGTCAATTCAAAGAGTTTTACTCTCTGAATCTCTTTTTGAATGATATGGCTGTTAAAGAAATAGATACCACCATATTCTGCTTTCAGATAATCCATAACAGCATCATCGCTCACGATTGGTGGTAATTGGAACATGTCGCCTACAACGACAACAGGAATACCTCCAAAGGGCATGCCGTTACCTAATGCCATCTGACATATCTGGTTCATCATCTCAAAAAGGTCGGCACGAACCATAGATATTTCATCTATAATTAGCATCTTGACATTCTTAAGGAGCATACTGAATGCAGCCGTTTTTCCTGGAGAAAGATTCTCCGGATTCTGATAACCTTCATCTAAACTGTCTAATGCTCCATGGAAAAAAGAGTGTATGGTTCTGGCGCCATGATACAAAGAAGCAGCCAGATTGGTTGGTGTCAGCACCTGACATCCACTTGTTTGAGACTCTATCTGCTTAATTAAAGTTGTCTTACCGCATCCGGCCTTACCATGTATGAATGTTATACCAGATGGAATCGTTCTCAAATAGTTGAGGACATCATTTTGTGTTGTATTAAGTGTACTCATATCTTGATGGTTTTATTTCAGTTTACAATATTCATTAATCCTCTTTCCTCTCTTTTCGACAAAGTCAAGTTCCTTATCTATCCACGTTTTATACGACTCGACTGTCTCTGGCATAGGATCACTAACCCACAATGGAGTGTCAAGCCAGAACTTTACGTTATAGTTTCCGTCAACGCAGTCCTGTAGCAAAAAGAAATCCACGTAGCCTTTGAAATCAACAAACAAATTAAAAAAGTCTTTGCTTCTCTGAAGAGCAGTATCCAAGGGTGATGACTCTCCTGCATAGAATCTACGAATACACTCCAAAGTCAAATCCCATCTATCAGCAATCTTTCTACTGCATCCTCTTGCCTGATTCATGCTCCACCTTAGTTGTGGGAAAATGATAGAACCTGCAATGGTATATGACTTCTTCAGATAATCCTCACGATAATTATGATAATTAGGAATACTTTCTTCTATCTGCTGTCGTAACTTATAACGCCAATGCATGAAACTCACGATGATAGAATCACTACCAAAGTACATATCATTCCACTTTAAGTAGAAGCCCTTGCCAGTTGTCAAATCCATCAACTGCCCATTTGGTAGTGGCTTGCTCCAAAGCAACTGATGATATGCTTTTAAGGTAGCGCTGGCAAAGTCAGGATCTTTACCATTACTATCAGTCCTTACATCGTATGAAATATCAATAGTCTGACTCATAATAAAATCTATCTTTTATCTAAGACTACTTAACAGATTATTCAAACTAAATTCATCTTGTATCAACACTTCACGAGGTTTCGACCCCATAGCAGCACCAACAACGCCAGCCTTTTCTAATTGTGCCATCAAACGTCCTGCACGATTATAGCCAATAGCGAATTTACGTTGAATAAACGACGTTGAGGCACTTTGATTAATGACAATAAGACGGGCAGCGTCCTCAAACAGAGGATCCAAATGCGTCATATCAACATCTGGCCAAGGGTCTTCATACACATAATCTGGATCAGGCAACTCAAATGATATATTATAACCTTGTTGATTACAAATATAATCATTAATTCTTTCTATCTCTTGGATATCCGTATACGCACATTTCGACTTAAAGACCTCGATACCATTAGTATAAATCATCTCACCAGGTCTTTGAAGCCGCTCTGCGCCACTAATGCCTAAGATGTTTCTTGAATCGTTGGCAGAGGTAACTCTGAAAGAAATCCTTGATGGCATATTAGCCTTGATTCCAGCAGAAATGACAGAAGCAACAGGCCGTTGAACGGAAATAACGAGGTGTATACCAGTAGCCCGTCCCATTCTTGCAATACTCTCTAAGAACGTCTCAATTCCTTTTCCACTATACCTAATCAACTCGTCATATTCGTCTATTACAACAACCAAATAAGGCATAAACCCATGTCCATTTCTGGGAGGTATTTTGTGTTCGCAATATTTTCTGTTGTAACTCTTTACGTCTCTAACAGCAGCCTCTTTAAACAAATCCAATCTAACATTCATCAATTTTTCTACAGATCGAAGTGTTCTGTATGCTTCACCCATATCAGTAATCACCGCTTCATTATTTGGCAAAGCAGCAAGGAAATAATTCTTCAAGGGCGAATAAAGAGAAAACTCTATCTTCTTCGGATCAATCAACACAAATTTCATCTCTGCAGGATGCTTCTTATATAGCAGCGATGTGATAATGGCGTTAAAACAAACAGACACGCCCATCCCACTAGCCCCAGAAATCATCAGATGGGGAGCCTCAGCCAAATCAAACATCAGCAAACTACCATCTTCTTTCTGACCTATAGCACAAGGCAACTCCATTGTAGTATTCTGGAATTCCATTGATTGTAAAATAGATCCAATGGATACAATATCTGTTCTACTATGATCATCCTGCAAATCTAATGTAGGATATTTATAATGTTCCAAATCAAGTTTTGGGTCATAAGGCCCTGCTGGCTGTGGAGGTGTTGGAGCATTATTGTTTGGTGTTTCAATAGGTGTGCTTGATTCGGCATATTCAGGCTTTTCGTCTGAGAAATGCAATCCATATCCTATGCACTTAACGATATAGCCAACAATATCCTCCCTTGCGCCAAATTCATCTGCATACTTAATTGAGATGCCTTTCGACTCCAGTTCCCAATTCTTTACCAAGGACATCTTTTCAATATACCCATTCGTTTGCATATTGGTGATGATATGCTTGGCTGCTGGTATATCATTTAGCACCTTGAAGTCATTAAGCACATTGATAAAACCACGATCAAGCAAATAGTCCTTACCCCATTTGTCTACCACATAGCGTATTGCCTCTGGTAGAGTTACAGGTTCGGCTTCTGATTCTGGTGTATTACCTTGCTTCGGAGGATTCTTAAAATGCACTTCCTGTGTAGCAGGATCGTCAAACACCTCAGGATCTTGTGACAGAGATGCGTTGCTCTCTGCCTGCTCTTCACCCATCTTCTTAGATCCAAATAGTTTAGAAAATATACTCATAATTATATCTGCTCTATAGCCCTTTTTCGTTCCATCTCTTTATTTCGTTCTTCCTTCTGCTTTTGAAGGTTGTCCAAAGAGTCTTTTATCCTTTGCTTATTTAACTCTTCTTGTTCCTCAAATTGAATTTGCTTTTCTATTTCTTGTTTCTTTTGATTTTCCTTTTCTTTAATAAGATCTGCTATGGTTTCTAACCTTCTATCGTAATAAATTATAATCCCCTTATCAAATCTGATAGCGCCATTTTTAAATGTCCACGTCCAACTTTTATTATAAAATTCACTTTTAAAATATCTTTCTCCATTTCTTATTTTTTTATATTCAGGACGTCCATATTTACTTGTAAATAGAGCCAAAATGCTGTCAGTGTCAAATTGTAACGTCTCTATTTCTAATGCCAATAATTTACCATCAAAAAAGTGTAAGTCAAAATCAACGCTGTCATTATACCATTTTGTTTTAACAGTTATAGAGGAATCAGGTGTAACAAAAGCATTGTCGTTCAATTCAATCTCTTGTTTGCTGAAGTACATGTTTTGATACTTAAAATCAGGTGAGGATTTTGCCATAATTAAACAAGAGTCGAAATCTGAACCTAATATAAAACCTGCGAATGAGAGAACCTTGTCTACTTCGCTTCTTCCATTTCTCAATATCGAATTGCGAATATCTATTTTCCAAGAATCAATCTTGGGCCAATTCATAACAAATACACCTATCATCAAAATAAATAAGCCTGAAAGGATAAAACCTTTCATAAAGTGCTTATTATTTAAAAGTTTATCCATACATTTCCCTGATGCATATTTGTCTATGAAATATTCAACTATTAGTGTTAAATCATATCCTGCAATTCTTCCTCCAATATTGACAAATCCGAAATAATAAACGCTAAGTACTAATGTTACTATTGGGAATGCCATTTCATGTTGATATGGTATTTCCATGAAATAAATAACTTCTTTGGTGGAATCACTTTCTGCATAAAACGGGGCAAAAGCATAGAATATAACTGCACATAGAATAATGGCAGAGAAACTACCACCGATAACAGGAAGTGGTTTGAATTTGACTAACTTCTGGTATGAGATGGTAAATATGACAGCCTGTATAACCAATATTAAAATGAGGGTAGCCGATGGCCACCAAAGACCTGTAATTGCTAACAAATAAACTACTGGCGCAATAAATAATCCAAAGAAAGACAAAGCCCACCAGAACAAAATTAATAGCCCATGAGATGAAGGCGGAGATTTTACAGGCTTCTGATTGGATGCTTGTGGTTTGTTATTTACATGTTTTCTTTGTTTCTTAGGAGTTGGAACAATAGGGGAAGGCAAATTTGTAATCTTACTCCCAACTGCAAGTGAATTGAGAAGACTTTCTACTAGATTCTTGTCATAACCATTTTTATGATTAAGTACTAATGCCGATTTGCTAATGAATGACTGTACGTTATCTTTGTTGCATAACAGCAAATCTGAGCTGTACCCTTCCTTAACCAGCGTTCTTATTATGCTAAACACAGCAGGATTATCCCTGTCAGGATACATATCAGCAAGGATATTCACGAAACGATCTTCCGTCAAAACATCCTTTCCAAATTGGTCAACAATTTGCTTTATTGCTTTATGTAGTTCCATAATTGGTTATTATTTAAAAAGCATTTGCCCTAGTTCTTCTTGTGTCACCTCTATTCTTTCAGTGGGAAAGATTGTAGAGGTTGCTAAAGAGGTCTTTCGACTCAGCAAATCATCCAGAGTCTGGTCAAAAGTTCGGAAGTCCTTACATATGGCCATAGGATAATACACATAGACATCCTTATCTTGACCTA